>JGI2171J19970_10001670_pt1 | contig 12380 bp, 8 predicted proteins | sample DeeMarSWOR324_28_FD_19970 | JGI IMG/M metagenome (IMG submission 19970) | reverse complement strand
ACCAACCCCTCCAGAGGTATACCCTGAAGTCTGACCAGATCACCAAAAGGGTCCCAAGGAGTATCACCAGGTCCGTAATGGGTTACCACATTGGCCAAATCTGCTGGCGTACCCTGACGAATAGTAACGATCATTTTCCACACCAGATTTCATACTAATTCCCACTATATGAAGATTACGACAACAACGGCTTTGGGACAAAAATAGTTTCAACCCTGTTTCATCATGCTCCATCCGTTCGCCCCACATATGGTAAAGAAATATTTTGCCAATGAGTTTTTGTACCTCATATTATGATTTTACCCAAAGATTTATAAACTTATCTATCAATATATGGTAAACAATAAGAAAATTTAAAGTGAATATCATGCACAATAAGAAAATGACCTCTATAATCCAAATAGAGGAATCGAAGCCGCCAGATAGGTGTATCGGAGAAGAGGGGCACATGGTGTTCATAAATGCACTGAGATGAATTTTGTCCCAAGGCCGACAACAACTAAGTAGCATTCAGGCGAAAATTGGCTTGAGCTCCTGGATAAATTAATGACAAAACCAAACTATCTAATCATTTTCGCTTCTCACTTTTGTTACACGTGTAACAATTTATTTTCCTTTTTCAATATCTAAGAAGCTTTTTGATATTTATGGAAATTTAGTCTTAACAGATCAATTTTACCACCTTATTGAACCCTACTTTTATAAAGATTTGATACACATGCACCCCATGAAAATCTTCGATGAAAAGCTCACAAAAATAGATTATATTACCTTGGGCTTCATTATACTCCAAACATTCATACTCATTTTAAACTGGAACTACTTACCCACTGCAGAGTTGGACACTCCCTATCACTTATTAATGGGTAAAATGTTTGCTGACTACGACACTGTTATGCTCTGGGATTACTACGAGTATGCCCCCATAGGCAGACCCCATTTGTACCCACCGTTGGAACACATATTATTGTGGTTCATTCACGATATAACTGGCGCAGACTGGTGGAATATTGGCCGATTTATCAGTTTGATTCAATACCCCTTACCGCTTTTTACTGTCTGGTTTTTCTGTAAAAAGGTATTCAGTCCCGTAACAGCTTTAGCATCTGTGGTGTTCCTTTCTGTAAGTTACCAATTCTGGTTCTGGCAAGTATCTGTTGCCCCTACTGCCTTGATTATATCTTTGTTTCCATTATTTCTTTACAGTTTTTACAGAAAAAAAGTTTTCACCTCCATTATACTGTTGTCCTCCTTTTTGTATTTACATTTAGGACTTCCCTATGTGGTAATTTTGAGCGTTTTCATCTTTTCTCTCTTCAGTTTGTACCAAACCAGAGCGTATTTGAAGCAGTTTGCCGTGGTTACTGGTTGTTCTGCACTGATCTTCCTCCCCTGGATTATTCACATACTCATGTATAGAGACTGGCTCAGATCCTCACCCCATGGATTTTTTGATCCACTCTCTCTTATCAGTTTCAATATACTGACTGTAGCATTTTTTGTTGTAGGCTTTTTCACGTGTCTAAAAAGGGTTAAAATTGATCTGAAGTATTTATTGGTTCTCTCAACTTTTGTGGGATTTCTATCCATAGCAATCTACGGTTTTCGTTATGAAACGCATTCTCCCATTATCAATTGTGTTGTAGCAGGAATTGGGTTTGAAGTGGTATACACCAAAATTGTGACAAAGACAACTCCAGCCTCACGAAAAAAGGTTGTTGCAGGTTTACTATTACTGTTAATTCCTTTGGGAGCTTTCTCTGTGGCCCTGGCTTCTGGGATGCCCTCGCAAGGGAGACCACAGAAGCCTCCTCCGGGTCAACAACTGCCTCAACTACCTCAGCAGCCAGGTCAGGGCCAGAATCAGCCGATACAACTGCCTCCGAGTCAGGATCAGCCTCAGCAGCCAGGTCAAAGACAGCCTCAACCTCCCAAACAACCGATTGCCACTCCATCCAGAATCCGCATTCAACCTTCCCCCTTACTGGAAATGCTCACATCTTTGAAGACAGGGAAACGCCCCCCACGTATGTGGCAGATATCCAATCCCGAAATAGATGAGCTCATCCAGTGGATAATAACCAATACGTCCGAAGATGAAATTCTCCACCTGAACAACGGTATGCTGGCAGACTACTTGGCATTGTTCACAGGCCGAAGAACAGATTCAGGAATGTATCGCGAGGTCACCTCTAGCGAGCTGTTTGGAGCCATCCAGAAAGGGGAAAAGAGCGGTATCTTTATTATGGAAAAAGAAAGATTTTCTGGACAAGGACTACCACCCGGCATGGCTATGTTGGGAGAATTTGGAAACCTGCTCCTTCTACAGGGTGCAAAACCTGAACGCATCCCTCACGAGACCCCTTTCCACCTCAAAGATTTGTTTGTGCTCCTGGAGCGTCCTGACCCTCAGATTATAACCCGCTGGATTACTGTCATAACAGATGTGCGCCCTCGTACAGTATACATTGGTGTCCGACAAAAAGACATTAAAAACCCTGAATTGCAGCGCTTAATCGATGAATTAACCCCTATATGTGAAGTAAGACTTGGTGTCATTGTGGAAGACCAGACTATACAAAATATAGTACTACCATCAGGTATTACCTCTATAAGATTGATGATGCCTCAGGATAAGATCTCTTTTACCTTCATTGAATCGGTAAGGAACTCTTTGGACTCAAAAATAACCCTGGAAATTGCAGTTTTAGGTTCTCCCATTTCAGAAAACAGAAAAACAGTTGAAACCTTGCTCCAAGTACTTCCCCTCGTGGATCGGATTGTCAGACATGTTCCTCCCAACGTTGAATTCATTCGTATCACTCAAAAAGAACACCAGCTTCTCGGGGAGAAGTTTGTCCTCCAGATCGATACGTACAGAGGACAATTTGAGGTGGCACCTGAAGAGCTCTACATGTTGTTGCAGGCAGCACACCAAATTACAGACAAAATCATCATTGAATTCAGATATCCGCCAGCCACCCCTGAACTTTTAGATCTTCTCAAAAAGGTGTATGCAGTGTAATCCACAGAGATCTGGAAATATTAGCAAAAATGCTGGAATTCTGATACCTGAAATCACGTTACCAATCACTGATGAATATATAGAGAAGTTATCAATTTTGAGTACTCAAGAATTTTAGCCTTAAACCGTCAATTCTCATGTCATGTACTCTGACCAATTCCATGTTACACGTGTAACAAAAAGTGACAACTGCCAACAGTGGACAACCTCGGCAGCTTGCAATAATTTCATATTTGTTATCAATCTATGTCATAGACAGTAAATAAGAGACAAAAAATAATTCTAGGATATAAAAGGTAATTCAGTGTCCTTCATGATTCAAGGGGTTTCAATAACCTCGCACAACATATAAAGAAAAAAGAAAAAAAGGTTTGAAAGCATCCTCAGACCACAGCAGTATAGTTAGCACATATCACATGAACTCAACATGCATGTCCATGGGTCCTCGCATGTAGGGTCGCATGTAGGATTACCGCATGTCCATTCACATGTAGGACCTTCGCATGTATTTTGGCATGATGTATCGTCGCATGTGTACCCATCACATGTATCTGGACATGTATTCACACATGTATTTGGGCACGTATTTATGCATGTAGTAGAGTATTGTGTACATTTGCCAAGGGGAGCTGCACTGCAGTAGTGTCCCACACAGACTTCATAGTTCAGCACATATCCCTTTTCAGTAGTATACGTAAATTCATTCACTGGAGTGGGCAAAAAGTTCATTTTGCTGCTCCTCTGTTCCATTCTCACCGTGTACAAGGGCGTACTGGATAGTGAGGACCTGGCTGTTACAGCAGTTACTGCAAGAAAGACAACGACTACGATGACCACTATAATTGACATTTCTTTTCTGTCCACTTTAGTCACCTCCTTTTAGGTTTGTATTTTTTATGCAGAACTACTTATAAGTATTTCGGTTTTATCTCAATTTTTAGAGATCGTACTGAAATATACATCTCAGCTAAGAAGATAGAAAAATTACCCATGGCCAAGAATCAGCTCCATGACCAATTTGCGGAGGTTTTCACCATCATTTTCCTGCAAGGGGTACTGGATGAATCCCACACATTGTGGCATCTGACACACCTTATACGATCAATATTTAAAAGCTGAACCCCCACCTTCACCCATGATCCAAGTGAGAGGACTGCGCAAGGTGTACAAGAACGTTACAGCAGTTGATGACCTGTCCTTTACTGTCTACGACGGCGAAATCTTTGGGTTAGTCGGACCCAATGGCGCTGGAAAGACTACCACCTTAAAGTGCATATGCGGGGTTGCCTTACCCACACAGGGGTTAGTCTTGATAGATGACTACAATCTCTTCGAAAACGAGCAGCAAGCCAAGAAACTGCTGGCCTTCGTACCAGAAACGCCCAACCCGTATGAGATCCTCACCGTTGTAGAACACATGAAGTTCATCTCCTTGTTGTACTCTGTAGAGAATCCTGCCCCCAAGATTGAGGAATTATTAAAAGCGTTCGAACTCTACGACAAAAGAAATGACTTGGTCAACAGTTTATCCAAGGGAATGAAGCAAAAATTGACTATCTGCTGCGCTTTAGTACACGATCCTAAAATACTCTTGTTAGATGAACCCCTAATTGGTATAGACCCCCGGGGATCTAGGACCTTAAAGGATATGCTCATTCAAAGAGCACGCCAAGGGAAATCCGTTATCATCAGCTCCCACATGCTGTATTTAGTGGAGGAGTTGTGCCACAGAATTTTAATTATCGATCACGGAAAAAAGATAGCAGAAGGTAGCTTAGAGGACATCAGAAAAGAAGCGTTAGCCTCCTCAGATGCCTCTTTAGAGGAAGTATTTCTTAAAATAACGGAGGAACCCCCATGAGAGCTCTTCTTTATTTAAATGTCCGTCTACTCAAAAATAATGTAATAGCCACCTTAAAAAATCCAAAACAGGTCGTACCCGCCCTCTTTATTTTAACCCTTTTTGCTTTTCCTTTAGCAACCTTGTACACCCTCGACATGCCCCAACCCCAAATACAACAATTTCCCCCTTACACCACAGAGACAGTGAAACCAATAATCTTCTCTTTTCTGACATTTGTCACCTGGATGACCGTACTCCACTCTGCCACCAAGAACACCTTAGTATTTTCTCTGTCTGAAGTTGATTTTTTATTCCCTTCACCTTTAAAACGGAAGACAATACTACTGAATCGTATCCTTATCAATTATGTAAAGATAGCCTCCCAGTACTTGGGAATAACTGCTTTTATGCTCTTTATTTTCTCAATAATCTACAAGTTCTCCTTCTGGCCAAGGATTCTCTTTTTGTGGCTGGCAATTTTCTTATCCATGGTGTTCGCTTCCAACCTGGGTGGGTTAATATCTTTGGTGAGCTCCCATCTTTCAGAATTGAAGCGGTCACGTAACCGGAGAATGCTCATGATCATCCCTGTTTTGTTCCTGGGAATCATTGCAGTATACACGTACCAGTACATAAGCGAGGGTACACCTCTTGTAGAAGCAGTGGTAAAGGCACTCAATTCCTCTCTAGTGAGAACCTTGATGTATCCTATGGCTGCAGCATCTGATGTAGCAGTAGCCTGGCATCTCACCGTAGATGCAGGATTAAAAATTGTGTTTCTGGCCGTACTATGTGTGGTAACCTTGTGGGGAGTCCTCTCTGTGGAAGCCCACTTCTATGAAGCTTCTGAAGCTACCAGCAGAGAACTATGGGAATCTGTCCAGAAGATGAGGAGACAGGAAGTAGTAGTATCAGAATCCTTCGTCAAGAGAATGCGCAAAATTACCCCCTTCGGCAGGGGAGCCACTGTTCTAATCTGGAAGAACCTAGTGGGAATGGTAAGAGACATCCGGACATTGCTTCCCACCATTTTCATGGCCATGTTCTTGTTTGTGTTAATGCTAATCCGTGAAGGTGAATTTGAATTCTTCAGCGCTTTGTTTTTCTTGTTCTTTCTGATTTTTATTACCACAGGGTACATCCGCTGGGATTTCAGAGAAGATTTGAGAAGAATTGAAATTATTAAATTGATTCCAGACTCTCATTTCAGAATAGTTTTATCAGAAATTGCTGTTCCTGTCATGTTCTCCACAGGTGTGTCATACCTTTTTCTGGCAGTATCCTTTTTGGTATTTCCTGGTAGTGAGTCAAAAACGTTCTTAACCGGATTCAGTGTGGTTGCCCTTCCCTTGTTCAGCATGATCATGGTGACTATTTCCAATTTATCCACACTGTATTATCCACCGCAAACTAACAACCAGGTAGTTCCTGGGATATTATCTATGATGGTTACTATGATGGTGTTGAGTCCCTCCTTGTTTTTAGGGTTAATGTTTTTTGTCATAGGGAAAATGTATATTGGGTTGCTCGTCGTTTTAGGGTTGAATATAGGAGCAGCACTAGTACTCTTGAAGTTGTTAACCAGGAAGTATCGTCTTTTTGATCTGACTTCCAGTTGAGAATTTCATTGGTGAAGTCTATCATACAATCTAATAAGTCTATCATACAATCTAATAAGTCTATCATACAATCTAATAAGTCTATCATACAATCTAATAAGTCTATCATACAATCTAATAAGTCTATCATACAAGTTAATTATTTCACCAGAGTTACAGCATGTTCAGGACATTCTTCTACGCACAAGTTACACTGTATACAAAAGCTCACCCATACAGGGTCTACAATCCATCTTTTAGGGAGTAAAGCATCATCCTCTTGAGGATGGAGAGCAAAAACCTGGGGGGAACACACTTTGAGGCACCGGCCGCATTTCTCTGGTGCTGTACATTTTTCGTGGTCAATTATAATGTCCATTAATAATCACCTTTCAATCCAGGAAGCTCTTCCCGTGGAACCAATTTAATTGCATTTTCTGGACACACATCTTTACACAGCCCACATCCAAAACATCTGGACTGGCTGATGTACGCTTTTCCTAATGAATCAGAAAAGTTCAATGCTCCAAACTGGCAGCGGACAACGCATGTTTTACATCCCACACACAAATCGTAATCCACCATGGCCACATATTCTGCCTTGTACACCACTTTTAAATCAAAATCTCTCCTCATTCTCAGCCCAGTACACGAAGGATAATCACAGGAACACAACCCTCCAATGAAGGGAACAGGCTCAAACCATATGGTGTGCACCCTCCCTCTGGTATTCATTTCCTCTACAAAGTCCATGGCTTGATCTACATCCAACTTTTCAACGCCAGTTTCGGGTATGTACCGGGGTATTTTGGAAGCAACCTCTGCTAAAACGCCGAACCCCAAACAATTGTACTCATCGACATTCCTGTTTATCTTCTTACACACACATTTCACTCGTGCAATACCCCCTTCGTTGTTACCTGCCATCTGCAAGATCAATTTGGCCTCCTCCAAAGGGATAACCTGACCAAAGTGACCATCACCATCTTTGGCGTTCAAGTTCTTTTCCCTGTGGATTTTGTATTCTGCGTACCACCTCAGGAGTCTCCCGATAATGGGCAGCTGCAGCTTGTATTTTAGACCTTTTGCAGATATGCCAAAGTGTTTCTGGACATAGACTCTCTCAAAATTCTTCCACAAGACAGTTAAGTACTCTTCTGCTCCAATTTCCTTCGCTAGTTCATCAGTGTAATTTCTGGCATTCAAGTACCATTTTCCGCCAGCTCCATGTTTCTTGCACCACTTGCACATGAGCCAAAAAAGCCGATGTGAAATAAAAACCTTTTCATAGGTTCAGTACATTTACGTGATCTTTTGATTGAATGTCCTAGGACCCTTTAGTGCGGGATTGTCGAATTTCGGTGGATGGAGCTTCTCTAAATTCATAAGTTATCTTTTTGTTGATAAAATACAACCAATAAGTGCAAATTCACCCAATGTTACACGTGTAACATCTTAATTATTTTAGGAGTTAGTACTTAAGAAGATCAATCTTTAAGTACAATGACATGTACAATATCATGGTCATCGATACCTACTCTTTACTAATGCAAAATGAAACGTCGACCCTTCATCTGGAGTACTCTCCACCCAGATTTTTCCTCCATGCTGTTTCATAATCCCCTCAGCAATGAATAACCCCAGTCCAGTCCTCCCATCCATTCTCGCATATTCTGTCTCACTAGGGATGATATAAAACTCATCAAATATCTTCTCCACGTGCTCAGGAGCAATACCACATCCCTGGTCAATAACCATGCATTCAACCTCTTCAGGGTGTTCCACAAATTTGATTAAAATTTCAGTATCTTTTTGGGAATATCTTATAGCATTGTCTACTAAACTGCTTAAAACCGTGAACAACGCTTTCTTGTCTCCTTCTACAAAAGACAACCCAGAGGGACTTTCAATAAAGACGTTCTGATTCTTAGCTTTCCATAGTGGACGCAGCTGATTCACTACATCTGCAGCTATTTCCAGTAAAGAAACAGGTCTTTTCTCTAGTTCTAATTTATCCTTGATAATTCGTGAAGCCACTAACGTCTGGTTAATAATCTCTTCTAATCGGCTGACACCATCTTCCATGATTCTGATGCGTTTTTTTAACGGTTCTGATAACTTCCCGTACTGTTCCAGAACCATCATCTCCAGATACAACCGTAAGGTGGTCAAAGGTGTTCTCAATTCATGAGAGGCTATGTCAATGAATTCTGACTTCATCTGGTCTAACTCCCTTAACTCCTTTAACGATTGACGCAGTTTCAATTCTGTGTCTGATTTGGCAATGGCAATTCCCACCTGGTCCAGAAAGTACTCCAACTGCTGAAAATCCCTTTCGGTTAACAGTTTTCTGTGTCCCAGGAAGAGAACACCAATAATCTCCTTTCCGTAGGGGAGGGGAGCAACCATGAGGTAGTCCTCACCAGGTTCCAACCCTAACCCCTTGGATAGATCAGATGAAAGGGCTTTTACTATAGACCTGAACTCATCGGCAGGCATGATATCTGCCAATTCCTCAAATCCCTTTAATATTAACCACTTTTTCTCTTCAATAATCTGGAAAAGAGAGAAATCCTCAGTTACAGCATAGGTGAAATCCCTTATATCTACCCCAAGCATCTTATGCATTTTTTTTGTCATTTCTGGTGGGACAGATACATAGGTGAAAGTGAGGTACTTTCTGGAAGGATCCAGTAACACTGGAAAGGCAAACCGGTAGTGGTATACCTCTTTGATGCTGGAACATACATGGGTCAGAATTTCTTCCAGGGACGCTCCCATGTTTAACAAGGTATTGATTCGTTGAACTGCTCTCAGCTCATGTAATGTTTCAGTCAATTTCTCAGACTGCACCACACGTTCCATAGCACCTGAAATCATTTCTCCCACTGTTTTCATCAATTCAAAATCATCCTGTGAGAACACCTCCTTACTGGCAACGGTCAAGGTCCCAATAGTTGTACTCTCACAGCGTATGGGGAAGATCATCACTGACTTGTGCGGCAAAAGTTTTGCTATTGCTTTTGTTGCACTCTGGTATATCTGCTCTTTTGGGGCAAGCCCTGCATAAAACTCGGACATGTCAGCTTTCATTACCGGTTCATCAACGATAATATTGGACGTAACAAGGGGGATATTGTTTTTAAAAAAGGTACAGTAGATGTTATCCTCTTCCCACACCGGGATGTGGTAGCCCAACATGGTGAATCCTGGCAGTACTCTTCCTGCAATTTTTTCCACTGTGGTCAAAAACGTTGGTTCCAATTTGAACCGGACAATTGCAGAATGTGTTCTCTCGTCATTGAGTAGTGAGATAGCAGAAAAAGACTCTCCCAGTGCGTGGATTCCTTCGATGGCTGCATCTAAAACCTCGTCCCGGGATTGGGCCAGAAATAATTTGGTGGTTAATTCTCTGAGAACTTCCTGTTCTTTCAGCTTCTTGGTCAGTTCCTCTGTTCGTTTCTGACGCTCTTCGTGGAGCCACGCATTTTCCAAAGCTGTAGACACCTGGTTGGCAAAGGCATGTACGGATGGGATATCGTCTTGACTGACTGTATCAGATATGACAGCTAATAATCCTACCGTGTCATTGTGAACGATCAAAGGGGCAACTACAGCCCTTTTATTGGTAACATCCAGGAAGCTGATCACCTTTTCAGAGATTATATGAAGATCGGGAGGCACTTGCTTGATGGCAGCCTTCACCTCCTCTATGTAGGTTGTTTTCATTTTTTTGATGGAATTCTCGTAGAGCTTGCCGCTTATGGGAAATTCAAGTTCAGAAACTGGTGTTCCATCTGCAGTTTTCAAATTCTTGAAGTGCTTTCCTGCCGTGGTTTGGACAATTCTTCCTGCAGTTCTCTCTTCATTGAGTAGCCAGAATATCGCGTGAAAGTTGAGTTGCTTCAATTTCTCAGCAGTCACAGCAAAGATCTCCTCCTGTGTTCTAGACTTCTGAATACAAAAAGCAGCTTTGTTTAACAATTCCAGTGTTTTTTGCAGTCTCTCTCGATCTGTGTTATCCCTTAAGACAGCCATCTGGATATGCTACGAAGGTATCTATTTAAATATTTAGTAGTATTATGCGGGCACAATGTTCACTTGAGGTAGAAAGGTCTTCCAGTGTGGGGTTGTTACACGTGTAACACCTCCTCGAATGCTTCCACTGCAACACTATATATCTATAGTAATCCTATATATATCTATAGTTTATGTCGATAAGATATATATTGGGATCTCTGAAGGTGAGAACAGGTGAAAAAATGGTGAATAAGAAGATGGTGATTCTGGCCGCAATTGCGATCGTGATCATTATTGGTGCGTACGCTACAGGATGGTTCGGTGGCGGCCGGGAAATCCAAACCTTATCAGTAACAGGGTCTACTACTGTTCTGCCCATTGCACAGAAAGCAGCAGAAAAGTACATGGATATGCATAGCGATGTGAATATACTGATGAGTGGCGGCGGTTCCAGTGTTGGAGTGAAATCAGCAGGTGAAGGAACAGCCGACATTGGCATGGCATCCAGGGAGATAAAGGATGCAGAAAAGAATGGTTATCCGAATCTGAAACCTGTTGTCGTAGCTAAAGATGGCATTGCATTAATTGTCCACCCTTCAAATCCTGTTGCCAGCCTGACTGTTGATCAAGTGAAAGGAATTTACAACGGGGCCTACACCAATTGGAGTGAAGTAGGTGGTGAACCCCTGGAGATCGTGGTCATCGGCAGGGACAGTGCATCAGGTACCAGAGAGTTCTTCTGGAAAGAAGTGATGAACAAGGAAGACTTTGTAGCTACTATGCTGGAGAAGAACTCAAATGGTGCTATAAAGCAGACAGTAGCCCAGACCCCTGGAGCTATTGGTTATGTGGGATTAGGATACATTGATGAAACAGTAAGAGCAGTAAAGATCAAGTCGGACGGCAGAGAGATTGAACCAACTGTAGCCAACGTACAGAATGGATCGTACCCCATTTCCAGGAATCTATATTTCCTCGTCAACGGCGAACCAGAAGGGCTGGTCAAAGACTTCATCGACTTCATATTGAGCAGCGAAGGACAGGCAATCGTGGAAGAGGAAGGATTTGTGCCCGTTTAGTGCTTAAATCGTGGAACCCTTTTCTTTTCTTTGTTCTTCGAAAGGTTTAAGAATGTACTATTGCCATTTATAGAGAGGTTGGTACAGTGCCAGAAAAGGAGACTGAATCTACAAGAACTAAATTTACTGTGAGCAGACGTCATATTGTGGACAAAAGTATTAAGAAATTGCTGTTTTTGAGCGGGAGTATTGCTGTTATTGTTGTTTTTTTCATTATTGTGTATTTGTTTAGAGAAGGGTATCCTGCCTTCGAGAAAGTAGGGTTGGCAGAGTTTTTGATAGGGTTAAAATGGAACCCTGTGGGTGAGCCTCCTTTCTATGGAGCATTTCCCTTAATTGTAGGAACGTTGCTGGTTACGTTAGGAGCTATGGCCTTTTCCATTCCGTTAGGCATTGGCTCAGCAGTCTTTATTGCAGAGATTGCTCCTCCTCAAATGAGGGCGTCTCTCAAATTTGCTATAGAGTTACTGTCAGGTATCCCCTCAGTGGTGTACGGGTTCTTTGGGTTGATCATATTAACCAACTGGCTGCGGGTGGCTTTTGATAGACCTACAGGAGAATCCTGGCTGGCTGGCTCAATTCTACTGGGTATTATGGCATTACCAACCATTGTGAGCGTATCGGAAGATGCTATCAGCTCTGTACCCACTGAATACAAGGAAGCATCTCTCGCTGTGGGGGCTACTAAGTGGCAGACGATTCAAAAGGTTGTTGTACCGTCTGCATTATCAGGAATTACTGCTGCTGTCATTCTGGGTATAGGGAGAGCTATTGGAGAGACTATGGCTGTCATGATGGTGACGGGAAATGCAGCT
>JGI2171J19970_10001668_pt1 | contig 12391 bp, 6 predicted proteins | sample DeeMarSWOR324_28_FD_19970 | JGI IMG/M metagenome (IMG submission 19970) | reverse complement strand
CCACAGCCACCACTCCAATGACCCCGACTCGCCTGGCCGCCTCAAGGACCGAATCAACATCGTCGACCTCATCCAAATGAGCGTGCGTATCGACAAGCCTGGGCACTAGATCGCCTTTTCCTCCAGCATGGCCCTGTAGTGATTCAGCCCTGTGGCCGTTGGCCTGTAGCCATGGATGGAGTGCCGGTCCCCCGGTTCCTTAGTGACCAGCTCTGCCGAAACCAACGCCCGCAACAGTATGTCACTGCTGTACCCAGTGAGATGCAGATGATGGTCAGGTACGGTTCTACCGGTCTGCTCATACTCCCGGCAGATGGCACCCAGGAGCTTCGCCGACTCCTCTTCCAACCCGCGGAACAGAGTCTTCATGGTCTCCGTGTTCCTGACAACGGCAACGAGGTCTTCGAAAGCAGCCATATTCGCCGGCTCTTGCCGCGGAGGGAGCATCAACTCCCCCCGGCACAATGCTCGCAAGCAAGTGTTCTATTCTAGCGGTTGAGAGACGGTACTGGCAACCGACCATGGCTGCCATACCTCCATTGACAGCGAAGCGGGTCTGTGTTACGTTGAAGCTCGCACAAGCAATGCGGGAGGGCTTGGTCATGACTTATGAGCGTGAGTTGCTCAAGGGGAATACCGATTGCCTGCTGCTCAGCTTGCTGGAAGATGAGCCTACCTACGGTTACCAGATCATAAGAGAGCTGGAGAGAAGGAGTAACGGCTACTTCCGATTTAAAGAAGGAACCCTATATCCTGCTCTTCACCGACTAGAGAAGGACAAGCTTATTGAAGGCAAATGGCAAGTGCTGCCCAACGGGCAGGAAAGGCGATACTACTACATAACCAGGAAGGGACAAGAGGCACTGTCCTCAAGGTTGGCCACGTGGCAGGATTTCTCCAAAGCAGTCAGATCTGTACTACGAACCGAGACGGCCTAGAAACACGATGTCGAACCAGCTAGGCGACTATTTGACCAAGTTCAAAGGCTCCCTTCAAATCGATACGGCCATCAAAGGCAGTGCGGTGCGAGAACTAAGCACACATCTGGAGGACAGAAGGCGAGAACTCGAAGAAAGTGGGCTCAGCGAGGAAGATGCAAGCAGAGCTGCCATAAGGTTCTTCGGCCCGGTTCAGTTGGTTGCCCGGCAACTCTACAGGGTACACAGCCAAGGCACCTGGAAAGACGCGTTCCTCGCTGCCTTGCCCCATTTGCTGGTGGCGTTGCTGTTCGCTACATACTACTGGCAAGACATCGTTTGCACGTCGGCCATAGCGACAGTCGTCACCTGCACCGTGATCTACGGCTGGTTCCATGACAAACCCATGTGGCTCTTCCCGTGGTTGGGATACTACCTGTTGCCGGTAATGGTCACGGGCATCTTGCTGCTACATCTGCCCCAGGGCTGGGGCTGGCTGGCTGCGGTTCTCTACTTGCCCTTTGCCCTATTCGTGATCGGATACATAGTGAAGCAGGCCGCAAGTCGTGACTGGTTATACGTATCGCTGATGCTAGCCCCCGTGCCCGTAGCGTGCGCGTGGCTCCTGATCCCAGGCAGAGGCGGGGTATCCCTGGTCAACACACACTCGTCGCAGGCGGATCTGAATATCCCAGGAATAGTCACCAGCCTCTTGCTTCTCGCCGTGGCCAGCTTCTCGTTCATGCGGGTGAGGCCACGCTGGTGTAAGGCCGCCATCCTCCTCATTTCCCTCAGCGTGGTCTTCCTAGCAACGACCCTGCTGAGCAGAGGAGACATCGGTCTCTGGGGATGGCTGGTATTTGTCTCCTCCTTGCTTGTCGTTGCCAGCCCGGCCTGTCTACGAATCAGGTCGTGACAGTGCGCTAAGACGCGGGCTCACTCCCGTCCCCACAGACTTGCTTGAGCCCGATCACCCTTCTTATAGGGCAGCCCCAGGTGTTCGTAAGCAAGCCTGGTCGCTACTCTGCCACGGGGTGTGCGCTCTAGGAACCCCAACTGGAGAAGATAGGGCTCATAGACACCCATAATGGTATCCGCATCCTCGCTGATAGAGGCAGCGATGGTATCCAAGCCCACCGGCCCGCCGTCGAATTTGTCGATTACGGCGTGGAGCACCCGATGATCTATGTCATCCAAGCCCACAGAGTCCACTTCGAGCTTCGAGAGTCCCTCCAGAGCCGACTCCTGAGTAATCGTGCCGTTTGCCATGACTTGCGCGTAGTCTCGCAGTCGCTTCAGCAGGCGATTGGCTACCCGTGGCGTGCCTCTGGCGCGCTGCGCGATTGGGTCTAGCGCTCCATCCTCTACGGGCACCTTGAGAATAGCGGCAGAACGCCGCAGAATCGTCTCTATCGCCGCCTCATCGTAGAAACCCAGGTGATACGTAGCGCCGAATCTATCCCTGAGGGGAGGGCTCAACAGGGCAGACCTCGTAGTAGCTCCTATCAGGCTGAAATGAGGCAGGTCCAGACGGAGACTCCTCGCTGCCGGACCTTTGCCCAGAAAGATGTCGAAAACGAAATCCTCCATTGCCGGGTAAAGCTTCTCCTCCACCACTCGGCTCAACCGATGAACCTCGTCTATGAAAAGGATATCGCCCTCGCGCAGGTTAGTGAGAACGGCTGCCAAATCCCCCGGCCGTTCTATCGCCGGCCCCGAACTGACCTTGATATTGACACCCATCTCAGCGGCAATGATATGCGCCAGAGTGGTTTTCCCCAGGCCGGGAGGTCCGTGAAGAAGAATGTGATCCAGCGGTTCGTGCCTTTGTTGAGCAGCAACTATGGCTATTTCTAGGTTGCCTTTGACTTTCTCCTGACCCACAAACTCACTGAGGCGCCTGGGACGAAGGGTCAGCTCAACTCCGCTATCCTCACCGGTTGCTTTGCCGGAAACCATCCGCATACTGCTTCTCCTCTGGATTCTCTCCCCTCACGCCCAGCACGATGGGTGACCCCGGGAGCTCTCACTCAGCTTGCGCCTCACCCTGCGCGGGATCGAATGCCTCAGTGTGCTCAGAATCAAACTCGTCGCCCCGTTCCGCACCAAACGCCGCAACGATGTCGGGGGCTTCGTCCAACAGCTCCGTTGGTTCCTCGACCGGTGGCAGGCCTACCTCCTCCTCTACTGGCTCAGCAAGCTCCTCCTTCTCTCTCTTCCTTACCTCCTCCTCGCGCAATACTCGGGCCGGGATGAGCTTGCCAAGGAGAACGTTCTCCTTGAGGCCGCGAAGTACATCCGTCTTGCCCTTTGTCGTCGCATCCGTGAGCACTCGGCCCGTCTCCTGGAAAGAGGCAGCGGCCAGCCAGCTCTCCTTGCTCAAGCTGGCCCTGGTTATACCCAGAAGAACCGCCTGAGCCGTCGCCGGGTCGCCTCCTTCAGCCAAAACCCTGCCATTGATATCCTCATAGTCAAAACGATCGATCAACTCGCCAGGCAGGAGCTCTGTGTCACCTGACGACGAAACCTTGACTTTGCGCAGCATCTGAGAAACGATGACGGCAATGTGCTTATCGTGTATTTTCACTCCTTGGGAGCAGTATACCTTCTGTATCTCATCAACCAGGTACTGCTGCGTGGCCTCCTTCCCCATTATGTGCAGTATGTCGCGCGGGTTGATCACACCTTCTGTAAGCTGCTGACCGACTTTGACCAGCTGTCCAGACTTTACGAGCAATCGCGTGCCCAGGGGAATAGGGTATTCCCTTTCCTCCCTCTCCTCGTATTTGATATAGAAGCGCCTGCCCTCAATCACAGCCTGACCGGCAACCCTGGCTACTACAGGCTGTCCTTCGGTAACCTGTGGCAGCCGTTCCTCGGTGTCCTCAGAGCTAGCAGTCTGAAAGAGAACTGCGCCGACGCTCACCGACTGTCCGTTTTCCACAGCTATCTCCACCCCTGGCGGTATCACGTACTCGTCCAGATAGGATTCGGAGCTGGTCACCCTGACCACAGTTCCGCCATCCTGGCCAATCACGTCAGCAACGCCACTAATGTCAGAGACAACGGCACTGCTCCTTGGTACTCTAGCCTCGAAGAGCTCCTCCACGCGAGGCAGACCGCTGGTAATGTCCGTGCCCACAACACCACCCGTATGGAAAGTGCGCAGCGTGAGTTGAGTGCCCGGCTCGCCAATGCTCTGAGCAGCAATGACGCCTATGGCAGTGCCCTGCTTCACCAATTCCCTTCTAGCCAGATCCCTACCGTAGCAGAACCGGCAGATGCCAAACCGAGACCGGCAAACAAGGGGCGACCGTACATAGACCCGGTCAATGCCCGACGCCACAATCACTCTTGCCTTTGCTTCGTCGATTTCCTCATTGCGTTCAACTATGACGTCGCCCGTGTGCGGCTCGGCAATCACGCTCGCCGCCACATACCCGAGCATTCGCTCAGCGAACGGCGGCAGCGAGCCACCGCTGAACTCCTTTGATATCCATACTCCTTCCGTGGTGCCACAATCTTCCTCAGTCACGATAGCATCCTGGGCCACGTCCACAAGGCGGCGAGTCAGGTAGCCACTGTTCGATGTCCTCAGGGCGGTGTCAGCCAACCCTTTGCGGGCACCATGGGTGGAGATGAAGTACTCCATCGGTGACAGCCCCTCTCTGAAGCTCGACCGGATAGGAAAGTCTATTATCTTACCGGAGGGGTCAGTCATCAGCCCACGCATTCCAGCCATTTGCCTCATCTGAGAGATGTTGCCTTTGGCTCCCGACGTAGCCATCATGTAGATCGAACCGTGGCGATCCAGTGATTGCGCTATGTCATCAGCAATGCTGTCGGTGCTCTCCATCCACACCTGAACTGCCTTCTCATATCTCTCATCCTCCGTAATCAAACCACCATCAAATTGTCTCTCCAGGAGTTCAATCTCCTCGTCGGCTTTCCCCAGAATTGCGCCTTTTCCTGGGGGCTCTTCTATATCGTTCATAGATATGGAAATCCCCGATTTCGTGGCGTAGTCGAAGCCCAACTGCTTGAGGTTATCAAGAACCACAGCAGTGGCCTCATTGCCCAGCACGCGGATACATTCAGAGACAAGAGACCTCGTAGCAGCCTTGTCCACCACTTTGTTATGAAAACGAAGCTGTTCAGGAAGAGCATCATTGAACAGAATCCTTCCCACGGTGGTCTTCATGCGGTCACCACTGTCCCGGACCTCAATCTCAGCCCCAAGCTCAACGAGGCCGGATGCGTAGGCCAGTCTGGCTTCCTCGAGACTACCGAACACTTTCCCCTGCCCCTTGGCCTCGGGCTTGACGATGGTGAGGTAGTAGCAGCCGAGAACCATGTCCAGGGTGGGCAACGTCACAGGCTCGCCGCTGCTCGGCAGCAGCATATTGTGGATACTGAGCATATGTTCTCTGGCTTCCTTTACTGCCATCCTCGACAACGGCACATGCACCGCCATCTGATCGCCGTCAAAATCAGCATTGAAAGCAGCGCAGACCAGTGGATGAAGCTGGAACGCATCACCGTCAATCAAGACAGGCTCGAAAGCCTGAATACTCAGTCGGTGAAGCGTAGGTGCGCGATTCAGCAATACAGGATGCTCCTTGACCACTTCTGTGAGCAAATCCCATACCTCGGGTCTGGCTCTCTCCACCTGGCGTCTGGCGACTTTGACGTTGCTGGCATAACCCTCCTCAAGAAGCTTGTGCATGACGAAAGGTTTGAACAGTTCTAAGGCCACATGTCGAGGCAACCCACACTGATGAAGCTTCAGTTGCGGCCCAACCACAATGACAGAGCGGCCACTGTAGTCTACCCGCTTGCCCAGAAGGTTCTGCCGAAACCGGCCTTGTTTCCCTGCCAGCATGGCCGATAGGGACTTGAGGGTATGATTGTTGCCAGTGGTGACCACGCGCCCTCTCCGTCCGTTGTCAATAAGAGCATCAACGGCCTCTTGCAGCATCCGTTTCTCGTTCCGGATAATGGCTTCAGGTGCACCCAGAGATATCAGGCGGCGGAGACGGTTGTTGCGGTTGATAACGCGCCGATAGAGATCGTTAAGGTCACTGATGACGAAACGCCCCCCCCCAAGTTGAACGACAGGGCGAAGCGATGGCGGCAGCACAGGAAGCACGGTGAGAATCATCCACTCGGGTTTGTTCCCGCTGAGCCGCAGCGCTTCAACCAACTGCAGCCTCTTGGTGACTTTGCTGTAGCTCTGTCCCGAGGCGGTGCGCGCTTTCTCCCGGAGTTCCTGATGCAGCTCCTCCATATCGACCTTCTTCAAGGCCTCCAGAATAGCCTCAGCCCCCATGCCAACTTCGACAATATCACCGTGTTTCTCCTTGATCTGCCTGTACTCCTCTTCATGAAGCACCTCCAGGCTCTTGAGCGCCTTCAGGGCCTGCAGATCTTCAGACTTCTTAATCAGGTCATCTCCGTCTTGGCTTTCTCCCGAAGCTGCTTCTTCCTCAAGTTTACGGATCTTCTCACCGCGAGCTTCTTCGTTGACCGAGATGACGATATACCGAGCGAAGTATATGACCGACTCCAGATCCCTTGGAGACAGATCCAAAAGAAGCCCAATCCGGCTGGGTACTAGTTTGAGAAACCAGATATGGGCCACCGGGGCTGCCAGTTCAATGTGACCCATTCGTTCTCTGCGCACGCTGGAATGAGCCACTTCAACACCACACTTGTCGCAGATGACACCCTTGTATCGTATCTTCTTGTACTTGCCGCAATGGCATTCGTAGTTCTTGGTGGGGCCGAAGATCCTCTCACAGAAAAGGCCGTCTCTCTCTGGCTTCAGAGTACGGTAGTTTATGGTCTCTGCTTTGGTTACCTCACCATGAGACCAACTCCTGATCTGCTCCGGTGAGGCCAGACTTATCCTGATAGCATTGAGCTCGTCAAACTGTGCCATGTCTCTTGTAACCTCGCTATGATCTCGCTCACAGGGTTCGACTAGAAGCCAGCTTTCAGGCTGGGCTTAGTATCGGAAAAGAAACTGATCTTCTCCTGTTCCTCATTGAGCAACTCAACGGCAAACCCCATACTACGCAATTCCATAAACAACACCTTGCATGCCTCTGGAATGGTAGGGTTCTGGATATCCTCGTCCTTAATAATTGACTCGTAGGCTCTAGCCCTACCAACGAGATCATCGGATTTCACCGTAAGCATTTCTTGAAGAGTAAACGCTGCCCCGTAGCCTTCCAACGCCCATACCTCCATCTCTCCAAACCGCTGCCCGCCAAACTGGGCCTTCCCTCCCAGAGGCTGCTGCGTTATAAGCGAGTACGGACCGGTGGAACGGGCATGTACCTTGTCCTCGACGAGGTGAATCAATTTCATCATGTGAACATTGCCGACCGTCACCGGCTGGTCAAACAGCTCGCCTGTCTTTCCGTCTCGAAGTTCCATCTTGCCAAAAACAGGCGAATAGAGCCTTCGTTCTTTGTAGACGTCTCCAGCCTTCTGTTCCAGTTCCCTGTCACTGAGGTCTCGGGCATTCACGCCCAGCTCCTCAAGCCACAGACAGAGAGAAGCTCTCTTGGCCCTTCCTCGGCGCGCTGGATCCATAATCTCTTGGCCTCGGAAGCCATGACTTGCCAACCACGCTTCGATCTTTTCTCCGTCAGCTCTCCTAGGGTTCTTCAAGTCGAGGTTCACAGCACCGGCTTTCCAGGCTATCCAGGTCCTCCCCAGAGCATCCTCAATGGCCGTAGCGTCAGCTCCGTCGAAAATGGGGTTGAGTGCCCTGAAGCCCAGTATGTAGGCTGCCCATCCCAAGTGAGCTTCCAGAACTTGCCCGATATTCATGCGGGATGGAACCCCAAGAGGATTGAGAATGATATCCACGGGAGTGCCATCGGGCAAGAATGGCATATCCTCTTCAGGCAGTACTATGGCAACCACTCCCTTGTTCCCATGCCTTCCTGACATCTTGTCGCCAACTGAGATCTTTCGCTTCTGGGCAACCCATACCCGCACGAGTCTCCTCACCCCCGCCGACAGCTCATCGCGATTCTCCCGCGAGAAGACCTTGATATCAATTACCCTTCCGCTTTCTCCCGGCGGCATCTTGAGGGAGCTGTCTTTTACATCGCGCATCTTCTCACCGAAAATGGCTCGCAGCAGCTTCTCCTCTGCTGAAGGCTCAGCTTCACCCTTGGGAGTGACCTTTCCCACCAGGATATCGCCAGGCTTCACTTCAGCCCCCACCCGCACGATTCCCTCGGCGCTCAGGTTGCTCAGACTCTCCTCGCTCACGTTGGGCATATCTCTGGTGATTTCTTCGGGCCCCAGTTTGGTCTCACGCTCCTCTATCTCATACTTCTCAATATGAATAGAGGTGTAGACGTCGTCCTTGGCAAGTCTTCTGCTAATAATTATGGCGTCCTCATAGTTGTACCCATGCCAGCTCATGAAAGCGCACACAATATTATGCCCCAAGGCGAGTTCTCCGTTGTTTATTGAAGAGCTGTCCGCCAAGACCTGACCCTTCTTCACGCGCTCACCCTTGTCTACGATGGGATACTGGTTGATGGACGTGCCCTGGTTGGTTCTGACAAACTTCGCCAGCCCATGAACGTGCTTCTCTCCCTTGCCATCCTCAATCACGATTCGTGAGCCAGTCACAGAGCTTACCGCGCCATCCTCAGCAGCAAATACCATTTGCCCGCTGTACTTGGCTACCTCTTTCTCCATTCCTGTAACCACCAACGGAGCATGCGCACGCAGCAGGGGCACCGCTTGTCGCTGCATGTTCGAACCCATCAGGGCGCGATTGGCGTCATCATGCTCAAGGAAAGGAATGAGGGAAGCAGCTACGCTGAATATCTGCTTCGGCGAAACGTCCATGAAATCCACCCTATCCCCTACCTCCTTGAAGTATCTGCTGCCTTTCTTGACCTCGACCCTTTCCTCCTTGAACTCATCCTTGTCATTCAGCCGCACGTTGGCCTGTGCAATGCTGTATTGCTCCTCCTCATCCGCGGTCAGATCAACAATCTGGCTGGAGACAAAGGGGACCACTTTGACAGTGCGCCTCGAAAGCTTGGCCATCTTCTCGGCCAACTCTCCATCTATGCTCGTCCCCACTTTGGCTACCACGTCTCCCCCATCATCAACGATATCTTCTCGCGTCGTCCTTCCCAGCAATTCCGGCACAGTGTTGGACACCTCATGGACAACCTTCCGATAAGGGGTTTCCAGAAATCCAAACTTGTTGATTGAACCGTACGTAGCCAATGAGCCAATCAGACCGATATTGGGGCCCTCAGGGGTCTCTATGGGACAAATCCGCCCATAGTGGGAATGATGCACGTCACGAACTTCAAAACCAGCCCGCTCTCTGGAGAGTCCCCCGGGACCCATGGCAGAAAGGCGACGTTTGTGGGTCAACTCAGCCAACGGATTGGTCTGGTCCATGAACTGGGATAGCTGTGATCTGCCAAAGAACTCTCTTGTAGCAGCAGTTATGGGACGGATATTGATGAGGGCAGAAGGAGTCGCCCCTTCAGAGCCTAGAATGCTCATTCGCTCCTTGATGGCCCTCTCCAACCGCAGAAGCCCAATACGGAACTGATTCTGCAATAGAAAGCCTACGCCCTGCGCTCGCCTGTTGCCCAGATGATCGATATCATCGGGAGTCTCCCTGCCATTGTTGAGCAGAACTATGTGGCGCACTATCTGCACCAGGTCATCGGGCGTCAACCCGAGGTGCTCCTCAGGTATCTCTACCCCCAACTTCTTGTTCAGCTTGTAGCGCCCAACCTCTCCCAGGCTGTAACGCCGGGGATTGAAGAGGAAATTGTCCAGCAATGCTTTGGCGCTATTGAGGCTGGGAGGTTCGCCTGAAGACAGCTTGCGGTAGATGTCTATCAGAGCGTCATCCTTGCTTCTGATCAAGGGGTCACGCTCAATAGTGGAACGAATATAGGCATGGTCTGGCGAGTCGTCAACGTCCTGGAAGAGGTCCAGCAACTGATCATCGCTCTCATAGCCTACGGCACGCATAAGAGTAGTAGCAGTTATCTTCCGTTTTCCGCTCACCTTAACTGAAATAACGTCACGACTGGAAGTGTCGAAATCGAGCCAAGCACCTCGTTCGGCAATCAACTTGGCAAAGCCCAATTCCCGTCCGCTCCCCGGATCCCTCTCCAAGGTGAAGTAGACCCCAGGAAAGCGAGTTAGCTGACTCACTACAACTCGTTCCGCCCCAGAGATGATGAAGGTACCCCTCTTCGTCATGAGTGGAAAGTCGCCGAAGAATAGCTTCTCTTCTTTGATCTCACCCGTTTCCTTGACCAGCAAACGGAACAGGACATGGAGAGGAGAGCAGTAGTTCGTGCCGCGCTCAAGGCATTCGGCGATAGAACGTTGAGGCTCGTGAAACTCGTAGTCGGCGAAGTGCAGTTCCAACCTGCTATGGGTATAGTCCTGGATCGGTGACACCTCCTCAAGCAGCCTCTTCAGACCTTCGGTTTGGAACCAATGAAATGAATCAAGCTGAACCCGGATGAGGTCAGGGACCTCCACTACTTCAGGCAATCTGGCAAAGGACACCATGAAGTCACGTTCAGGTCTAGCTGACAGCGCCATAGTCTTCACTCCTCAAGACAGAAACTGACTCTCTGGTAACAACGCGCAAGTGATGGAACACATACGGGCGCACAGGGGTATGTCTAGAACTGTTTAAGGGGGGGGAATGCACCAAGCATAATGCAACTTAATATTCTAATATGATTGAGATCTTTTGTCAAACAAACCCGCGAACGTACGTCTCGCCCCGGTCATATCTCACTCCAGATCATCCTTCGCCATTCGTTTGAGTTCATACAGTTTATTGATCGCCTCCAGCGGCGACATGGTATCAATCTCGAGCCTAGAGACCTCGTCCGCCACCGAGCACACACGCGGGAAGAGAGATAGCTGCTGAAGCATTGCCTTGCCGTGGGGACCTCTGCTCTTCTCACTGGCGCGGCTTTCCAGTTCCATCAGAATCTCCTGTGCGCGGTTGATCACCGACCGCGGCAAACCAGCTAGGCGGGCCACATGGATGCCATAGCTCCTATCAGCACCTCCTGGGACAATCTTGTGCAAGAAGACGACCTCGTCCCCCTTTTCAGCCACCGCCACATTGAGGTTCTTCACCCTGGGCAACGTATTGGCCAGATCTACCAGCTCATGATAGTGAGTGGCGAAAAGGGTCTTGGCACCAAGTCCGGGACGATTGTGGATGAACTCGGCCACAGCCCAAGCGATCGACAAACCGTCGTACGTGCTTGTCCCTCTGCCAATCTCGTCAAGAATGATGAGACAGCGCGCAGTGGCGTTGTGCAAGATATTTGCCGTCTCCGTCATCTCCACCATGAAGGTTGACTGCCCGGCAGCCAAGTCCTCCTGAGCGCCAATCCTGGTGAATACCCGATCGACAACGCCGATTGTGGCCGATTCAGCAGGAACGAAGCTGCCCGTCTGAGCCAAGAGAACGATTAGGGCTACCTGCTTGAGATAGGTCGACTTGCCCGACATGTTCGGACCGGTAAGGATGATGAACTGACAGTCCTTGTTGCACAGGTAAGTGTCGTTGGGCACGAACCTATCGCTACCCATGGCCCTCTCCACCATGGGATGGCGCCCATTCTTGATGTCTATGAAATCCTCAGCGGTCAAGCTGGGCCTGACATAGTTGTAGCGCGCTGCCGTCTCAGCGAGGCTGGACACGACATCCACGCACGCAACGGTCCGAGCTGTAGCCAGTACTTCTTCCCCACCGGCACTCACCTGCTCACAAACCTGTCGGAAGATGCGAGCCTCCATCTCAGCAATCCTCTCCTGGCCACTGAGAATGACTGCTTCCTGCTCCTTGAGTTCCGGAGTGAAGAACCTCTCGGCCTCAGCCAAGCTTTGCTTGCGGATGTAGTCCGCCGGAACGAGGCTGAGATTGGGTCGGGAGACTTCGATGTAGTAGCCGAACACGCGATTGTAGCCCACCTTCAGCGACTTGATCCCCGTGCGCTGTCTTTCCTTCTGCTCAAGGCTGGTCAGGTAACGCCTGGCCTCACTGGAGCTTTGACGCAGCTCATCCAGTTCAGGAGAGAACCCCTCCCTTATGACTCCCCCCTGCTCAAGGTCTCCAGGGGCATCGGCAATAGCCCGACCAATCAGTCCAGCAACATCCGAACAGGGTCTAAGTCCGGCAGTGAGCCAATCCACGGAGATAGCCGCCTGCATCGTCTCCTCTAGCTCGGGTACCCTCTGCAGACTATTGCCGAGCGTCAGCAATTCCCTAGGCGTAGCTCTCCCGTTCCTCGCTCGGTTGACCAGTCGCTCCAGGTCGGCGATATCCGCCAACAGCGCGGCAGTCCTCTGGCGAGTCAGGCTGTTGTCATAGAAGCAGGCAACAGCTTCCTGCCGCTGAGTGAGTTCCACGATGTCAGTCAGGGGAT
>JGI2171J19970_10001665_pt1 | contig 12399 bp, 8 predicted proteins | sample DeeMarSWOR324_28_FD_19970 | JGI IMG/M metagenome (IMG submission 19970) | reverse complement strand
TGCGCTGCTGGTGCTGTCAAGCAGGTTGTGAACGAGGACAATTCATACTCAGATTCGAATTCACCCTTCCTAAAAGGCGGAAAACAAAACGAAATTCTGTGGTTCTTGATCTTGTGTCAACCAAGGAGTATGAAGCAGCCCATACAGGACTCATGTACGCTTGTTCCCTCTTTAACATATTTGCAGATGAATTTTACGGATATGGTTGTAGATTTGATAGAGGACTACAGATTGGTCCCAGCTGGGTCGAAAAAGGAAAGGTAAAAACGTGTGCTGTCCTTTCATTATCTACGTCTTTAAATGAGAATATCACCGTATCTGATGTACTCACTTTTGCTGTTAAAGCTGTATTTTCAGCAGAAGATTTACATCACATGCAGGCAGTCACAGCAGAAGTGTATTTCAATGGTGAACTTTTAGGATCAGCAGACATTAATCCTGTGAGTAACCTGTGTAAACCTTTAGAGTTTGCCCAGACCTTTTATTCGAGTGAAAATGTCCAAAAAATTCTATACACCAGAGTTAGAGACCGAAACGTTCTGTATGCCTTCAAAACTGAAAGGGGGATACGTCAGGGAATGATGGTCAAAACAGGTGCAATCTGGAACCTCCTAAAGATTCAAGAAACTGATGATTTGTACAGATCTGTAAAAGACTTTAACGTGGTAGAGTTCATTCCAGCAGTCAACAGAATACATGAAGAGTATCCCAGCGTGATCACTATAGAAACAGATCCAGGGGACATGTTTGTTGCAGTACTCGGCAAAAAGAAGAGCTGGAGAGTTAATACGTACGTGGCTGAAAAGATCTGCAACATCCTTGATAGATACAGAATACACTACATGGTGAAGTTCAGTGGTAATAAGGGATGGCATATCCAGGTACCTGTTGAATTGAAACAGCCCTTCAAAGTGTACCAGAAAGTAGTTGAAGTCATTGTGAACAAGGAGTTGGGTACTCTCCCTGATGAAGAAAAGGTGGCTGCTCTTGAGTTAGTTGACACAAGAGATAAAGAAATCCTCCATGAAATGGGACAGACAGCGGAGCAGACGCTAGATGGCGTACGCTTTACGAAATTGCTGTTACTGCATTTTTCATTAAAAGATATGGTAATGATGTTGCTGAAAGATATTTGTGTCATAGTTCCATTAAATCATATAAAGATATGTTAAAGTACCAAAAACACTCAATTACCTTAGGTTATCCGCCCTTAGCCAAGGAGGAAGAGAAAAAGCTGGAGGAATGTCGAGATCAGCTATATGCTGAATATGGAAAATGGTTTGTAAAAGGGCCATATGGGTGGGCAGCAGATGTTCTAGGTAAGGAAAAACCGCAATTCAAAGATTTAGAGGAGGCAGCTGGCCTTTCTCATCTCCGTCCCTATTATCGAATGGCTCTTGATGCTATTCACGCTGGCCCAAAAGGAATAACCTTCAATTTAGGCTTACCAGAAACAGAAAAAGAACTTCTTCTTACGGGACCAAGCAATACAGGTTTAGCTGATCCAGGTCAATTGACAGCAATATCACTTAATCAAATAAACGTAGCTCTTCTCGGGACGAGACCAAGTTTACAAGGTCAAAGAATACTAATACTGATGAAACTGCTAGTAGATGAAATTATGAAGAAATTTCTGGAAGTTCATAAACTGACTGAATCCAAGATGAAAGAATTAAGAGAATAAGAGAATAATCCGGATGCATACACGACTACAAATTAAAGTGTACCGCTTGTGATTCCACTTCTATCTACGTCACCTCATCTATGTGTGTTAATGTTGTCGAAGGGACAGTCACACCGATTTTCACCTTTTGAGAGGTTTCATTGAGATCGAACCAGTACATTCTCTACTGATCCAGTAACATAGGAGCTGTCACCATCAAAACAGTGTTTCTCAGGATCCAATGATGAACAGCCTAATTGCACACAAATTTCTTTCATTTTATCAAATTATTCAAGTGTTGTTAGTAATGTAGCGAAAACCAATAACAGAACTTTGCATACTTTACTCTGTTTTTATCTTTGACTATCATCCAGTTTCCTAAGCTTCCTTTCAATTTCTCCAAATAACATATTATATCCTTCTTCTGTGATTTGCCCCTCCTTGAATTTTTGTTGGAGTTTCTCCTTTTCTTCTTTTAGCAATTTTAGTTTCTTATTTTCTACCTTCTGATAAGTGCCATTTGAAGTTTTTTTCAAAAATTTTTCATAGAAAGTTTTTCTTTCCTCTTTTCTTCCTCTTGGGATTAATACAAAAAATACTATGGTTATTACCATGATAAAAATAAAAAATAAGAACAATGGGGCAAAAGACTTTGGAGGTGTAGAAAGGTTGTAACCATAGACATCTCCATTACCATTTCTATAATCATGATAAACAACAATATTTCCATAAATATGTGGTTCGTATTGATCGTTTGGATCTGTAGTAATCTGAAATTCCTCTTTTGTAGATAGGTTATAGCCATAGATATCGTCATTACCATTTCTATTGTCTCTCCATACAACAATGTCTCCATATATTGCTGGGTGTTTTTCATCACCAGGTTCTCTTGTTATCTGATACTCTTCTCCTGTAGTGAGATTATATCCATAGATATTGTAATTATCATTCATCCAATTCGTACAAACGACTATGTCTCCATATATTGCTGGGAACTCTTGAGCAGTTTGGATTGTTGATACTAGAATCTCCTCACCACTATGAAGGTTATATGCATAGATACTCCAGTTAAAGTTTATAGAGTTGCTAACAACAACAATATTTCCATAGATCGCTGGGTTGTATTGATGGCTTGAGTCTGTTGTGATTTGAAACTCTTCTGGTTTTGAGAGGTTAAATACATAAATGTCAGCAAGTATGCAATTATAAATGTCACTATTTTCATTTCTATAATCCTCCCACACTACAATATTTCCATAGATTGCTGGTCCGTATTGACCACTTGTATTTGTTGTTATTTGAAAGATTTCTTTCGTTGAGAGTTTGCAACCATAAATATCAGGTTTACCATTTCTTTCATCAACCCACACAACAATATTTCCATAAATTGCTGGTTCGTATTGATCGTTTGGATCTGTAGTAATCTGAAATTCCTCTTTTGTAGATAGGTTATAACCATAGATATCCCAATCCCCATTTCTGTAGTCTTCCCACACAACAATATTTCCATAAATTGCTGGTTCGTCTTGATCGTTTGGATCTGTAGTAATCTGAAATTCCTCTTTTGTAGATAGGTTATAGCCATAGATATCACGACTTACAGATCTACCATCTTCCCAAACGACAATATCCTTGTAAATCGCTGGGTCATATTGGGCAAATGGTCCTGTCGCTATTGGAAATTCCTCTCCTGTAGAAAGGTTGTATCCGTAGATATCATAAATATCATTTCTTTCATCAACCCACACTATAATATTTCCATAAATCGCTGGACACCATTTTAAGCTTGAATCTGTAGTAATCTTAAATTCCTTTTTTGTAGAAAGGTTATAACTATAGATATTTGTACCTTCCTGTCTATCGTCTCTCCACACAACGTAATTTCCATAGATCGCTGGATATATTTGATGGCTTGACTCTGTCGTGATTTGAAACTCTTCTCTCTTAGAAATATTGTAACCATAGATATCGTCATTACCATTTCTTTCATCAACCCACACCACGGTATCCTCGTAGATTGCTGGTCCCCATTGATCACTTATATTCTTTGTTATCTGAGATTCGTTAGGATTCTCAATGAAAAATGCAAACATCATTAAAACTACAAAGAATTTCTTTTTACTTTCTCTATTCAGTTTCATTTTTTCCTCTCCCATAGATGGTTAATTTTATTCTACTAAAAAGATTAGTGAAAGAAATATAAAAACTTTTGTGTGCGAAGCTGTGTTGCACACTTCATTTTCACTTCTTGAATCATGCCTTCTACACTGGTGGCTCCTATGTTCTCTCCAAACATTCTCTTGATTGCTGAGAAAAACCCTTTAGATGCCCAGCGCATACCGTAATAGTACTTCTTTTTCCTGAGCACCATCTCCTAAAGCTAATTTTATTTTTCTTCCATTTAAAGTGTTTTCAGCCTAGTCTATTAAGTTTTCAAAAATATATTCGTATTCTTACCTCTTACCCAAATTTTTTCCTAAAGAATACGTAAATCGTGATAAGTGCAGCGCAAACCATAATTGTTATTAGTATTAGATTATCTCCAAGAGATCGGGGTATCGAAGGTGTGAGTGTTGTATTTGGAGGATATGTTGGGATATATCCACAGTCTCTGCTATTTTCTTCGATGATATGGTCTTTCTTACATTCTCCGTCAATACACTTAACAGACCAAAGATCATATCCATAGCATTCGCTTGCTGGACAAAATATATTTGCATAAGGATCAAGTAACCCTTGGCAACACCATGTTGGAAAGTTCTTGTACGTTCCCCAATTGCTAGTTACATTTATTTGATTACTTCCATCAGAATTCATAACATAGATTTCCCAACTCCCATCTCTGTTTGAAGTGAAAGCTATTTTCGTTCCATCAGGAGACCATGCAGGATGTACATTCCAGGAATCACTATAAGTTAATTTTTTTAAATTATTACCATTTATATCCATCACAAATATGTCGGAAATTCCTTCTGCATATCCCCATTTGGTGAAAGCAATTACAGTTCCATCAGGAGACCATGCAGGCAAACCATCGAATTCGGAATCTTCGGTAAGCCTTTTTTGGTTAGTTCCATCAGAATTCATGATATAAATCTCACAATTTCCATCTCTCGTTGAAACAAAACACATCTTCTGTCCATCAGGAGACCATGAAGGATCCCAATTATCATTTGAATTTTCAGTAAGCCTTCTTACACTGCCACTACTAAGAGTAATTAGAAAGATATCATAATTCTCATTAATTTCTGAAGTGAAAGCTAATTTTGTACCATCAGGAGACCATGCAGGATGACGTGAACGTTTACCTGTGTCAATTATTATTTCAGAAGTACCATCAATACTTATTAGGCAAATTTCATAACTATAATGATTTTGCATGAGATAATCATAAAAAATAACAGCTTCTGTCAAAGAAAAGGCAATCTTCTTTCCGTCAGGAGACCATGCAAGATCAATTTCATGGGCAGAGTTGTAAGTTATTCTTTTTTGATTACTTCCATTAGAATTCATAACATAGATTTCTGTAAAAATCCCATCTATATCTGAGCTAAATGCAATCTTGTTAATGTTATTTGCTGCGGGAAATGCTGAAATGAATTTTTCATGGATTACGTTCTTTTCCGTTTCAACCTTAAATATTCCATTAGAAATGACGACAGAAACGAAGAGAACAAGAATTGACACATGTTTTCTTATCATAACTCATCATTTGCTTTTGGGAGTTAATAAGCTTTTCTCACTTTACTGCTATGTTGTACAATCTATGAAATTTATAGATTTGTTCTTTTATAACAGATTCTACTACCATATTATATTGATGTTATGAGGTTGTCCCATAATTCAAATTTTCATGAAAAATAGATATTTTCTTATCTTTCAATAAAGATTTACCAAATCTAAAAGAGAAAAAAAGACACTTATTGAATATTAAAACGCTTTCTGGGACAGCCTCTTATGAATTACTTATAAATTTTTTGATCTATCCGACGACACAATTTTTTTCATGTGGTTAGACAGTTTTTCTTTATGTGGTTGCATACCTGCAGTCTATGGCAATACCATCATTTGGAAAGATCCCATCTTTTCGGGAAAAAAGTTAAATATCAGTTTGATAATTATATATATGGAGAAATGCTCCTATACGTGGAATGAATGGAATGAAGAAAAGGGTGAATTCATTAAGAATCAATGTTCAGAAGAAATTTGGAAAAATTCCAAAAAATATTGTATTTTCCATGATCCATTTCCAGGGAAAGATCTTGAGTTATTTGAACAAAAACTGCAAAAAAAGATTGATAGCAGAGATTATAACTTTCGAGGTTTTTACTTTTCGGGGAATGTGGATTTTTCATCCAGAAGATTTGAGGAAGATGCGTGCTTCGATGGAGCTACGTTCAAAGAAAATGCTTATTTCAATGGAGCTCATTTCCAAAATGCATACTTTAACGGGGTCACGTTCAAAGAAAATGCTTATTTCAATGGAGCTCATTTCACGTATGCATCCTTCTTTGGAGCAGTAATTGAACGAGATCTGGAGTTTGTTCCCAACCAGATTGTTGAATTAAATTTGCAGAATGTTAGATTTTTATTCAAAGGACATGTCACCGCTGATTTGACCAAAGCCAAGTTCCATCGAGGTGAACTGGAGAATGTGGCCTTTACTGATTGTATATGGCCTGAAAAGCAAAAAATTTATGAAGAATCACACATGATAGAAGAAGGGTTATCTTTCAAAGAGTTGGAGACCATCTACAGGAATCTAAAACAAAACATGCAACGACATGGTGATTATTCCAAAGCAGGCGATTTTTACTACAAAGAAATGGAGATGAGAAAAAAGCAGTACACCTTATTCACGCCAAGATGGTGGGGACAGAATATACTGCACATTCTCTGTGGATACGGTGAAAAGCCTTTTTGGGTTATCAGAAATTCTCTTTTTATCATACTTATGGGAGCTATTCTGTTTTTCTTTTGTGGAGTTGAAAGAATAGGTACAGAGCTTCCGGAGGAAGATTCAGTTATTGATTACTCGCTGAATGCTCTCTCGGTTAGTAAGACCACCTTTTTGGATTTTGGGTATTGTATATATTACTCTGTGGTTACTTTCACTACACTGGGGTATGGTGATATTCATCCACTTGGCTTAAGTCATATTTTTGCTTCATTGGAGGCATTTACTGGTGCATTTTTCATGGCCCTGTTTGTCTTGGTATTCGGTAGAAAAATGATGAGGTAGATTCACTTTCAGAGGGATAGACTATGAGATGTATTGATTCTTTAGTTCTCTAATCTTTCTGTCAATTTCTCCAATTAATATGTTATATTCTTCCTCCGGGATCTGACCATTTTTGAATTTTTGATGGAGTTTTTCCTTCTCTTTTCTAAGTTTTTCTTTTGTTTCGATGTCTTCTTTCTGAGAAATGACTGCATATTTTTTCCAGAATTTGACGCAAAAGGATACGGCCGCAGTAAATACTAAAGCTGCCAAGATGATCAGACATATACACGAAAGAGGAGAAAAGTGATATGTTGAAAACGTGGAAAGATCGTAAGCGTAAATACCACGTCTTTGATCTCTACAATCTGTCCAAATAACAATATCTCCATAAATTGCTGGATCATACTGATCGCTAGGATGTGCAGTAAGCTGAAGTTGTCTTTTGGCTGAAAGGTTATAGGCGTAGATGTCCCAATCGCCACTTCTGTTATCATCCCAAGTAACGATATTTCCAAAAATCTGTGGATGGCGCTGGTCACCTAAATTCGTTACTACAAAACACTCCTGTTCTGTTAAGAGATTATAGCCATAGATATCCCAGTTGCCATTTCTGTAGTCTTCCCAAACTACGAAGTCTTTGTAAATTGCTGGTTTTTCTTGATTACTTGAATTCATCGTTATCTGAAACTCCTCATGTGCGGAGAGATTATACCCATAGATATCCCAATCCCCATTTCTGTAGTCTTCCCAGACAACAATATCTCCATAGATTGCTGGATGACATTGACTATTTTGATTTGTGGTTATATGAAATTCTTCTCCAGTAGAAAGGTTATAACCATAGATATCGCCATTATCATTTCTTTCATCTGCCCAGACAACAATATCTCCATAGATTGCTGGATCATACTGATTACTTGGATCGGCCACTATCCGAAATTCTTGGTTCTTAGAAAAATCATGGACATAAATATCGTAGTTTCTATTTCTTGAGTCATAATCAGTACAAACAACAATATCCCCGTAGATTGCTGGAAACTCCTGAGTTCCACATGTCGTGATCTGAAACTCTAGCCCTGTAGAGAGATCATACCCATAAATACTCCAATTATCACCCTTATCTGTACAAACAACAATATCCCCGTAGATTGCTGGATCATACTGACTGCTCGAATCTGTTGTTATTGGAAATTCTTGGCCTGTTGAAAGATTAGGTCTTAAGATTTTAGAAAGCCTACAGCCGTAAATATCAGCTTTGTCCCATCTGTAATCTAACCAAACAACGATTTCTCTATAAATTGCGGGACTATATTGGCCAATTGGATCTGTTGTTATGGGGAATTTTTCTTGTGTAGAAAGGTTGTAGCCGTAAATATTAGGTTTGCCGTTTCTTTCATCTGCCCAGACAACAATATCTCCATAGATTGCTGGATCATACTGATTACTTGGATCTGTTGTTATGGGGAATTCTTCTTTAGTAGAAAGGTTGTAGCCGTAAATATCTGAATTACCATTTCTTTCATCTGCCCAGACAACAATATCTCCATAGATTGCTGGATCATACTGATTACTTGGATCTGTTGTTATGGGGAATTCTTGTTTTTTAGAAAGATTATAGGCATAAATATCCCAGTTATCACTTCTAAGCCCTTCCCAAATGACAATATCTCCATAAATTGCTGGATTAGCTATATCAATTAGGTCTGTTATTATGGATTCCCCCCATTGATCAGTAAGATAGCATACATGAATACTCCAGATCTGATCTTCAAAATCTATCCAAGTAATAGTATCCCCGTAGATCGCAGGATCGTACTGGTCTTGTGGGTCTGTTGTAATGGGGAATTCTTCTTTGGTAAAAAGATTATAGGCATAAATATCCCAGTTACCATTTCTGTTATCTGTCCACGCAATAGTGTTTCTATAAATTACTGGATCATACTGACTGCTTGAATCTGTTGTTATTGGAAATTCTTCCTCTGTAACAAAATTGTACCCATAAATATCCCAGTTACCATTTCTGTCATCCTCCCAAGTAACGATATTTCCATAAATCTCTGGATCCGATTTGTCGCTTAAGCTTGTTGCTATATGAAAATCGTTAGGATTCCCAACAGCAAGAACAAAAAGCAATAAGGTGCTTCCAATCATATGCTTAGTTTTGCCGCTGAATTTCATACTATCTCCTCTTTATAAATACAGATTCTCATCTCAGAAAGATTAAACTCAAAACATATAAGCTTTTTCTGACTCAGAGATGTTGACAAGGGTTTGCTATATCCAATCATCACTCCTTTAGAGAATCACTCCTTTAGAGAATTTGGAAAGAACAAAACAAATTCCTAGAGATTTTGCTCAAGAACTCATACACCATTACATGGTCTTGGAGGCAGAAGATGTTCAGATTCCATGGGAACTCATGTATAGTGATCAATTCTTCGCTTTGAAATATGCCATCTCCTACTTTCACTTAATCTATCTGTTATCTATCTAAGAAATTGGAAGTTGGCAAGGTTCCTGATTATTCTTTCCGTGATCTCCTGAAGTATGAATATCCGAAAAGAGACTCAAATTTTGTTGAAATGAAACTTCTAACAGGTGTGTTGCCAGGTCTTCAAGATGTTCATATTCAACTGCTTTATCCAGAATACAGTTATGAATGGAAAAAGAAAGAGATCATTTTAAGACATGGTCATTATCTCGACTCTGGGCTTTTTAGATTGATGCCATGGCTTTTTGAATTTCTTGGGGGAAAAATTAAGAGCGAAAAGGATTTCGAAACTGTCAATACCCCTATATACGAACATCTCTATTGGACCGGAAAAATTGAAGAGATTAGAACATTTTATCGAATACTGTATAAACTATATAAAGCTGCTGAATGGTGCTACAAAAAAGACAAACACAGAGATCTAAAAACTAGAAAAAAAGACATAGAACGATTTTTTGCCACTTTCAAACGCGGTCGACCAGATATTCTTATTCTTGGTCACACTCATGTAGCAGATAGAAAGATTTTAGGTGATATGGAAATTCTAAACTCCGGATGTTGGGTAAAAGAAAGCGGTATCGATCACTCCAACACTTATTTAACTATAGGTGATGATTTGAAAATTAGAAAGGTGGGAGAAGGAGTGATTTTTGATACTTCGAGTACGATTTGACCACACTTTTTATTCTGGAGATCTTCACATAAATTTCCTTTTCTCTTACTTTTGTTACACGTGTAACATCTCAGACAATATATCATCCATCTTGAATCCAAAAATCAAACCTAGTCATGAAGAAATTGTAATTCCAGCACTTCTTACCAGTAACAACGGGATGATAATAATAGTCTATATGAGAAGTCCAAACTCCAGTAACACATGGAATGTTTGGATTAAACAGGTATACCCGGATCATCATCTCCTGGGATGCCATAAATTCTATCCCAAGGATTCCGTTCGATTATTTCCATTTTCGTGTTATTCATATTCCTTTCTTCAATTGGTCTTTTAAATGATTTTTCATTTATAGGAGCATTCAGATTCATGAGAATCTAGCTATACCGATGTACCGTTTCTTTTCCAGTCAATTTAATCTGGACGGTTCCATTTCGAGTTGAAGGAAGAGTTCTTTGATCTTTATACGTTCAGTATCGTAAGAGAAGCTCAACCATTACTAGACGTGTATCTGAATTACTACAGCCATGAACGGCCTCACATGGGCATCAGTGGGTGCATCGGTACCCTGGAGGAAAAAATGAAGATGATATGTAACCCTACAAATGAAATTGATTGTTTTCTTTACCAGCTAGCTGCATATGCTTTAACAGGTTTAGAAGAACAGACAAGTCCGAATGGGTGCTTTGGTTCTATCTCTTCTAATGATTCGGTAACGAATTCTATATGATCACCTCCTTTTATATGATAAATCTTCTATAGTATTCATCTTTATAAATTCTTCTGTCCTACCTTCAATTTAATGTCCCCTATCTAGTGACCATTAACAGGAATGGGTTATACTTGAAAAATGCAGAATTGAGCCTTTTCACCAAATCCTTGATCACATCAATCATTTTCCAATTCCAGATCTTGACTGTCCCAACTGTCCCTGTTTAAAGACCTCATCAATGTATGGGGGAAAAGGAGGTGAAAAAAATCGAAAGGTTCGAAAGGTTACAATCTTCTTGATAGGACTATTAGTGCCTAGCCTGTCTCCTGTATTAGTGCAGTCAAATAATTATGGGAAGATTGCGTTCATCTCAGATAGGGATAGTAAAGCACAGATCTGTGTGATGGATGCTGATGGGAGTAACCAAGTAACTATAACTGACAACTATTTTGAAAATTCAAATCCTAAATGGTCACCTGATGGAAGAAAGATTGTTTTTGCTTCAGAAAGAGATGGAAATTGGGATATTTATGTAATGGATGCTGATGGGGGCAATGTTGAAAGGTTGACCAATAACTCGGCCTGGGACGGGTCTCCTGTATGGTCACCTGACGGGGACAAGATTGCATTTGTATCGAGAAGAGATGGAAATGATGAAATCTATGTAATGGACGCTGATGGGAGTAACCAAGTAAATATTACCAGCAATGGAGCTGATGATTATGATCCTGCATGGTCCCCTGATGGTGAAAAGATTGCTTTTACCTCAGAGAGGGATGAACACAAGTACATTTATGTGATGGATGTTGATGGATGCAATGTGCAGAGACTCTCCTCTGATTATGTTTACAGCTGGAATCCTGCATGGTCACCTGATGGGGAGGAAATCTTATTTCAATCAACGAGAAATGGTGAAAGAGACATATATGTCATGAATGCTGATGGAAGCAATCTAAGAAAACTCACTAATCTCCTTCTTGTTGTAGATGCTACCTGGTCCTTTGATGGGAAGAAAATCCTCTACTCCTCACAACGAGAAGAAAACTATGATATCTTTATGATGAACACTGATGGGAGTAATCAGACAAGGTTGACAGCCAATTCCACTGAAGATGTGGAACCTGCATGGTCTCCTGATGGGAAGAAGATTGCTTTTAGCGCATACGAAGATTCAGGATATCAGATTTATACCATGGATGCTGATGGAAGTAACCAGACAAGGTTAAGCAGTAACTCTGGTTTGCATTTCTATCCTGCAATCATCAATACATAATTATCTGAACCCTCGATCTCACTGACCCCACTAGATACTTGTAATCCTTTTTTTCCTATTTCTCTTATTTTTTTCTTCAAAGAATTTGATAAGAAATCTTCTCTGATTTCATCCTCTTTCTCTTCAAGCCCGATTTTCTCAGCTATTTCTCTGGCTCTATCTTTGAAACCGTATTCCTGGATAGTTCTGTATTTGCTGCTATATCATAAAGAGACATGACAGGGTCTCCATAGATCTGCTCAAATATTCTGTAGTAGTTCTTCATTCTTTCTCCCTGAGAAATTTTGCCCATAGTATCACCTTCTATTATGGCCACGGACAATCTGATCTTATTGCTGTTAACCCTTCGTACATGATGAACCA
>JGI2171J19970_10001664_pt1 | contig 12410 bp, 7 predicted proteins | sample DeeMarSWOR324_28_FD_19970 | JGI IMG/M metagenome (IMG submission 19970) | reverse complement strand
AGATGTCGCTCTGAAGCGCTATGCGATTCCGGTCCCGACAGACCATCTGCAAAATGGGATCAAACCCCATCTCCTTCAACAGGATGCACGAGGCAAAGCTCGACATCCGAACCACCGAGGTCTGATTGTCGGTGACGTTCACCGCATCCACATAACCCTTCAGAATCTCCCCCTTCTTCCGGATGACCTCGGGATCGGCCCCCCGGGGTGGACCGCACTCGGACGTGACGGCAAACTCCCCCTTCTCGAGTACCTTCTCCAAACGGCTGCCGCTCGTCATAACCGTAAATCCTCCCTGACCCGCTTGCGCGGGCCCCCATCCCGACTCGTCGACCAATCCTTCACCGGCGTGACCTCCTCGTAGCGGTCCAGCTGACCCAGCTCCTTGAGCCGGTCGATGATGAGTTGCCACCCACAGTCAACCTCCTTGTCGATCTCACACTTCCCATCGGTCGAACCACCACACGGCCCATTGAGCAGGCTCTTGGAACATCGGGCAATGGGACAAATCCCCCCCGTCCGATCCAACACGCAATCCCCGCACCCCTGACACCGCTCCGCCCAGACCCCCTGCTCCTCCGTCACCCCCAAAAAGGTGGTATTCACCACCGGAAGCACCGGCTTCCCCCGATACTTCTCGGCCACAAACTGAATCCCCGCCCCACACGCCATCGATAGGATGGCCTCGTACTCATCCACAAAGGGCCGAAGCTGCTCGATGTACTCGTGATCGCACTGCCTCTCCAAGACCACCTCCTTGATCTCGATCTCCTTGCCATCCTTCTTCCGCGAGAGCTTCAGCTCNGAAGCGAGAANCCCCACCTCCTTCTCCCCNCCAACNGAACACACGGTGACGCANTCGTTGCACCCNGCAAGGATGACCTTCCCATACCCCTTGATCATCTCCTCNATCTCTTCCAATGGCTTTCGATTGGCCACTATCATNGCTNACACCTCATCTATCAGTTCATCTGGTTTGTCTGGTTTATATCGTTTATTTGGTTTCTCTCGTTTGTCTCGTCTGTCTGGTTTATTTCGTTTATCTCGTCTATTTGGTTTGTCTGGTTTATCTGGTTTATTCCGTTTATTTCGTCTATCTGATTCTTCGAGATATCCTCTCTCTTCCCGCTTCCTTCTGCTTACTGCTTACTGCTTACTGCTCACTTGTTCTTGCTCTTCTTCGGCCTCTTCCCTCAGCTCCTTTCCTCCCTTGGTCCTGATGGGGGAAGGCCCGAGCTCCTTGATACGATCCGTCATCTCCCTCGCTATCTGGGCAAACCGACTCCCCTCAGCAGCCGACAGGTTGTACATCTCAACCCTCTCCCCCCGTATGCCCACCTCCTCCAAGAGCTGCTTGGCAAACAGCACCCTCTTCTTCGCCCTGAGATTCCCCGTCAGAAAATGACACTCCCCCTCCAAACACCCCGCCACATAAACCCCGTCCACGCCGCTCTCAAAGGCCTTCAAGATGTGCAACAAATCCACCTTCCCCGTACAGGGAACCCTCACCACCTTGATGTTGGCGGGATAGTCCAAACGCATCGAACCTGCCAGGTCCGCCGCTGAATACGCTCAGTGTTCGCAACAGAAGGCCAGAATGTTGGGCTCAAACCCACCCATCACGCCACCCCTTCCAGGGCCAAAGCCTCACATTTGGCCAAGACCTGGTCATCCCGGTAATGTCCCAACTCTATGGCCTTGGCTGGACATTCCGCAGCACAACAGCCGCACCCATGGCACTTGGCAACATCGATTTCGGCCTCCCCTTTGGCGTTGATAATCGGAACTTCGTAAGGACAGACCCGGACGCAGGTAAGGCATGCCGCGCACTTCTCCCCGTCGACCCGGGCCACGATGCCGCTGACCGTGATCCTCTCCTTGGAAAGCAACGTTGAGGCCCGAGCAGCCGCGGCGTTCGCCTGCGAGATGGTTTCGCTTATGAGCTTGGGGGCGTGGGCAGATCCACACACGTACATTCCGTCGGATGCCAAATCGACTGGCCTCAGCTTCATGTGGGCCTCGAGGAAGAACTCCTCCGCCGTCCTCTGTATCTTCAGTAATTTGGCCAGCTCCTCGTTCTCCTTCGGGACCGTGGCTGAGCTCAACACAACGAAATCAGGGGCAATCTCCATCTTCTCCTTGAGGATTGGATCGGTGAAGGAGACCATGAGCGAGTCGCCCTCCATTCGAACCTCGGGCTTTTCCTCCGGTTCATAGGAGACGAACCGAATTCCCGCCTCCCTGGCCTTGGAATAGTACTCCTCCATGAGGCCGTAGGTTCGAATGTCCCGATAGAGCACGTACAGTTCAACCTGCGGATTGATCTCCTTCAGTTTCAGCCCATTTTTCATGGCCACGCTGCAGCACGTTCGGCTGCAGTAAGGCCGCTCCTCATCTCTTGAGCCTACACACTGGATCATCACCACGCGTCTCTTTTCGGCGACCTCCTCGGGCCTTTTGACGAGCAGCTCCTCAAACTCCATTTGGGTCATGACCCTTGAATCTTGCCCGTACAGATATTCCCGAGGCTTCGCCTCCTCGGCACCCGTGGCAACGATGACGGCACCGTGTTCGATCTTCCGGTAGGTCATGCCCGGGGCGATCATCAGGCCCGTGGAGAAATTCCCCTGAGATCCGCTGAAGTCCACAACCAGGGCATTGGTGATGACGTGGATCAAGGGGTTCTCACGAACGCGGGAAATGATCCCTTCCAAAAATGCTTGCACATCCTCCCCGTCAAGGGTGGAGTAGATATTCCTCAGATTTCCCCCCAGCTCGGCCTCCTTTTCGACCAGATACACCTCGAAGTCCTGTTCGGCCAACCTGAGGGCTGCCGTCATCCCGGCTATCCCTCCGCCGATCACGAGCCCCTTCTGGACGACCTCCAGGGATTGCTCGGCCAGGGGCTCGATAAACCGAGCCCTGGCCATCGCCATGCGAACCAAATCCTTGGCCTTTTCCGTAGCAGTCGCCTTATCGCGCATGTGGACCCAGGAACATTGGTCCCGAATATTGGCCATCTCAAAGAGGAACTTGTTCAACTTGGCCTCGCGAATAGTCTCTTGAAACAAGGGCTCGTGGGTTCGTGGTGAACAGGAGGCAACCACGACCCGGTTGAGCCCATGCTCCCCGATCGCCGCCTTAATCTTCTCCTGGGTATCCTGAGAGCAGGTATAGAGGTTCTGGTCGGCGAACACCACGTTTGGCAGAGAACGGGCATACTCCATTACCTCGGGGACATTCACGAATCCCCCGATGTTGATCCCGCAATGGCAGACGAAGATCCCGATGCGGGGCTCCCCATCTCGGACATCCAACTCCTCCGGGTACTCCTTCTTCACGGTAAGGGTGCCCCTGGCCTCCGATATGACTCCCGAGGCGCACCCCACGGCCCCGCTGGCCTGGGCCACCGTCTCGGGAATATCCTTGGGGCCTTGAAAGGCACCACAGGCATAAACCCCTGGCCTCGAAGTGGACAGCGGCGCGAGGGAATTCGTCTTGCAAAAGCCGTGACGATCAACCTCCACCCCTATCCTCTGGGCTAATTCGATCACTTTCCCCGAGGGAACCATGCCCACGGACAAAACCACCAGGTTGAACTCCTCCTCCCTGATCTCTCCCCCCTCGTCGATGTAGGTGACGATCAAATCCTTCGTCTTGAAGCGCTCCCTTATCCGGGAAATCATGCATCGAATAAACCGAACGCCGTACTCATCCCTCGCCCTTTCGTAGTAGAGGTCGAAGCCCTTGCCATAAGCCCTCACGTCCATGTAAAAAATGGTGGGTTTTACAAAACCCACGTGTTCCTTGGCGATGATGGCTTCCTTGGTGGCATACATGCAGCAAATGGAGGAACAGTAGTCGTTGCCACACGCGGTATCCCTCGACCCAACACATTGGATGAAGGCGATCTTTTCCGGTATGGTTCCGTCAGAGGGTCGCAAGAGGTGACCCCTGTATGGACCTGAGGCGCTCAGCAGCCTCTCGAACTCAATGCTGGTGACTACGTTGTCAAAAACCCCGTATCCAAACTCCGGCTTCTTTGCGGCTTCGAAGACCTCATACCCTGGCGAGAGGATAATACTACCGACCCCTATAGTCTCGGTCCTCTCTCGGTCGTCGTAATTCACGGCCTTGGCCAGACAAACCTTCTCGCAGAGACCACATCCGATACACTGTTCGCGATCGACGGCAAATACCTTGGGAACGGCCTGTGCGTATTTGATGTAGATGGCGGACCTGCGGCTGAGCCCTTCATTATAGGCGTCGATGACGCTGACGGGGCAATGTTTACTGCACTCCCCGCATCCCGTGCATTTTTCCTCATCGATATACCGAGGCCTTCTGGTGAGCTTGACCTCAAAATTCCCGGGCTCACCCTCGATGGATTCTACTTCCGAATTGGATATAATCCGAATATTGATGTGCCTTCCGCATTCCACCAGCTTGGGGGACATGATACACATGGAACAGTCGTTGGTGGGAAACGTCTTATCCAGTTGGGCCATATATCCCCCAATGGTGGGAGAGCTATCGACGAGATAAACGAAAAAGCCCGCCTCGGCCGAATCGAGGGAGGCTTGCATTCCACCGATTCCACCTCCTACCACCAGTACTGCCCCGATCTTGCTGTTGTTTTTCTCCGCCGCTTCCATGGGTTTCACTCGCTCCGCGCGTAGAGGGGGACTCTTCCCTCCCCCTCCTCCAGGGCCACCTTTCCCTCTCCGATGAGGTCAACGAGATAGGTCAATACCTCCCTTAAAGCGAGGCCAACGGTCGATGCTATCTCCTGCGCGGAGAGGGATTTTTCCTCCAGCTGTAACACAACCCGGTTCTTGATATACTCATCCCGCAGGGTGGATTCCATGAGCCGATGCAACTGGTCCGGCTTAACGGTCTCCCCGTAGACGTTTTCCCCCTCCAGGAGCGCCTCCTCCTTTCCCACCAGCCATCTCACCTTTTCTCCCTCGAGCGCTCCTTTCACCGCCANGAGCCTGNNCTTCAGGGATTCATNCAGTTCTAACGGCCCCAGATCCTTGAGGGCTTGGGTAAAATCCCTTACCACCTCTGCAAACCGTTGTCCCTCCCCTGCCGACACCCAATCCAGCATGAACCTTCCCTTCTCTATTCCCGCCATCTTCAAGGCCTCGCCCGTGAGGCGCATCTTCTTCTCCGCCTGGATATTTCCCGTCAGGTAGTGACAATCACCCGGGTGACATCCCAAGACCATCACGCCATCGAAGCCGGAGAGCAGTCCCTCGGGGATAAAGATGGGATCGACCCTTCCCGAACACATTACCCGAACGACTCGAATGGTGGGGGGATATTGAAACCTGGATATACCAGCCAGATCCGCCCCAGCATACGCACACCAATTACAGAGGAAGGCAAGAATCTTCGGCTGAAAGCCCTCCTGCCGCGCCTCTCGGGCCCGCTGTTTTGGCTTCTGTTCGTTCGGGGTCACGCTCCTCATCCTCTCGCGACCTTTTTATGGATCGGTATAAGTGCCTCGATCTGGGCGATCAGCTCCTCGTCCGAGAAATGCTTCATGGTGATCGCCTTCTGCGGACAACTGGCGCTGCACACGCCGCATCCCTTGCATGAGGCGGCAATAGTCTCGGCCTTATCCCCGTGGTCTGTCTCCCTCACTCGAATAGCGCTATAGGCACAGAGCGACTCGCAGAGGCCACAGCCGATACACTTGGCCTCATCCACCGATGAGATAATCGGCAGTACCCTGACATACCCCTTGGAGAGCAACGTGGTAGCCCTCGCCGCAGCTGCCTTGGCCTGGGAGATGGACTCGCTGATGGACTTGGGGAAATGAGCCATACCCGCCACAAATATCCCGTCGGTGGCAAAATCCACGGGCCTGAGCTTCATATGGGCTTCCAAGAAGAAACCGTCCGCGGTGAGGGGAACCTTTAACAGCTTCGCCAATTCCTCATTTCCCCGGGGCACAATCCCGGCCGACAATACGAGCCAATCGGGGTTGAGCACCATGCGCTCACCGGTAACTGGCTCCATGAACGACAGGGTAACGGAGCCCCCTTCGATGCTCGCCCGGGGCTTGTCCTCGGGATCGTAGGAAATGAAGGTAATCCCCTCATTGCGAGCCTTGGTGTAGTATCTCTCCATGAGGCCATATGTCCTGACATCCCGATAGAATATATAGACCTTCGCCTGGGGGTTCCTCTCCTTGATTTTCAGGGCGTTTTTGATGGCCGTGCTGCAACAGATCCGGCTACAGTTGGGCCTCTCCTCGGACCTCGACCCAACGCACTGAATCATGGCAATGGTTTTGGCTTCAGAGAGGAACCGCTCGTCACTGGCGATCTTTTCCTCGAATTCTCGCTGGGTCACGATCCGCTCATCCCCTCCGTAGAAATATTCCGAGGGCTTGAGCTCTTCTGCTCCTGTGGCCACGATGGCCGCACCGTGCTCGAGCTCCTCCTCATTTCCATCGGAGTTTCGAACCCTGGCCTTGAAGTTCCCCATGTACCCCGAAAACTCGGCCACCTCCGCATCGGTGAAGACGCGGATGCGCGGATGATTGACGACTTCTTCCACCGTCTGATGAAGCAGCTGCTGGACGTCATTTCCCTCCAGCGTATGGTAGATATGCCGCAGATTCCCTCCGAGCTCCTTACCCTTCTCTATGAGATAGCAGTCAAATCCCTGATGGGCCAGCTCCAGGGCACAGGTCATGCCCGCCAGTCCCCCTCCGATAACGAGGCCCTTGCCTATAACCTCCGCCACGGGCTCCTCCAGGGGCTGGGAAAGGCGGGCCTTGGCGATTACCATCTGAACCAGCTCCTTCGCCTTCTCCGTGGCCTCTTCCGGCTGGTTCATGTGGACCCAAGAGCATTGATCCCGGATATTGGCCATTTCAAAGAGATACTTATTGAGGCCCACCTCTCGAACAGTCTCCTGGAACAAGGGTTCGTGGGTCCGCGGCGAGCAGGAGGCCACCACTACTCGGTTCAAGTTGTGTTCCTCCACCGCCTTTTTAATCCTCTCCTGGGTATCCTGAGAACAGGTGTAGAGGTTCTCCTCCACGTAAACCACACCACTCAATCCCCTGGCGAATTCCTGCACCTGAGGGACATCCACCACACCCCCGATATTGATCCCGCAATGGCAGACGAAGACCCCGATGCGCGGCTCCTCTGCGGACACATCCCGTTCGGGGGGATATTCCTTCTCCCGTACCTGTGTTCCCCTGACCGAGGCCAGAGCGGATGAGGCGCTTGAAGCCGCTCCGCTGGCCTGGGCCACCGTCTCCGGGATATCCTTCGGCCCTTGAAAGGCCCCGCATACGTATATCCCCGGCCTTGAGGTGTCCAGGGGTGAAAACTCATGTGTTTTACAGAAACCATAGGGATCGAATTCGAGTCCCAACGTCTCCGCCAGTTCCCTCGCTCCCGTGGGTGGGGTCAATCCCACGGACAAAACCACCAAATCGAATTCGTCCTCCACAGCTCGCCCGTTCTCGTCGATATATGAGATGGCCAGGTTTTTCGAACTCGGCCTCTCGGCCACCCTTGAAATCATACATCGAACGAACCGGACCCCGTACTCCCGCTTTGCCCTCTCGAAATAGAGGTCGAAATCCTTTCCCTGACAGCGAATGTCCATGTAGAAGATGGTGGGTTGCACCTCCTCTTGATGTTCCTTGGCGATAACCGCTTCCTTGATGGCGTACATGCAGCAGACAGAGGAGCAGTACTCGTTCCCGTTCTCGCCGCTCATGTCCCTGGATCCCGCACACTGAATCCAGGCGATCCTACGGGGCATGGTTTTATCGGAGGGCCTGAGAAGGGATCCCTGGTAAGGGCCTGATGCGCTCAGGGTGCGTTCGAATTGGATGCTGGTGATCACGTTGGGGTAACGACCGTATCCGTAGCTGGCCAGTCGCGTGGCATCGAATTCGTCGAAGCCCGGGCACAGGATTACCGACCCCACCTCAATGTCGAGGATCTCCTCCTTCATATCGTGAACGATGGCATCGGCCTTACATACGGAAACGCACTGGAGGCATTCCGAACAGAGCCCGCAATTGAGGCAGCGTTGAGCCTCCCGTAAGGCCCCCTCCTCGGTAAGAGCCAATCTCACCTCTTGGAAACCATCCCTCCTCCTCTCGGGTGCGAGGAGATCCGCCCTCTCCCTGGGCCTTTTTTGGGCCGCGGCCAAGAGGTCATCCACACTTGCCCTTTGCCATGGGGATGGCTCCCGACCCTCTCTCAGGTCTTGTCCGTTGAGATATCGATGGATGGAGATGGCCGCTTCCTTCCCCGCCGCAACCGCCTCGATAGCAATACCGGGACCGGTGACAGCATCTCCTCCCGCAAAGATGCCCTGCCGGGAGGTCTGACGGGTCACGGGGTCCACCTGTACAGTTCCCCTCTCCGTCAGCTCAATTCCCGTCTCCGGGGAAATGAAGGACAGATCAGGTGCCTGGCCGATGGCGGGAATAACCGTATCGACTTCAATCCCGAACTCCGAGCCCTCGATGGGAATAGGCCTCCTCCTTCCCGATGCGTCGGGCTCTCCCAATCGCATCCGGAGACACCGGAGCTCAATCCCCCTCTTCCCCTTGGCAATAATCTCGCTCGGGGCTGTGAGATACTCGATCTCGATTCCCTCCGAAAGGGCTTCTTCGATCTCCTCCTCGTTGGCGGGCATCTCCTGCCGGGACCTCCTGTAGAGGATGGTTACTTTCTTCGAGCCCATCCGCAGGGCCGACCTGGCCGCGTCGATGGCCACATTGCCGCCCCCGATGACCGCCGTCCTCTCCCCTACCCCCACCTTTTCCCCCGAATTGATCTTCCCCAGAAAGGCGACTCCCGGAATTACCCCTTGGCCATCCTCCCCGGGGATGTTCAACCCGAGATCCCGGTAGGCCCCGGTGGCTATAAAGATAGCCTTAAACCCCTGAGAGAAGACGTCCTCAATGGTTATGTCCTCTCCAACGGATGTATTCGTCTTGATATCGACACCGAGGCTCCCAATGTCCGCGTCCAGGACNTCCCGGGGAAGACGATATTCTGGAATGCCCGTGCGCAACATCCCCCCGGGGGTTGGAAGTTTTTCGAAGACCGTTACCCCATATCCCTCCAGGGACAAGTAGTAGGCCGCGCTCAATCCAGCGGGCCCGGAGCCGATGATGGCCACCTTCTCCGGCCTCTCCTCCTTCTTCACGGGGAGTTTCCTCTCGGCGCGGTCCGCCACAAAGCGCTTCAAGTCACAGATGGCAATGGGCTCATCTACGGAAGCCCGGTTGCATTCGGTCTCACAGGGGTGGGGACATATCCTCCCCAATACCCCTGGAAGGGGAAGGCTCTCCATGATGAGCTGGAAAGCCTCTTCATACTTCCCCTGGGAGATGAGGGCGACATAACCCTGGACATTCACCCGTGCCGGGCAATTCATCACACAGGGGGCCCGATCCCCCTTGTCGATGGTAAAGATATTGGGGAATGCCTGGGCGTAGGGACGGTAGATGGCCTTCCGGTCCACCAAACCCTCATCGAATTCGCTGGTAATCCCCACGGGGCAGACCTCCGGACATTCCCCGCAGCCCGTACATTTGGTTGAATCCACATACCGCGGTTTTCTCCTGACAGTTGCCCGGAACCGGCCCGGCTCACCTTGAAGGTCCACCACCTCCGAATACGTGAGGGTTTCTATGTTGAGATGCCTTCCGCACTCCACCAGTTTCGGGGAGAGGATACACATGGAACAGTCGTTGGTGGGAAACGTCTTATCCAGTTGGGCCATCACCCCACCGATAGCCGGAGAGGACTCCACCAAGTACACGTAGTACCCCGATTCCGCCAAGTCGAGGGAAGCCTGGATGCCGGCAATCCCTCCTCCAACAACGAGGACCGCCCCCACTTTTTCGTCTTCGGAATGAGGGGCTGAGATTGCTCCCATAGAATTCACCTTTATGGGGTTGTTGCCCATATTAAACCAAAATCACTTCATGAGCCCCTTCTCGCTGAGAAGCCTCAAGGGGTCGGTGAGGTGTCGGCCAAGCCACTTCTTGACATCCCGATGCCCCATGGCCAGGCCCATCAGTTCCGTGAAATAGAAGATGGGGATATCATACCTGTGTCCGAATTCCTTGCTGATCTCCTCCTGGCGGGTGTCCAAATTGGACTGACACATCGTGCATCCTGTAACCAAACAATCCGCCTCCGCCTCCTTGGCCATCTCCAACAAACGGTGTGAAAGTCTCCTCACGATATCGGTTCTGGTCATAACCAAGCTCGCCCCACAACAGTCCGTCTTATAAGACCATGGAAGCGGTTCCGCACCCAAGGTGCTCATCAAGCGATCCATATGGTCGGGATCCTCGTAGCTCTTCACCCCCGTGATCCCCGGAGGACGAACGCTCAGACATCCATAGTAGCAGGCCACCTTGAGGCCTGATAGGGGCACAACCACCTTCTCCCCGACCGCCTCCAGCAGTGAATCCTCGCAGAAGAAATCCAGGGCATAGTGGATCAAAATCTTCGCCTGGTAGGAGGTCTCCCACTTCTCCGGGCGCTCCCGAATCTCTTCCTCCGCCACCTTGAACCTGCTGTAGCACGCTACACAGGGAACGAGTAGCTCCCTGCCTCCTTTCTCCGCCAAAGCCAGATTCCGGGCAGCCAACTCGATGGCGAGGGCTTCATCGGTGCAATGGGCCGAGCTTGCCCCGCAACACGTCCAGTCCTCCAACTCGTGGAGGTTGACCTCCAACATCTCGCACACGCCGCGAAGGGATTCACCGTATTCCCGAGCGGTGCCCTCCAAGGAGCAACCGGGATAGTATGAGAGCTCTTTCACCTCATTTCCCCTTTTCGTGTCGGCTGAAAATACCCTTTATCTCCCTTCCACCCCCAAACTTGGAGGGAAAGAGCTTGATTTTCCCCTTTTTCACCATCTTCCATCCCAGGGCCGCGTCCTTCATAAAATCCCTGGTTTTGCTCTTATACTGCCAGATCAGTCCGAGTTCGTGGATCCGGCCCTTCGATTTGATGGAATCGAGGAAAACCGAATGGAATATGGGTATATCCCTCTCCGCGGGCTTAATCCCCGAACCCAGCGCAATGTGCCTGAGGACATCCATGATCTTGGCGATGTCGATGTCATTTGGGCATCGAACGCTACACGTGTAACAGGACGCGCATATCCAGATGGTATGCGAGGAGAGGACCTTCTCCCTGAGGCCGAACTGAACCATTCGAATAACCTGATTAGGGAGGATGTCCATGGCATAGGCCACGGGGCACCCAGCTGAGCACTTCTGACATTGGTAGCAGGCCAAAAGGTTTTCCCCGCTCTCCTGGGCCACCAGCTTCGCAAAGGAGGGATCAGTGACCCCTCCACCTCCCTCTATCTCTATACCTTTGACTCCTGTCTCTGGCTTCATATCATCCATCTTCGCCATTCCTTTCCTAAGGAGATCCGGCTTCCTCAGGCCCCGCAGGCAGCTCTATTCTAAAGGTCGTCCCTTTTCCCACCTGGCTCTTGACATCGATCCGGCCCCCGTGTTCGTCGATAATTCCGTAGGATGTGCTGAGCCCGAGGCCGGTCCCCTTCCCTAACTCCTTGGTGGTGAAGAAGGGATCGAAGATCCTGGTGAGGTTCTCTTGAGGAATCCCTTCCCCCGTATCGACAAAATCGATAGAGACGGCCTTCTGGTCATCGGATGGGGCCGTCTTAATGGTAAGGGTGCCGCCTCCGGGCATCGCCTCAGCAGCGTTCACAATGATGTTCATGAACACCTGCTTGAGCTGACCAGGATTTCCCCGAACCATCGGAGGCACGGGTGACAGGCTTTTAACGATTTTGATATTGTGGAAGAGGGCCTGGTTCTCGAGAAAGAAGAGGCCATCGGTGATGGCCTTATTAATATCAGTGGGTTCCATCTTGGGTTCCGTCTGCCGCGAAAATTCCAGAAGGCTCTTAACGATATCCTTGCATCGGGTTGCCTCCTGGACGATCTTCTCCAGGTCCTGCCGCCTCGAATCGGCTCCATCCAGTTCCTCCTTCATGAGGCTGGAGTAAATGAGGATCCCCCCCAATGGATTGTTGATTTCATGGGCGATGCCGGCGGCCAGCTTGCCCAGGGAGGCCATCTTTTCCGAGTTGACGAGCTGGAGATGGGTCTCCTCCAGCTCTTTTTCCATCTGAATCCTGGGGCGGAGATCCGTGAAAAAACCCACGCTGCAGACTTCCCCTCCCTGCTCATCGTAAACCACTGAGGCCGAAAGCTGGACGGGAATGTGTTCCCCGGACTTATTGACGAGGGTGAACTGTTGGGGGGTAAGTTTCCCCGCTCCCCCGTAATCCTCGCTCCTCAGTTTGCTCATGACTTCCTTCGCCCCCCCATGCGGGTAGAGGTCAACGATGTTAACCTT
>JGI2171J19970_10001662_pt1 | contig 12411 bp, 10 predicted proteins | sample DeeMarSWOR324_28_FD_19970 | JGI IMG/M metagenome (IMG submission 19970) | reverse complement strand
CGATGTTCAGATGATAGAGGTAGGCGCAACTACGGTAGACACGTTCGCTTGGACAGTGGAAGCGGGCACACACACGATTCAAATGGTTGTCGATGCCAACGGAACTATCGTTGAGAGCGATGAAACCAACAATGCCAAAACGATAACCTTCCCGCCTCCAGACCTCGCCATTCAGAACATCGCCTGGTCGCCGGGAAATCCGTCGGAAAATGAAGAGGTAACCTTGACCGTCACCGTAAAGAACCAGGGCCACGGCCGGGCTAACCAGTCGAGCATTACCTGCTACATTGATGATACGTTGATAGGAAAACAGGGAGTTCCAGAAATAGAGGTCGGAATCACGGGGACAAAGACCTTTACCTGGTACGCGCAGCTGGGCTCACATGAGGTAAAAGTCATTGCTGACGAAGCCAATGACATTGTCGAAATTGATGAAACCAACAACGAAAAAACGTCAACCCTGCTGACCCTTACGTCCGACCTTGCCATTGAGGACATCGCCTGGTCGCCGGAAGAGCCATCGGAAAATGAAGAGGTAACCTTAACCGTTACCATAAAGAACCAGGGGAGTGGCAAGGCTAAGCCGTCGCGCATTGCCTGCTACATCGATGATTCGCTGATGGAGGAGCAGGAAGTTCCCGAAATAGGTGCCGGAGCCACGGCGACAAAGACCTTCACCTGGTCTGCGCAGCTGGGTTCACACGAGGTAAAAATCATCGCCGACGAAGCCAATGACATTGTCGAAATTGATGAAACCAACAACGAAAAAACGTCAACCCTGCTGACCCTTACTTCCGACCTCATCATTGAGGATATCGCTTGGTCGCCGGGAAATCCATCGGAAAATGAAGAGGTAACCTTAACCGTTACCATAAAGAACCAGGGGAGTGGTAAGGCTAAGCCGTCGCGCATTGCCTGCTACATCGATGATTCGCTGATAGGGGAACAGGGAGTTCCCGAAATAGGTGCCGGAGCCACAGCGACAAAGACCTTCACCTGGTCTGCACAGCTGGGATTGCATTATATCAAAGCTGTTGCTGACAATGGCCAGACTCTTGCGGAAAGTGATGAAAGCAATAACGTTGAACGTCAAATATTATCCCTTACCGATGCCAAAGGAAATCCCGGCAATACCAAGGAGACGTCCATACCAGTCTCTTCAACGGAAGATGGAAATTTGGGGAACGTATGGTATCTGGTCATTGTCGCCGGGGTCATATTTGTTGGCTGGCTCGTTTTTGGCCTGATGAAATTCTGGAAAAAGTAATTCGTTCATAGGTTTCAGACCGGTTAACCGGCAAACAGCTTGCAGAACTCCTTCATATTTTTCGCCTGCTCCAGAGCCAGCACCTGAGAGATTATCTTTTGCCTTTTCTCCAAGGGATAAATGGCTGAAGTCAGGTCGTTGAACTTACTGAGCAATTCTTCCTGGGTCAGCGGGTTTTCCGGGTCTCCTTTCGGATAATCAATCCTGGTGGAAAATCTTTGCCCATTTTCGGTCACTATCCGTACGCTCGCAGGCCACTGCCTGGGGAAGGCTCTATCGAGTTCGGCGTCTTGCACGCAGGAAACGCGATTCATTATCTCTTTAATTTTGGCAGAGCCTATGTTCTCCTCTGAGTACTCGTTCAGGGAGGCTTTGCCATAGAAGATGGCCATCGCCGCCCCAAAGGGCATGCTGAACTGGGCATCAACCACATTCTTGGGGTTATATTTTAATTCCACAGGCTCGGCAATTATGGGAAAGCCCGCTTTCAATATGCCCAGAGTTACTTCCTTCACCTCTTCCGCTTTCAGGTTATTCTCTCTCATGATATTCAAAATACCGTCGATTGGCGCCTGTTTATAGCGGCAACAGGCATGGGGCTTTATGCTCGTTTTTATAATTTCAAAAGGTTTCCCAAAGTCTAATAAAACCTTATCTGGTTCAGACCCATCGGAATAGGAATGCAGAAAACCGAATCTTCCCTCAATTACGGTGGCAGGTCCGCTAAATCCCCTTTGTGCTAGAAGCGCGTTGATGATGCCATTATGGGCGGCCCACCCCGGGTGCAATCGCTTGGTCCAGGCACCATCGTTCAAGAACTCCATAGAGCCCGCAGCCTGGCTGCCGGCAATGCCCAGAGCGTTAATCGTTTGTTCCCGGTCGAGACCGAGTATTTGGCATACCGCCGCCGTAGCCCCGAAGACACCACATGTTCCCGTAGGGTGAAACCCCCGAGCGTAGTGATTGGCCGGGTTCAGAGCCTTCCCCAATCTGACCATGACCTCGTAACCGGCCACCACTCCCTCTATAAAACTCTTTCCATCACATTGGCTAAGTTCGCCAGCGGCGAAGGCCGCCGGGAATACCGCAACGGCAGGATGGGCAGACGATTCATTATGGAGGTCGTCCAGTTCCAGAGAGTGAGCTGAGGTACCATTGGCCAAAGCAGCATACTGGGGAGCTGCTCTCAGACCAGTCCCCATGATTACGCTCCCCTCTGGATTCAGCCCTACATCTGTGATGAAACGATACATGGTTCTGGTTGAGTCGACCAGAGAACCCCGGGCAGCAACACCCAGGAAATCCAGACAATGATATTTGACTTTGGCAACCGCTTCCTGAGGAAGGTCTTCATACTTCAAATCGGCACAAAATTCCACTAGCTCTCTGGTGATACCCATATCTGGCTAACCTCTAGCCTCAATTTGCCAAAATCTTCATCTGCCTACGGGTTAGAAGAGAAGAAGCGGAATATACTGACAGAAGTATTTCTCTGAGCAGTCTTCTCCCGTTCCGCAATAAAGTCCACAAAGTTGACTAGGTCCTTGGCCTGGCGGTAGCTCATAATGTCAATCATCTTGCCCTCGAAAGATACGGCGCCCAGACCTCTGGACTGAGCTTCCTCGAAAGCGGCAACGACCTTTCTCGCCTCGGCTGCTTCCTCCGGTGACGGCGAAAATATCCGGTTGGCAATCTCTATCTGCGTTGGATGGATGAGCATCTTTCCTTTAAATCCGAGCTGCAGTGCTATCAGCGCCTCCCGCTCAAATCCCTCCCGGTCAGTCAGCAGGCCGAAAAATGCCGTATCCAGGGCCGATAAACCGGCTGCCCGGCTGGCAATGACTGTCTGAGAACGGGCAAATAATAATTCGGTTTGCTCTGGGGTTAGGAAGGACGCGCTGCGTCCCATATCCCGGTAAAAATCCCCGGCGCCGAAGCCGACGGCGACGATACGCTGGCTCGCCGTGGCAATCTCATAGGCATTTATCACGCCTTTCGCCGTTTCAACCAGCGGGATTATTTGGAAGATACCGGTCTTCAAACCCTGCGCCCTTTCCGCTTTCTCTAACATGCCGTCGAGCTCGGCCACATCAGACCTGGCCTCAGCCTTGGGCAGCAATATGCCATCCAGTCCGTCAACGGCAACAAACTGGATATCCTCAGCGGTCAGGCCGGTGATAAGCGCATTGACACGGACAAAGAGGTAGATTCTGTCCGATTTAACGGCTTTAATTGAATCTCTGACCATGATTCTGGCCGTCTCTTTATCGGCTAAAGGTACCGCGTCCTCCAGGTCGAAAATGATACCATCGGCAGCCAGACTTGCCGCCTTGGTAATCATCCTCATGCTGTTCCCAGGGACGAAAAGCAACGAGCGCAAAACCATCATTTTGGCTCACCATCTTTCAGAATTTTGACCAAGGTGGATCTTATCTCCTGAGGACTATCAACCACATATGCCCCGACCTCTTGCAGAGCCTTGACTTTACTTTCGGCGGTCCCCTTGCCTCCTTCAATTATGGCACTGGCGTGGGAAAACCTCATGCCTGAAGGCAAAGTCCGGCCAGCTATGTAGGCCACCAGTGGCTTGGTAAACCTGCCCTCCCTGACCACCTCCGCTGCCTCCTCTTCCGCCACCGTGCCTATCTCACCGAATAATACGACTGCTTTGGTCTCTTCATCGGCCTCAAACAGGGGGAGTAATTCAGCAAAGCTCGAGCCGAGGACCGGCTCAGCGCCGACATGAATCGCGGTGGTGATGCCGATACCGGCGGTCATCAAACTCCAGACGACGGTGCTTGTCTGCCCGCCGCTGCGTGACATCACCCCGGCTGGACCCTTTTTGAAAATTTCCCGGGCAAACTCTTCGCTCCCGCCAAGCCAGCCCATGGCTGCTTTGTCGGCACTGAGCAGCCCCATAGAACCCGGGCCGATCAAGCGGGTCCCTTCTCGACGAGCCAGTGTCAGCATTTCCAGACAATCATGCAGGGGAACGCGCTCAGCGGGGATAAGCACTGATTTTACTCCTGTTTCGATAGCCTCAATAACGGCGTTTTTGACCTGCGGGCCGGGCACGAAGGTGACGCTGGCCTCTATCGGGCCGACGGCTTCGGTTGCCTCCTTCACACTGTTGAACACCGGAATCCCCCAGACCTCACTGCCGCCGCGCCCCGGGGATACCCCGCCCAGCACTCTGGTGCCATAGTCAAGCATGAATCTCGCCCGGGCACTTCCCTCCCGGCCGGTTATACCCTGAACCAGCACCGTGGTATTTTCGTCAATAAGTATCGCCACTTTTCCCTCGCTCTGCTGGCCCTATTTCAGCCCGATTTTACTTCGGTATTCCTCCAGCCCGAACATATCGAGAACAATGTTTAAGCCTTTGTTGCCGTAGTCCTGACAGTAAAGCTCGCAGCCTAGGTCTTCAATGCAACGCTGGTGGGCGTCCTCGCTTATCAGCTGCGGTTTGCCGTCCTCAATCCTCAGTATGGCCCGGCCGAACAGGCTGCACGCCTTGACGCAGGCATAACTCCGGCACTCCCGGCACTTGGTATGGTCTATAATAACCTTGCCGGTGGCGAAGGGGAATTCATAGATTTCCATCCAGCGCGTCCTTCCTAAGTCTTGCGGTACTCTTTAACCAGCTTTTTCATTCTCTTGGCGATGTAGTCAACGTTATAGACAAATTCACGCCCGTATAACTCTATTCTGGCCGGCAGGCCTTTCAATCCTTCTCTCAGTATTTCTAGGGACTCGGCTTCTTTATTGCCGGCAATCAAAATTATTGCCGGAAAACCCGGCCTATCAGACAGCTCTTCCCGTAAAGCCCTGACCAGAGCGTGGGCATGGTGCCACTGCTCCTGATTGCCAATGGCTGCCCCCATCATGATATAACCATCAATATTGGGCTGGGAGAAGATAATCTTTACAATACGGTATACCTTGGATGCCGTCGGGTTACCGCTGGTGTCCGAATAGTCGGCAAGCTTGAGGCCTTGCCTTATTAGAGCGTCAGCGCCGAGCATGGCCCCACCGCCGCCCAGACCATGGAAACCAACCACGCCCTCCCCCGGCCCGAAGTCCTGCGCCATTTGCACGAAGTAGCCGATGCCGCGATAATCTTTATCCTCTACCCTCCAGGCAATCCGTTCTAGTTCTGTGGGCGGCCGGCCGATATCCCGGGGGTAATCTATCTCAAGCTTCGGATACTTATATACCGAAGCTTCGTCAATGACGATATGACAGTCGGCAGCGTAAACCTTACCGTCCCCGGTCAGGACTATCGGGTTAATTTCGGCGTTTCGGGCACTATATTCTCTGAATAATCGGTATAAGCCGTGGACTACTTTGCTCAGGGGCTGTGATAACGACGATGAAACACCGAGTTTGGAAATCAGTTCTTTGGCATCCTCTGCCGTCAATCCTCTAAGGATGTCGATGTTCATACTGGTTACTGTTTCCGGGAATCTGGAGGCAATTTCCTCAATCCCGCTGCCACCTTTGGTACTGAACATTAAAACCGGAGCCTTAACTTTGTAGGAGTCATTGACCGTGATGCCGGCGTAGAATTCAGCTTTAATGTCCAGTTTTTCCTCCACCAGAACACGTGCTACCTTATGCCCCTTGATCTCCTTGCCAAGCAACTCCAGGGCAACCTTTGCCGCTTCATCTGCATTATCGGCAAACTTTATGCCTCCAGCCTGTAGTCGTCCGGTAACTCCAATCTGCGCCTTGACCACTACCGGTTTGCCTAACCTGCTGGCAATGGCATGTACTTTATCCGGTCTGGCGGCAATATCTCCCCGAGGAACCGGTATAGCAAAGGTCTTGAGCAGCTTTTTCGCCTGATGCTCGTAAAGTTTTGGCATAAAAACTCCGTCTATTATTCTACCAGCCCTTACCTACTGCAGTCACCTTCAAGCTTGTCCCCATTCCTGCCCAGCTTTCAGGTCGCCCCGGTCAGAGCAAGGATACGGTAGAGAAACTTTATGGATTTGCCGCCTTTTTGTCAAGCGGTATTTCGGAAGATGATGGCGTAACACTATGGCTGATCTTAAACCATGACATCAGCAGAAACCTGCATTTGACAATTTACCATTAACCCTTATAATTCTAGGAAATCCAGATAAATTCGAGTCTAATGGAAATGGAGTACAAGCTTGGTAAGAATTGTCACTGATAGCACCTCTGACCTGACTGGTGAGATAGCAAGGGCATTAAGTATAACGGTAGTCCCGCTTTATGTCAACTTTGGAAATGAATCCTATCAAGACAACGTTGATCTTACCACCGACGAGTTCTATCGCAAACTGGCCAGCAGCGCCATTTTACCTACCACTTCATCCCCCAGCCCGGGTAGCTTCGCTGACGTCTATGATAGACTTGTAGAAGAAACCGACGAAATATTAACGATTACTATTTCCTCAAAGCTAAGTGCCAGCTATAAGACGGCAGTTGACGGTGCAAGATTACGTAAGCGTAAATGCAGAGTAGAGATAATTGATTCACTATCGGCAATTGTCGGTCTGGGGCTTATCGTTATATCAGCCGCCAAGGCAGCCCAGGCTGGATATAGCCTTGACGAGGTGATTCGCGTTACTAAAAGCAGTATGCAACGTGTGGAGTTTCGCATTGCCTTTGATACACTGGAATACCTGAGGAGAGGAGGGCGTATCGGCGCCGCACAGGCCTTTCTGGGGTCTATGCTGAAGGTTAACCCGATTCTTACCATCAAAGATGGGATGACCGAGGGGGTTGCCAGGCTCCGCTCCAGAGTCAGGGCAATGGATTACCTGTACGACTTCGCCAAGAGTTTTGCTGACATTGAAGAAATGGCGATAGAGGATGCTGACACGCCTGAAGATGTTGAGAACCTGGTAGATCGACTTAGCGTTAGATTTCCCCGGGAGCGTATTTATAGGATGAAAGTAAGCCCGGTAATAGGGACTCATGTGGGTCCCCGCGTTATTGGCTTAGGTATACTGCCTAGGGAACAGTCTGCCCTTGTCAACCGGTAATCACGCCCATATTCTGGACTTGCGGAAGACTTTAACAGTAGGGCCATGGTAAAAATACTATCTTTGAAATCGTTTAGCGGCAAGGTATGATGAACTACTCGTATTTTAAAATTGGGATTATCGTATCCTTTACTCTGGCTGTTACGGCGGTTGTTATTCGCGCCATCTGGCAGATTGTTGTCATCCCAACTACCGGTACCATGGTCATTTTTATCCCGCTTATCTTTACCCTTCTAGGGGCGGATGCCATCGTTGTCTATTTTGTGCTCAAACCAAGCCTGCAAAAACTGAGAAACCTGCCGGTGGTAATCGCCATTACGGTGGTACTTACTGCGGGCCTTGTCGCCGGTGTCTCCCATTTTGCTCACTTCATTCCCTCCCCTGAAGCTGACCCCCTTCTGAGTAAAATAATAGGTGCCTTTGTCCTGCTTTCCAGCCTTACTGCCTATATGCTTCTGCTCTGGCTCATCTGGTCATTCTGGAAAGGACGGAAAAAGTAGCTATCCAATCTGACGGATGGAGGCCAGGAGCCGCGTGCAAGATTGGCCGCGTATTAATATCGGCATTTACACCACTGATGATTGTGAGTATAATGCCGGTACAGATATTCAGTGGAAATCAAGAATGATGAATTTAGAAGGGTGCACGGGCTGTCGTTCCTGTGAACTTGCCTGTTCATTCCACAAGATAAGAAGTTTTGACCCGGCGCAATCATCCATACAGGTATGCCGGGATAACAGCACTGGCCTTGTGTCAGTGGTTCTGGATAACCGTTGTGATCTGTGTGCCAGCGAAGAGGAGCCATTGTGCATCCGTTTCTGCGCACCGGATGCTTTGAATTTGTCTGTTCTCAATGAGCTGAAGCGAAATGCGGAGCAAAGTGATTTGTAATGGAGTCATTCGGCTGGGCAGGGAAAATATTACGGGTTGATTTATCTACCGGTAAGATAGTGGTCGAACCGACCATGCCCTACGCAGACCAGATTATTGGCGGGCGGGGCGTAGGGCAGTGGATTTTATTTCACGAACTTGACCCATCCGTAGAGCCCATGAGTGCTGACAATAAGCTGGTACTCAGTGCCGGGCCACTGGTTGGAACACTAGCGCCGGGGGCAGACCGCCTGAGCGTCGATTTCAAGAATCCGCAGACCGGTGGTGTAGGCTCGGCCAATGTTGGCGGCCATTTTGCCCCGGAATTGAAGCTGGCCGGTTTTGATGCTGTCGTAATCGAGGGACAGGCGGCAAAGCCGGTTTTTTTATCCATAAATGATGATGAAGTAAAAATCCGTGATGCATCGTTTATCTGGGGTAAAACCACCTGGGAAACAGAGGACTTATTGCGCAGGCGCATGGGCGATAAGAAGCTAAGGGTCGCCGCCATTGGACCGGCTGGCGAGAATCTGGTTTCGGGGGCTTGCCTGGTTATCGACAGGGGTAGANGTGCCGGAAGGGGCGGTTCCGGGGNGGTGCTGGGGACAAAGAAGCTGAAAGCAATAGCTGTCCGGGGCAAACGTCCGGTTCAAGTCCAGGACCCTGACCTATTTATCCAGCGGGCTAAAATATGCTGGCAGAAAGTAACCGAATCTTCCGCAATGAACGCTCTCCGGCAAAGCGGTACTGTGGGGGTTTCAGTACCAAAACATGTGCGCAATGGCCAGTTAGAAGATTGGCCTACGGAGAGATTCGACAGAATAAGATGGCCGGTATGGAACAAGTATGAAATTTCAAGGCTGGCTTGTTTTAACTGCCCCGTGTCTTGCAGCCATTTTTACCGGATAACCGAAGGCCCTTACGCGAAGCTTGCTTGTGAAGGCATTGAAGCCAACACTATTAGGGCTTTCGGCACTAATCTGGAAATCGATTATCCCCCGGCGATACTCAAGCTAAGTGCCTTGTGTAACCAACTGGGGATTGATATAGACTTTGCCGGCGCCGTATTAGGCTGGGCGTTTGAAAGCTATCAGCGCGGTCTGGTAAGCAGGGAAGATACCAATGGACTTGAACTTGACTGGGGCAATTACAAAGCCGCAATCCGGCTTCTGGAGGATATAGCTTACCAGCGAGGGTGGGGTAAAGTTTTAGCTAAAGGTGTTAAACGCGCGGCACAAGCCCTGGGTAAAGGGTCAGAAGAGTGGGCGCTGCATATAAAGGGTGCTGAGATAAACGAATCAGGGATGCGCTATGACAAAGCCTGGGCCTTGGGTATCGCGGTCGCCAACCGTGGCGGCGGGCATTTAGAAGGTGCCCCTTTATTGCTGAGATTAAATGCTTCTATCGCACCGGATATTTCCCATAAACTGTTCGGTGTCACTGATGTTGGCCCTATCAATAGCTATGAACACAAGGAAAAGATGGTGTTCTGGCAGCAGCGCCTAAAGGGGGTTTTCGATGCCCTTGGTGTGTGCTATCTATTAAGCCAGTGGTACGGTCTGGATGCCCTTGGCGTTGAGGACCTTGTTCCACTTTTCGAATCAGCAACCGGCAGAAATACATCAGCCGAGGAATTGATGCTTTATGGTCAGCGCATTCATAATGTGGAAAAGGCATTCAATACCCTTCATACCGATATTGGTAAGCAGGACGATTATCCGCCGGTTAGATTTATGCACGAGAGAATTGAATCGGGGCCATTTTCCGGAGAGGTAATCCATGAAGAGGCATGGGATAATCTGCTGAGTAGCTACTACGCCATTCAAGGTTGGAATCCAGAAACCGGTTTGCCGCAGGATGTCAGACTTCGTGAACTTGGCCTTGATGGCATTGCGGAGAAGTTAATAAGATACGGCAGTATACAACCATAACTTCTTTCCCTCCTTTTTTGTAAATCAGTCACTCAAAGGGACGCCGTGTCCCGGTCATTTTCCTATCGCTTCTGACGCTGGAACTGCCCTCAATTTTTGCTTGGAAATGACAATAGTCCAATTTACTGGCAATATGATGCCAATACTATTGACAAATGTCCTTTTCATCTTTATTATATTCAATAAAATTGATGGCAAGTAAAATACCAGAAGCAGTGGGAAATAAGGTCTCATAAATGCGACAAATTAACCATGACCTTTTAACTAGTACTAATATATTGTATTCACTTGAGGTTCGCACTATAATTTAATTTAAATAGCAGGTAGCGCATTTTGATATGGCTCAACTACCTTACGAAGGACAGGCTATAGCCATAGAAACGGAAACGGACTTATTACAGGCTGAATTTTGAGTTGTAGTATCTCGATACGGTTGAAATTGCCGATATTGTTAAGGAACCGGAAAGCCAGATTTTGAAAGATAAACAGAAATGAGAAGTCTGGTGACAGGTGGTACTGGCTTTATTGGCAGTCATCTGGTAGATAGACTGCTGGATGACGGGCAAGAGGTTATTGTGCTCGATAACCTGTCCACGGGCAGAGTAGAAAATCTGGCCCATTTGAAGGGAACATCCCGCTGGCGCTTTTATCAGGTGGATGTTGCCGAATGGGATGCACTACAGACATACACCGAAGGCGTTGACTGGGTATTCCACTTGGCCGGACTGGCGGATATCGTTCCTTCCATTCAAAGACCCGTGCCCTACTATAGAGCGAATGTAGATGGCACCGTAAATATATTGGAAGCATCAAGACGGAATAACGTAAAACGGTTTATCTATGCAGCGTCTTCGTCTTGCTACGGTATTCCCGATATATTTCCTACACCGGAGACGGCGGACATTAGTCCCCAATATCCATATGCACTGACGAAGTATCTGGGCGAGCAGTGTGTTCTGCACTGGGGTAAAATTTACAAGATACCCGTGTTATCTCTACGGCTCTTCAATGTGTACGGCCCTCGGTCCCGTACCTCTGGAGTGTATGGCGCCGTTTTTGGCGTTTTTCTGGCACAGAAGCTACATGATAAACCGTTCACGGTGGTGGGTGATGGCACGCAAACGAGGGATTTCACCTATGTATCTGACGTTGTTGAAGCCCTGGTGATGGCGGCAAAGTCTGATGTGCAAGGTGAAGCAATGAACGTGGGTAGTGGCAACAGCTATAGCGTTAATCATCTGGTGGAACTGCTCCAGGGGGACATCGTTTATGTACCAAAACGTCCAGGTGAACCTGACCGTACTCATGCTGATATCACCAAAATTAAGGAACTAATAAGATGGCAACCCAGCATTTCCCTGCAAGAGGGAGTACGGATACTGTTGGATAATATTGACTACTGGCGTGAGGCACCGGTCTGGACGCCGGAGAGTATTGCTGAAGCTACAAAAGAATGGTTCCGGTATTTGTCGTAACGGAGAGGCAAGTTTACACGTATATAGTAAGAATACAGCACAGTATGAGAAGCTATGGAACAGATGCAAAATCATCACAAAATTATCAAGCTTGATGCTCTCGCTAATATGGTGGCCCAGCTGAAGAAGGAAGGCAAAACGGTAGTGCACTGTCACGGGGTCTTTGACTTGCTTCATCCCGGTCACATCAGGCACTTCGAGGCAGCCAAGCGCGAGGGTGACGTTCTCGTGGTAACCATCACACAGGATAAATATGTAGCCAAGGGACCGGGAAGGCCCGTTTTCAATGAGCATCTTCGAGCCGAGTCTGTTGCTGCGCTCCAATCCGTTGATTATGTCGCCATAAATGAATGGCCCAGCGCAGTCGACACCATTAAGAAGTTACAGCCAGATGTCTATTGCAAAGGCAGCGATTATGTTAATGCTAAGGACGATGTAACCGGGAAAATCGTCGAGGAGGAGGAGGCAATCAAATCTACGGGTGGTCGGATTCATTTTACCGATGAAATTACCTTCAGCTCAACCAAATTGATAAATTCACACTTTGACGTCGTGCCCGATGATGCCCGTGAGTACATACAGAGAATACGCGATAGCTATTCCTCTTCACGGATAATCGAACTCCTAGAAAGCCTCAGAAATATGAAAGTGCTTGTTATCGGTGACACAATTATCGATGAGTATCACTATTGCAAACCACTTGGCAAATCACCAAAGGAAAACCTTATACCGGCACGGTATCTGTCTAATGAGATATTTGCGGGTGGCATATTGGCAGTTGCTAATCATGTTGCCGGTTTTTGCAATGAGGTTGAAGTGCTGACTTGCTTGGGCACGAAGGACAGTTATGG
>JGI2171J19970_10001661_pt1 | contig 12411 bp, 11 predicted proteins | sample DeeMarSWOR324_28_FD_19970 | JGI IMG/M metagenome (IMG submission 19970) | reverse complement strand
TGGGGGGTCTGCTGGGGGGTCTACTGAGTTTTTCTTAACTTTTTCTTCTTTATCCTTCTTTTCTTTTTTGTCTGGCTTCTTCGAGTTCTCAGCCTCGTCCTTGAACTCTTGCTTTAGTTTATCGAGTTCTTTGTTTAACTTTTCTATTGTGTCGTCTTCCTCAGAAGTGTCCTCTCCCATTTCAGCCTTTTTCTGCTTCTGCTCTAATGTCTTCTGAATTTGGTACCGAAGTCTCTCGATCGTCTTCAGCACCTTTGCTGCTTCTTTGTCCCCCATTTCGTCAACATCGTCTTCTATCTCGAATTCTGTTACAATTAGTTCGTCGATTGCGTCATCGTAATCACCTTTTCTGATTTTTTCCATGATGTTTTCAAGTTTCTTTTCTTCGTTCTCTATAGCCTTCTCTACAATCTTTGAGTCATCTTCAGACAGGTAGTCTTTCAACTCGTTGATGTATTGACTAATTGTGGCGATCTTCTCTTGATACTTTTCCTGGATCTTTACCAAGCGCTTTTCCTTAGCGACTTTAATTTCTCCCTCAAGATTCCCTGGAGGCTCAGTTTCCTCGGGAGAAGGTTTGTCATTTTCATCTATTTCCTCGAAGTTTTCCTCGGACGCCTCTGGGCTGTAGTTGAGGTATTTCTGCCAAGTGATCCTGAACAGTTTCAAAGCGTACAAGTACCGTTCCGTTGCCTCCTTAGTGTCCTCCATCTTTTCGGCCTCATCCATAGCATACAGTGCTTCCTGTAGTTTGTCCATGATGTCTGGCGGGAGCTCTAGTTCAAGAAGGTAAAGGATTTCATCCCGTCTCGCCTCAGCTGCCGCTTTTATCACTTCGTAGACCTTGTTACCAACATTATTGTTCTGGCCGTCTTCATCGTTATTGTTAACCCCTGTTTCGGCATACGCAACTTGGGCAAACGGTGCAGCTACTAGGAGCATTAATAGAACCATGGCTATTAGCTTAGTTCTCATTATCGCTGCACCTGTACATTTTGATACTTTTCTGGTATTAGAAGAACACTGTGGAACGATCTGGAACGATCTATCCAAGATAATGCACCTATTATGACAATAATATAATATTACTAGTATTTATGCTTTGTTTTCGACGTAAATTATGATGATAAATAGGCATAAATTTATAAAAAATCGTATATTGGATATATATTTCAAATCTGTATCTATAATATTTACTGGGATGTTTTCAGTGTTTCATGAGTAAGATTATCTTATTTTTAAATAGACTCCGATGGCTGAGATTACTACTAAAACTATGATGCCAATATACGGTATCGAGAACTCGTTGGGCTCTTTTGCTGAGACTGCTAGCTCGTATGCATGTTGAGCGGCTGTCACTGCTTGCCGATACCTACCATCACTAAAATACTCCAGGCTTGTATTTAGATCTAGTTTTGATTCGCTAAGACCCTCTGTCCTACCCTCCATTTCGGCGTCCAATATGGCTTTCTGTGCCTTTTCCATCTCCATTGACGCTATATCGGCGATCTCTATGATGCTTAGAGCAATTCCAAGCACATCGTCCGCGTTGTTCTTCGCCTCGAGATATTGCCCTTGGTAAAACAAGTCTTGAGCTTGGCTCAGTAGCTCCCTGGCCCCAGTTAAATTATAACCGTCAATCTCCTTCGCAGAAATATACGTTTCGGCTTGCATGATGGAGTTCTCTGCCTCCTCGTCCAGTCTGGGTAAACCTAAGATATAGTATACGAATATTTCTCCAGGTTCGAACTGGAAGTACTGTTTTTCACCGACTGCGCCTAGATGTATAGGGATACTACTCATATCGAAGAAGGCGGCTCCCTTTGGAAGTATTATTGTCGTCTCTACCGGAGAAGTGACGTTTACCGACCATATTGTGCCTTTGCTGAACGTTAGATTATATGTAAGGTATGTGAAGTGGAGTTCTGATGCGCCGATGCTGTCCACGGTCACTTTGTCTCCGTCTGTCGATGACCCGAGTGGGTTGCCCTCCTCATCGTAGATCACAAGGTTGATGAAAGGCGGCCCGAACAGCTCAACATCGATTCGCAGCCTGTCAAGATCGGACTCAGTGTAATATTCAACCTTAGTTGTTCCATCGGAGAACGTTGTTAAAGTAAGCGATACTGGTGAATATTCGGCATTCAAAGTTATTACAGGCAGCATCAGTAACATCAATGTAAATATTACCAATGCTGATTGTGCTCGCCGCATATGTCTTCGTCTTCTGAGCCTAAAATGGATTTATAAATTTAATATGTTCTCCACTCAATCTTCTGCCACATGAAACTAAAGCATTGAACGGTCACTAGTTTACCTTCATCCATCAATTACAAATATAGGTGTTTTAATTGTGCTGTATTATTAGAGTGTGATTTTCAATAAAAATAATATCGATAATCTGCGATTTTTTAATTGAAGCAAAAAATCGGCTGTAAATTGTTCCAAAATGTTCCAACATGTTCTTATTATATCTAGTTAATGTCGTTCTTATTACAATGCCAGATATGAAACAAGAATCTGATGTATTGGTAGATATGCATCAAGATGATATTTGTTTCAGGAATGGACGTCGAGTAAATAAGGTACATGATAATCGTAATATATTGATTGTAGACGATGATGATGATATCATTGACTGCTTTAAATTCATCTTCGAATGTGAAGGATTTAAGATAGATTATGCGTACAACCCCGATGAGGCCTTAAAAAAGGCTCGGGAAAATAAATACGTGATAGCTATACTGGATTACATCCTCCCAAATATGAGAGGCGACGAACTGGCTGAGAAACTGAATAGTATTGATGACTCCATTAACCTCATTTTCATCAGCGGATACAATGACGCGGAGGAAACCATCATCAGGAAAGGTATAAACGCCCATAGGTTCTTCATGAAGCCCATAAACCCTGAATCATTGATAGACGCCATAAAATCAATCGTAGTAGAACCCCCATACACATATACGCCGGTTCCTCAAGCATTAGCCATAGTCTAAAAAATAGGTGAGATTTACAGGCCTTTATTTTAATCGATGCTGCTATTTCTTTTCCATATTCATTTTATACTGATAAAAACAGAAAAACCAGATTCGATTGAGCAAAGCGTCAATACTGATCGTGGATGACGATGAAGACATCCTCTACTTTTTCAGAGTCTTGTTAGAGGAGAATGGATACACGGTCAGCACCGCCACAACCGGAGGGGAGGCGCTTAAACAAGCAGAGACATACAAATACGATCTTGTTCTACTTGACTACAAGTTAACGGATATAAGTGGCGGAGTCATCGCAGACAAGTTTAGGAAAATTAACGAGTCTGTCCAGATAATCTACATAACCGGCTACAGCTTGAAGAACGGTGAGATCCCGGGAAGTGAGGCAGTCAGGGAAGTCCTCGTCAAGCCCATCCCAGAACATATACTGCTTAGGGCTATCAGCGAAGCGGTGGTTGGTCAAGGTTTTCAAACGGAGTATGAAGGGTGAGTAGAAGTGAAGCTGAGGAAGAAACTTGTGCTAATCTTCAGTGCGAGCTACATCCTCATCTTCATGTGCTTCTTCATAGCCTCCAACACCTTCCTCATGAAGGGCTTCATCGACATCGAGGACTCTAATATTAAAAAAGAGACCGAGCTGGGACTAAAGTCTCTTGACCTCAGGATAGAAGAACTCGATCAGACCACCCATAGCTTCGCGGCTCGTGACGACACATATTATTACATGGAGAGCGGCTTGAAGCACTTCATCAACGAGTTACTGCTAAGTTCAACGTTCATCGACTACGAAATAAACTTCATGGCCTTCCTGAACAAGGAGGGAGATATAATCTGCAGCAAGGCTTTCGACCTCGTGGAGCTGAAGAACATTCCCTTTCCCGGGTCAATAAGAGAAGCTATCGAGCAGCATGGCGTCCTTAAGGATCACACTGAAACCGACAACTGGGTCTCGGGGATATTGATGACTCTAGATGGCCCGATTCTCTTGTCATCAAGGCCTATAATCACCACCGAAGAGAGTGGGCCAATAGTCGGGACGCTGATATGTGCAAGGTATCTTGACTTCCTGGAGATCGAGAAACTCAAGGGGTCTACTTTCCTCTCACTGGAAGTGATAGACGTCAACGATGTCAATTCACTTGACCTCTATGAATCAACATCTTTGGTTTTAAATGGGAGCCATATATCAATAGAGAGGCAGGGCTACGATACCATAATTGGATACTCCGTCCTATACGACATCTTTGAAGAGCCTGTCCTAGTCCTCAAGGTCGACTCGCCTAGAGATGTCTACTCTCACGGACTACTCGTCTTGGCATATTTTGTAGGCTCAGGCGTCTTGGCGGGGTTTGTGATCGCGTTGCTGTCTATATTTGTCATGAATCGGTTCATACTTGTACGGATAGTGAAGCTAAGCGAGGAGGTAAGCGAGATAAATCCGCACATGATAGCGACGACAAAAGTAGCAATTCCTGGGAATGACGAGGTCTCGATGCTTTCGGAGAACATAGACGAGATGCTTGATGCTCTTAACCTGTACCAGCATCGCCTCACGGAGAGGGAGAGGATGGCTACCATTGGAGAGACTTCAGCCATGGTGGGCCACGACCTGCGAAACCCACTGCAGGTAGTCTATCTTCTGGGCTCGAGGCTGGGTAAGAAGATCGGTGTCCTCAAGGACAGCGGTGTAGATGACTCCGATCTAAAGGATCTAGAGTATATCGAGGAGAAGCTCATGGAGCAGACCAACTATATGAACAAGATAGTCTCCGACCTCCAGGACTTCTCGAAGAACATCAACGTAGTCTACGAGGAAGCGGATCTTGAGCAGACATTGGTCGACGTCGTAGGTACTCTGAAGGTGCCAGAAAACGTCGAGGTCTCAGTCAGACTTGACGAGAGGCTGCGAAGCGTCCGGGCTGACGCCAACCTGTTAAAAAGGGTTTTCACCAACCTGTTGACCAACGGAATCCAAGCGATGCCTAAGGGAGGATCCTTGACTGTCACAGGGACAGCCTCGGACGACGAGGCGACCATAATGGTCTCTGATACAGGGAGCGGTATCTCTGATGAGAACATGAGTAAGCTGTTCCAGCCACTGTTCACAACCAAGGCGAAAGGCACAGGTCTCGGGCTCGCCGTCAGTAAACGCATCGTGGAGGCTCACGGAGGGGAGATAACCGTGGAGTCCGAGGAAGGCGTAGGAACATCGCTTACTATCAAGATCCCGATGCATTCAGAGGAGGAAGACGAGAAGAGCTCAGATGAGACCAAAGTCTCCGATGCAGAGGAGGCATCCGAAATCCAAGTACAGCAAGCTAAGAACAGTTAGCCCGGCTTCTCTTCTTCATTCTCTTCGTATTCCTCCTCGATGAAGGCTGTCAACGCACTCTGCGCCGTGTCAGTCGTCTTGAGCCTCTCCCACTCCTGCTGGTCCACGGTGCCCCCGATCTGCTCCTTGATGGTCACTGCCAGCCTGGGGCCTATCAAAGGCAGAGCCGTCAGCTGTCTCAGCTCGGCCCGTTTCAGTCTCGCTATGCTGGTGAATCCCGAGTTATAGAGCACTTGGGCCCTGACACGGCCTATCCCCTTGAGTCTGACGAGAGGAAGCAGCTTATCGGAGACTCCGTGCTTAACGCGGTCCCTGAGCTTACGTAGGTGCAGCCTGGGCTCCGGCATCACGAGAATGTCGGCGAGCTCGTGGGCAGAGTACAGCAGCCACTCTGCGTTGGTGACGGCGCTGTACCTGTCCCCTGGCTGCACGTTGTAGCGCTCCAGGAGATCGTTCTCGGAGACCTCCTTTATCCAAGCCTCTAGGACCATGGCGGTCTTCACTTCGCCGAGAAAGTCCTCGTAGTCGATGTAGTCATATGCTTCGCCAACTTGGACAGCTAGCTCATCCCTATGGTCCTCGAAGTAGGTCTCCACGGCCTCTAAGTCGTTGCGCCTAGGCCTGAGTATGGGTCTCATGTCCGGTGTATGGCATACGAGGTGAAGCCAGGTGAAGTCTGTGACATCGAGGGCGCCCCGTTTGAGGCCGTCCCTCATAACGACCGCGGTCAGCGGATCGATGTATAGCTCACTCACGCGGCGACCGAAGTCGGTTGCGTAGAGCCTGTCACGGTTGTACTCTATCATACCCTCCCTGTGGAGGTAGCGGAGGATGTTGCCTATGATGAGCTTGATGCCCGACGTGGGGTAGTTGTAGCCGTAGAAGGTTGAGCCAAAGAAGTCGAGTAATCCGCCTTCGGTATGGGCGTATTCTGAGGCGATGGCAGCGAGGGTGTGGCCCCGTAGCGCGGATTCCATGGCTAGGCGGCTGTCGATCCTCTCGGGCTCGGAGAGGACGTAGTCGGATATAAGGTAGTCCTGCTCGTCCTCGGAGGACGCTATCAGCAGGGCCTCGCCGATGTCGTCGTACTGAGGCCTCCCGGCGCGGCCGCTCATCTGCTTATACTCCAGCACCTTTATGGGTTGCATACCGTACCCTGGGACGAACCTCCTGTAGTTACCAATGACGACTGTTCTGGCGGGAAGGTTGACGCCTGCAGCGAGTGTCGGCGTGGCCGAGAGTATCTTGATGTGCCCCGACTTGAACGCGTCCTCTATTATCCTTCTGTGCTCTCTGTTGAGGCCGGCGTGGTGGAACGCTGCTCCTCTGGACACGCAGGCCGCGAGGTCGTCTGTTAGCCTGGTCTTCTCTCCGCGGACGGATATGTCTGCAGCTATCCTCTGGAGCTCTGTTTCCTGGCGCTTGGAAAGCATCCTCTTCAGAGCGTTCCCTGCCATGCGGGCTGTGGCCGCCGCGCGTCGTCTGCTCTCGACGAAGATTAGTGTCTGCCCCCCGTCCGTTATGGCATTGAGGGCCAGGTTAATGTGGTCCTGTTGGTGATAGCCCTCGATGCTTCTGACTGAGCCGTCCTTGAAGGTGATGTGGTTTCCCAGCGAGACTCCTTCGCGTAGCTCCACGGGTCTCCACTCTGTGGTGACGCTCTCGGCATNCAGCCACTCGGCTATCTCCCTGGCGTTCCTTATGGTGGCGCTGAGGGCCAGCACCTGNATGTCTGGGCTCATCTGNCTTAGCCTGGCGAGGCTCACTTCNAGGGTGGGCCCNCTGTCGCTTCCTATTAGGTGTATCTCGTCGGCGACGACGAGGCTTATGCCGGTCATCCATGGGCTGCGGTGGCGGAGGAGGCTGTCGCACTTCTCGTTGGTGCAGATGACTATGTCGTAGGCCTCCAGCCAGGGGCTGCTGTTGTCCATGTCCCCCGTGCTGACGCCTACCCTGATCTTCCTGCCGTTGGGCTTCACTAGGTCCGTGTAGGCTTGGAACTCCTCGTACTTCTCCCATGTCAATGCCCTGAGAGGCGTCAGGTATAGGACCTTACCCTGTCGCTCTATGATGTGTTTCAAGGCGCAGAGTTCGGCGATGAGGGTCTTACCGCTTGCCGTTGGGCTCGCTAGGACTAGGTTTCTCCCGTCTAGCACTCCGGTCTCTATGGCGTCTGCCTGGGGAGGGTACAGCTCATCGAGGCCCCTTTCAGCTAGGATACGTTTTACCTGGGTCGGTACGTCCAGTTCCGTTACGTTCACGTGGGACAGCTCTCTGAAGACTTGACTACTATCATGGATATATGGGGTTGGGTCACCCGTTGGGCAGCTTCTCCTGGGTGAGCTCAACGAGGCGGTCCACGGCGCGCGCCACCTTCTCCTCTATCTCGCCCCGGTTCTCTCCTAGGGAGCTGACCCAGAGCCGGATGCCCTCCTCCCCATAGGGCTTAACCAGGGATTTGACGTAGACGCCGGGCTCCTCCGCCATGACCTGGTCGATGATGGGGGCCAGGGTGGACTCGTCTCGTAGGGGCAGCGCCACGATCTTCTCGGCGTAGACCTCCCTGACCATGCTCTTCAGCATGGGCGTCACCTGGTCGTCGAATATCCACTTCAGCTCCAGGGGGACGCCGGGTAGGCAGATTATGGTGGAGCCTCGTGCCTCTAGGAGTACACCGGGTGCACCGCCTACCCTGTTGTCTAGGGGTCTGGAGCCCCGGGGAAGTATGGCCATCTTCCTGCGGCTGTCGGTTATCTCCCCACTCTCGATGATGCCCCGCTTGTGGAGCACCTTGTACTGGCGTGTCACTATGTCTAGGGAAGCCTGGTCTTGCTCCAAAGGCAGGCCGAGCCCGTGTGCTATTCCTAGGAGAGTCATGTCGTCGTGGGTGGGACCCAAGCCCCCGGTTGTGAATATCAGGCTGCAGCCGTCGTCGATGAGCCGGTTGATTGCCTCTCCTATCGCCTCTACGTTGTCTCTGGCTGTGATGGCCTCGTGGACTTGAAGCCCTAGGGGTTTGAGGCGGTTGATGATCCACTGGCTGTTGGTGTCCAGGGTGATACCGTCGAGTATCTCGTTGCCCACTACGAGGATGCCTACCGTATTCAATATGTGTGAGATGTGGTTTGTGGGGTGATAATTGTTACTCTACGTGAAGTGTTATCTTGGTGGTTGTAGGGATGGCCTGTTCGATGCTTTTAGTTAGATGGCAGTACTCTGTGGCTCTTTGGGCGCATCTCTGGTTAAGCTCATGGTTTTCGGGGTCGCTCCAGACGTGTATGTCTATGTCGATGCCTGTTACTCTGTATCCGCTGGTGTCGTCGAGTTCTATGTCCATGGATGCGTTTACCGTTAGGTCTCTTGTCTCGGCGTCGAGCATTCGGCGGTAGTAGTTGAAGGTGTTTATTATGCAGCCTGCGAGGCTCGCCGTGAAGAGCTGGTCTGGGCAGGGGGCGGCCTCGTTTCCATCGTATTCGCGTGGGGTATCGAAGGGCTGTGTGAAGCCGTCTAGCTTGGCGGTTCCCCCTGTCATGTGGTTCCATTTCGCCTCTGCGGCGTAGTGGAGGTGTTTCTTGAGCCTCATGCCTTGTTTCTCTGCTTGGCTGCTCTTAGGGCTTGTCCTCCTTTGTACCAAGTAGGTTGGAATTACGAGAAATAAACTTGGATGCTCTTAGTCATATGGAATAAGCGTTTTGGGATCGATCGGGAGCTTGTTGAGGGTTTGTGTCAAGTTACTTGTAATCTGTAAAAATATTCTGGGCCAGGGTTTATGTTCTTGGTTACGAGGAATAATCCTAACATTTAATCATGTCACAAACACACCTACCGTAGCCTTCCACCAATAAAATAGTAGGACAAGCCTCAAATCCAATAAAAAAATTCGCGGAACATCAAGCCACGGCGACGATCCACGATAAAACAAGTAGACCCGACAATCAGTAAAACCATTAAACCTTTTCAACAGAGCCGACACAAGATAAACCATGCCCGTCATCACCCTCCTCACCGACTACGGCATCAAGGACAGCTACGTCGCCGAGGTCAAGGGAGCCATGCTTAGGATCAGCCCAGACGCCACCATAGTGGACATCAGCCACGACGTGGGTAACTACGACATTGAGTCAGGCGCTTTCCACCTCGTCAGGGCGGCGCCTTACTTCCCCTCCGGAACGGTGCACGTCGGCGTCGTAGACCCAGGTGTAGGCGGTGCCAGAAAACCCATAATCGTCAAGACCAGAGGCGCCTGGTTCGTAGGCCCTGACAACGGCCTCCTTGCGCCGGCGGCGGAACGCCTGGGAGTAGAGGCCGTATGGGAGATAACCAACACCGACATGCTGCCGCCGAGGGTCAGCGACGTCTTCGACGGCCGAGACGTCTTCGGTCCCACAGGCGCCTACCTCAGCGTAGGCGTGCCACCCGACAGATTAGGCGCCGAGATCAGCGGTATGGTGCGGCTCCCCATCTATACGCCCAGACAGGACGGCGACACGGTGTATGCCCAGGTTATCCACGTCGACGGCTTCGGCAACCTGGTCACCAACGTCACCTACGAGACCCTGGAGGAGATGGGCGTATCGGGAGACACGAGTTTCAAGGTGGAGGCTGGCGGCTTTGAGCTCGACCTCCCATACGTTAGACGCTTCAGCGCAGTCCCTAAGGGGGAGCCGCTCCTCCTCGTCGCCGGTGGCGGCTACCTGGAGATCTCCGTGAACCAGGGGAACGCCGCAGAGCATCTGGGGCTAGGTAAGGACGATAGGGTCATTCTTCATTTAAAATAAAGACCGGGCTTATCGGCCCATTAGGTTAGAGACTTCTTTCAGGAACTCCTCGATTACCTCGTAGATCCTGGGGTTGGCGACGCTGTAGAGTCTCTTCCTGCCGTCCCGCCTCACCTTGAGGAAGCCCTCCTCCTCCAGAATCAGCAAGTGTGTCGACACCGTGGGTTGGAGGATGTCGAAGTGTGGCAGCAGCTCCGAGACGCATTTCTCGCCGTCCCTGAGCAGGTAGAGGAGCCTCTGGCGGTTCCCGTCAGCCAAAGCCTTGAACCGGCCCGCGTTGTACTCGAACTCGTCTATGACGGCCGGTACGTCTTCCCCGGCTGCCTCCTGCAGCCCAGCGATGTCTTGGCTTATCATTTTACTTCCTCACACGCAAAGCGACAAAGTACGCTTAGTAGCTGCATCGAACTCGGCTCATTTTCATCTTAATATTATGTGTGTGAAGGGTACGCACGCACAAGAAACGAGTCATTGATACTGCTCAATGTTATGTAACAGTCTACCTGCTTCTCGTGAAGAAGGTGGTGGGACCGGCGAGAACTGAAATCAAGATCAAGTCTAGATTTGGGTCTATTATAAATATTCAGTGCAATCAACGCCGATTTTTTCACATAGTTCCTTGAATACTATCTTACGATCTGATAATATTGACGTGTTGAATTTTAAAAAGAATGCACGATTTTCAAAAGGAAAGTAGGACTCTGTTTTACCATAGATATAGAATAACATAGCAGCATAACTGACAGCTACTTCGCCCTCACGATTAAGTAACCCATAAAATAACTCCTTTATGACTTCCTTGGGATGATATTTTTCAACAATGTATAATGTTTGGTATAGGCCATGAAAGAAGCTCGCAGATTTCAGAGATTCGACTATTAACTTTGTCTTTAATTCGTCTTTTACTAGTTCTGGAGTAAAACGAAGAACCGCCATATTTACCTCGTTTCTACCACTATGTATTGCACCTTGTAGTGCTGAACGTGCTCTCGGTGTATCTAGGATTGCTAGTGCCTCTATGTCTCGCCAGTCTTGCGGGGGTTTCTCTACAAGGATTTTTTCTATTACTTCCCGTTCTTCATTATTGGCTTCTGCTAGTGCCTCTAAGTCATATCCAATCCCGTCATGCCATTTCTCGAAATTAATTTTCATGCTTTCAATAAAACGGGACACTGGAGAGTTGCTGGTAAACATATTCAGTTGGAAATAATGCAAGCAGAGATTATACTTTTCTTTTTTAGCACAAGTAACGATAATGTGCTAGCACTTCTTATACTACTTCCTGTACCCACTCCAGCACTACGAACCAAGACAAGAATACACGGGTGAATAGATTGGTGGGACCCGTGAGATTCGAACCCTACTCCCTGTGGAGATATCTCCCGATACTTTCCCCTATTTTCATGTTTTTATAAGGTTTAACCAAATCCCTAATTATATCCTCATACCGATGATTTTATCCTCAATACTTGTTATCGAAGTTTCCTCAACTTTTGAGTCACTTGATCAACTCTATCTTCACACGTAGCTAAATCACAAAGCAAGAGTTAGTGTATATAATTAAAATCTTATTTATTTTTGCGGAGCCTTCTATTTTCTATGGCTCATAAAGAACAAGGGTTTCGCTATAGGATCGATTATGATCTTGATCATAGGAAAAACGTTGTAGACCGTGTTGAAAAAGCTATTGTATTGCCGGTAAACATGGAAATCCAGCAGGATCAAGTGGTTCTAAACTTTGATAATGTCAAGAAGCTTGTTGAGTCAGCTAAAACTATAGTGGTGCATGACTGTAGCTGTAGAGTAGATTTGAAACGCTGTGATGCTCCAGTGGAGGTCTGCATGTACTTTAATGAGGCGGCTGAAAAGAAACTCGCTTCAGAAGATCCTCGTATAAAATCGTATAGACCTCATCGAGTAAGTAAAGTGGAAGCTTTGGATGTTTTGAAGAAATCGGCTGAAGCTGGTTTGGTTCATCTGGCATATGTATTTAAAGAAAACCCAAATAATGTGCGTATGCTATGTAGTTGTTGTTCTTGTTGTTGTGAGATCTTGGGTGGTATACTCAGGTTTGGGATGGCTCCTCATATACTCAAATCTTCTGCTAAGTCTGTTTTGGATGAATCGAGATGTACAAACTGTGGAATATGTGTAGATAGGTGTCATTTTGGTGCTAGAGAGATAGTCGATGGTGCATTGAGAGTTAATCCTGATAGATGTTTTGGATGTGGTTTATGCGTAAGCACCTGCCCAACTGAAGCGATAACACTAGTAGACATAATCTAATCGATGATTTTATCCTCAC
>JGI2171J19970_10001660_pt1 | contig 12416 bp, 10 predicted proteins | sample DeeMarSWOR324_28_FD_19970 | JGI IMG/M metagenome (IMG submission 19970) | reverse complement strand
CGCCGGTTGGACCCATGTGGCAGCGACGTGGGATCTCACGGATGGGTGCAGGCTGTATGTCAACGGTGCAGAGGCAGGTTTTGCGGCACACAACACGAACGAGAAAAGCCTCACGGTTATGCGCCTGGGTTACTCGCGCAACGGGAGTCCCTGGTACGAGGGTTTCATGGACGATGTCAGGCTGTTCGACTATGCCGTCAGCGCCGCGCAGATTGAGGAGATAATGAATAAAGGCGAGGATCCCCTTCGGGCCGGCACCCCCAAGCCGAGCAGCGATGCGCTGCTGCCCCTGGTTAATGCGACACCGCTTAGCTGGTCAGCCGGAGCGCAAGCGGTTGAGCACGATGTCTACTTCGGCACGGATCGGGACGCCGTAGCGGGCGCCGATGCGACCGATACGACCGGCGTCTATCGAGGCCGTCAGACCGCGACCACCTACACACCGCCCGAAGGCGTTGAATGGGCTGGCGGGCCCTACTGCTGGCGTATCGACGAGATCAATACGGACGGAACCATCACGGCGGGCGCGGTTTGGAACTTTACGGTGGCCGACTATCTGATCGTGGATGATTTCGAGTCCTACAATGACATTGAATCCGGGCAGCCGGGCAGCCACTTGATCTATGAGACGTGGTTGGATGGATTTGGAGTCCCGGCAAACGGATCGATCATAGGCTATTTTGAAGCGTTCCAGCCTTCTATGGAAATGGGAATTGTGTATGGCGGCAATCAGTCGGTACCCATCATGTACGACAACAGCGCGGCACCTCTGTCCGAGGTTACAGTAGATCCCGCCAACCTTCCGATTGGCCGGAATTGGACGATCGGCTCACCTCAGACATTGGTGCTGTGGTTCCATGGCCAGCCGGGTAATGCGGTCACCGAGCGGATGTATGTCAAGGTCAACGCCGCCAAGGTGGCATATCCGGGTGACGCGGCGGACATCGCCGAAGTCAGGTGGAAGCAGTGGGATATCGACCTGGCGTCATTGGGCACCAATCTCGGCAATGTGACACAGTTTACTGTCGGCTTTGAGAGGACGGGCGCATCCGGCGGTTCGGGTACCGTGCTCTTCGACGATATCCGGCTGTATCGGGAGGCCCCGGAGGTTGTGGTTTCTTCGGAAGAGATTTGGATCGAAGCCGAGGCGGCCGACACGATCACCGCGCCGATGCAGGTTTATGACGATCCCGCAGCGTCGGGTGGAAAGTACATCGGCACCGACATCGGCATCGGCAACGAATCGGATACGCCGCCTGCCGACGGTCTCGCAACGTACCGTTTCACGGTCCAGGGCGGAACCTACAAAATCACCGGTCGCGTGATTATCCCTGACGGCGACTCCTTCTGGGTGCGGATCCCGGACGCTGCGGCTCTGACTCCGGGTGAAGACCCCGACAATCCCGGTACCGGCTGGGTGAGGTGGTCTGATCCGCCGGATGGAGACGATTGGCACTGGGAAGACGTCTTCAGCGGCGACCACGCCGGAGAGACGGCGAATTGGACGCTGCCGGCCGGGACGTATACCCTGGAAATCGCCCGTCGCGAAGATGGTGCGCTCCTGGATGCTATCGTGATTTCCAGAATTGACTGAGCGCCGATGTTGGGTGTGCTTACGTGAGGCCCCCTGGCCTGGCCAATTCCATGCCCTGCCGAACGCATGTCGGCGACGGAGGCGGGCCCGGCGCTACCAATAGGTCTGTACTTGGCGAAACGCTGGCATCTCGACAGACCGGCCTGACCTATGGTGTATCGGCTTTTACTTCAATCCCTCACCCTTTCAACATAATCCTTTTTCATAGAACACTTTACGCCAATCTTGGTCGGAGCAAATTGGCTTTGTTTTGCATAATTGACTCATAGCCACAAAGCATGCCCTGAGCGTAGTCGAAGGGGCACTGAGATCCAGAGACACAGAGGTTTTCAGCCTTGCTATGTGCCTGGGTGCCTGGCCTCGACTGGGCTCTGCCGAGTGTCTTGCCACTTTGTGCCTGGCTTGACAAATTGGCTTTGTTTTTTCAAACATGTCCTGAGCCTGTCGAAGGATGAACTCGGATGAACACGAATGAACTATGAACTATCAACTATCAACTATTCAGATAGTTATATATTGTACAAACTTCGATCCAGGCTGTTCAAGTGAAATCTACTTTTTTTAGACGGGATTAACAGGTTTTTAGCCGCCAAAGCACAAAGCCACAAAGAAAATAGTCAATTGTCATTCGTCAATAGTCAATGCTAACGGCCACAGAGAGCACCGAGGGCACAGAGGAAAGACAATAATCAATCAAATTCTTGACACGGATTAACACCGGTTAACACGGTTTTTGGATTCAAACGCGAAGATATGAAGAGAGAGTGGATGCTGGATTGTCATCTCGACCGGAGGGCCGGTCGTGTCGGGCCGAAGTGGAGAGATCTGGCCGCCGACGTAAAGTAGTCTATATCCGCAGCCAGATGTCTCGACGGAGCCTGTCCTGAGCGCGGCCGAATGGGCTCGACATGACAAGAAAAGAAGGTTCGAGACACGCGACATTGATTGTTGAATCAGTTGTGTCAATTTGTGTTCATTCGTGGTTGGTTTTGGCCGTTTTTTGCATTTTTTGGGCCGAATTTGCGAAGATTTGTCAGTTTTCTTGCGTTTTTTGGCATGTCTCATATCAACATTTCAGGGGGCAGCTCACTAAACAAAAAAGTAGAATGTCCCCTTTTCATGACGTAATCGAGGACGTCCTCCAGGTTGGCACTCGCATAGGCGATGCATGAATCCGCAGCCCCATAGTACATGTGGACGGTCCCCTCTTTTTCAATCCATCCGCAAGGAAAGACGACATCGTCTACATCACCCTCTCTTTCATAACGGGCTTTGGGGCCAAAAATCCACTCGTCGCTCCGGTGGGTCATTCGCGTGGGCTTCTCAAGATCAAGCAGGGCAAGGCCCAGGCGATAGATCGAACCCGAGGCCGTCGTGCGCACGCCGTGATACAATATTAACCACCCCTCCTTTGTCTCGATAGGAGGGGCGCATAGGCCGATTTTGCCCGCATCCCACCAGCCTCCTTCACGCGCGTGGATGACTTCTTGATGACTGCCCCAATGCTTAAGGTCCGGCGAAAATGAAATCCAAATGTGTGCGCCGAGAAGAGGGGACTTTGGGACTGGGCGATGAAGCATTGCCCAGAGACCCTCGAACTGAATAGGGAAGAGAGCCGCATCCTTGTCCTCCGGCGGCATCACGGGGCCAAGCCGCTCAAATGCCTTGAAGTCCGTGGTTGTGGCTAATGCCACCAGGGGGCCGCCTTTGGAATAGGCCGTATAGCAAATGGCCCACTTTTGCATCGCATCAAGCCACGTGATTCTCGGATCTTCGATGCCCCATAATTCTTCGGGATGTCCTTCCGGGTCCGGGGGCAGCGTCGGATGTGGCTCAATGTGCCAGTCAGCAATACCGTCAGTGCTTCGAGCGACGGTAAAATGTGAAATGCCCCTGAAATCTTCAACGCGGACAAGCAACAGGGTTTGACCGTCAACCTCCGCCGCCGCCGCGTTAAAGACTGAATTTGCATTGTATGGCCAATCTCGAACCGAAAGAATCGGATTTTCGGGATGGCGCGTGAACAGTTCGTGATTGTGTCTATCCGCCATTTTTGGTTACCTATTTACTCCAAACTCGTTGACATCCATAGATAACGAATCCCCGTCCGTTAGGATCATGCGGTTCTTTTCTGTAAATCGATATACCACCTTCTTCGGATTCGTCGTACGGGGCAAAATACTCATAATATTAATACCGTCCACGAGGCTGAATATGCGGACCTGGCTGTAATGCTTTCTCACGAAGAGATTTGTGTTCGTGTCATAGAGATATGCATATCCTTCAGCTCGAACGATGCTTTCTGTGGCATCTGTCACCTCACCAATAAAGTGACGCCGAATATCCTGCGGGAATAGGCGCCGAACAATCACGTGTATCTTTTCTCCTGGCCTTAATATCATCGTTATCTCTCAGTACGTATCATTCCATACCCACCGTCTTTGGATGCTCTCTGGCGGTAGTGTAACGGCTGCTTGTCCGCTCGTTCTTGGCGTTGCCGCCCGGCGACAAACGGACCGGGCGGCATGCCAATCAACACAGGATGGGACCAACTCGTTTTAGCCCTTTACCTTGATCTTGACGGCTTTGGCCTTCTCGCTCTTGGGCAGCTTAACAGTCAGCACGCCGTCTTCACAGGAGGCCTCGATCTTCTCAGAGTCAATACGACTCGCCAGGTTTAACTCCCGCCGGAAGCTCCCGAAGGAACGCTCAACATGGTAGAAGCCCTTCCCTTCCTTCTTCTCTTCTTCTTTCTTCTCACCGCGGATGACGAGAGTGCTGTTGTGGACTGAAATGTCGATGTCGTCAGCTTTGCAGCCGGGCACTTCCGCCTTTACGACATATTCATTGTCGTGCTCAGCGATGTCGAGTGTCGGCCAGCGGCTGATGCCCCTGAAAGGCCAGTCCCAACCGTCGAAGAATCCGTGAAATAAATCGTCCATGTCCCGGTGCAGCCTGGCCAAATCATTGGTTTCTCTTTGACTTCTTTTTACGGGTAACAGTGCCATTGTACTTCTCCTTTTCCTTTCTGTTGGGCCGCAAGGGCCCCGTTGTGTCTGTTGATATCAACTGCTAAGAAAACTCGCGGTCGTATCAGCGTTTCGGGCGCTTCTGGACATTCTGCGCCGCACTCTTTTTCCCAGAGTCTTTCACTTTGATCTGGGGCTTAGCATTCTGCTTGCGTGCCATTATCCAACTCCTCTAAAAATACTCTCACGTCTCATTGTCTCTGTTACCAAGAGCAGGCGATCTGCTGGTGAACTGTACTGGCGTCTACTGTAGCGTTCAGCAGGGCTCTCGGTCTATCTGCTACTCGTACTGTATGTCGATCAGCAGCGGTTGCTGGAGCAACTGCTGCTCTTCATCACCGATGGAAGAAAGCGTTACCCCCGTGCTGCTACTCATCGGGAATACGATATCGTCGATCCACGCCGTATCGCTGCCACGGACTACCGAACTATCCTTTGAGTACGTCCACGTGAAGGTTCTTGTGCCGGCGGTCACGGGGAAAAGCACCTCGGTCCAATCCACTTCGCCCGACCACCTGTTCTTCCGCACTCCATCGATATAGAAACTCAAAAAGTCAAAATTCGCTTCGGAGGAGGTCTTGCGATAGAAAGTGATATTGCCGGATACGCAGGCCAGCCTCACTTGCAGGGTGGTGCTGCCATTGTGGCCGATCCTGCCGGCTTTGGCGCCGAAAAGTCCGGACCTCCTCTGTTCCGATGTGACCGCCCAACTGGCGTCTCCAGAACGTTCCCATGGGAATCTGCTAAGATCACCGGTCTCGAAACCCTCTTTGGAGACAGGTGCAGCGCCGGATTCGGCAAGGTCTTCATCCAGCACATGCAGTGCCGGATCGGTCGCACCCCGCCATATAGCACCGACCAGTGCGGTATCAACCGTATAGAAATCGTGCAGTTCGGCGTAGCGTACCGGGCCCAGATTGCCGCGGGTCGCCCAGTCCTGAAACATGACCATTGAGGGTCCGATGTTCACGTGCATAACGTTGAGAGAGCCCCCGTTGGGCCCGGCGGCAAAGAGGAGCCAGGCGCTCCCTGTTGGCTCGGCCAACGACTCCGCGCCAAGCGGGCCGTAGTCCAGGGCATAGACCTCTCCAAGACCCGTTCGCATGGCCAGGTTACTGGAGAAGGTTGGCCCCTCTCTGAGCCGAATGGAACCGCCATCGGCGTCCGAGGCGATGATGAGCTCGGCTTGGCCATCCAGGTCCATATCCCCCGAAGACAAAGCGTATATACGCCCGAGGCTCTGACGCCGGGTGACTACATCGGCCAGCGTCTGTTTGTCTACGACATAGACGGACCCACCTGAAGCGTCGCTGCCCACAGCCAGAGCATCGCCCCACCCGGCGCGCATCTGGGCGATTGCTGATATCGCTCCCATACTCCGACGAACGTTCTGGTCGGCAAGTGTCAGGATGTCGAGCTTACGCAAGGTCCCTCCGGCGTCGCTGGTGCCGACATAGACTGCCCCACCGGTTCCGCCACAAACCTCGACAGCCCCCACAGAGCCCAGATTAGAGCGAGAGGCGATATTCCTGGCAATATTGGATAGGTCGACCGCTCGCAGGGCCCCGCCCGAATCTGTGGAGGCCACGAAGAGTCGCGGCACCGGAGGGCTGCCAACGATCCCAGCAGCCAGTGCCGTGATCTGCCCGAGACCACTTCGCGTCGATAGGATGTTTCCTTGCCAATCCCGGTACTCAAGCACGCCGTCGCTATGGCCAGCTATAAGCATAGACCGCCCTGTCCGGGCGGCAGTGACGACCGTAGCCGCCGTGAGTGTTGGGGGTTGAGGAACTACTACCTGAACCTGAATTGGGTTTGCCGCCATAGTCGTATTGTTGGCACTGTTTGTATCCGATGGAGCCCCCGTTCCCGAACTCAGCCTGATGAAGACGTAGTATGTTCCGGACGCGGGCAGAGAGATCCGCGCGCCCAGCGGATTCGTGACGGACGCGCTGAACCCGATCGCGCCGGCCGGTAAGAGGATATCAACCGGCTCAAACAGCGCGAAGTCATTGCTGCTCCATGTCCGATCTCGGGAGAGGTAAAGTTGTATAGTGTAGTAGCAATCGGAAGGATACGGGGAAGGGCTCAATTGCAGACGAAAACTGTACTCGACCGTGCGGGTGCTGGGGGTGAGGATCTGCGGGGAGCCCCATGCAAAATCTCTCATCGAGGCATCGTATGCCGCTGCGGTCGTGAAGATCGTTAAGGTAAATGCCATAACGAATACGGTGATCGGTTTGCCGTGTAGTGCTGACATGATACATACTCCTTACTTTCTTAGTTTAGATTTGCCTTAACATTACCCTCGAACCTTGTTTCGATTCGTGTGACACCAAGATATTCAACATGCCCCGAGTTCGGCCACCGCCCGGACCAATTCCGTACGCGAGTTTGAGGATCGAATGCCGGTCCGAATCTCGTTGCCATACCTTGCTCTTATGATATTTCAATTACTTCGTTCCTTGCCATGTCACGAACCTCCTTCAATACTTCGTTGTCCAGACTTCTGGACTTCTTCTAAATGATGTACGAGAGCAAGAGATATGCCAGAATGAGAAAATATTCTAAAGAAGAGTTATAAGTGCCCTATGATAAATGACTTGGATAGACACCGGCAGGCAGGTTATATTTGCCATCACCGCCTCATAGAATGGTCTTCGGTATTTGACACCCTGTTAAATCGGAAGTAGAATTCCGATTATTGTTTCTTGAGGTCGCTGTGTTTTATGCTGCAACATATCGCGATAGCCGTAGATGGACCTGAGCTGAGGGCCAAGCTCACCAGGCTCCTGGTGCGAAAGGACACCGTTGTCGAACCACTCCAGCAGCCAAACGTATTCTGGAAAGGCATCGCCGGCAGAAGCTTCGACGTGCTTATCGTCAGCCGGGAGCTCATCGGAGAGCAAGCGTTGGGTGGGGTCCGGATATTGCGGGAATCAGCGGACGCCCCTGCCCTGATTGTATTGTCTGACCGAGAGGACGATGAGGACCGGATGGGATTGATTGCTGCCGGCTGTGAAGCCGTTCTCAATCCGCAACTCTCTACCGGGAAACTCAGGGCTGCTCTGAACACGATTCTGGACAAGCGCCGGTTGTCAGCCGTAAGCAGCCTCCACTTACCCCGAGTGCCTGTTCACGCCGAGATTTCAGATTTCGTTGCCAACAGCCCGGCCATGCAACGGTTCGTAAAGAGTCTCCCGAAGATCGCAAGGAGCGATTCTTCCGTGCTTATTCTCGGAGAAACGGGCGTGGGCAAAGAAAGACTGGCCCATGCCCTTCACGCCGAAGGCCGCCGGTCGAAAGGACCGTTTGTCGCCATCCACTGTGGTGCGTTGCCCGAGTCGCTCCTGGAAAGCGAGCTCTTCGGCCACGAGCAGGGAGCGTTTACGGGGGCCACGAAGGCACGACGTGGGTGTTTTGAGCTAGCCCACTTGGGCACGCTATTCCTGGATGAAATTGGTGAGATGCCGCTGCACTTGCAAAGTAAGCTGTTACGTGTCTTGGAAGACCGACACGTGCGCCGTGTCGGCAGCGAAAAAGCAATAGCAGTAGATATTCGCATCATTGCTGCGACCAACCGTGATCTTGAGGAGGAAGTTGGGGCCAAACAGTTTAGACGCGATCTATATTACCGGCTTGACGTCGTCTCGTTGACGGTGCCACCCCTTCGTGAACGAATCGAAGACATACCTGAACTGGTCGAAAGCTATATCGACTACCTTGGCCACAGAATCGGTTGTACGGTTTCCGGTATAAATGAGGCGGCGTTAAATGCCTTATGCCGATATTCTTGGCCAGGGAACGTAAGGGAATTGATCAACATTATCGAGCGGGCAATGCTGCTGTGCGAAAATGATACCATCACCTGTGATCATCTACCTCGGAGTGTCACAGAGCCTGAGACTGCATCTGATGATGAAAAATCCTATGACGCAGGCGATTGGCCTGAAGAACTGATGGATAAACCTTTGAAAGAGGCACGCAAGCGCATTTTTAGGAAATTCGAAAGAGATTATCTTGTCAGGCTTCTTCAGTCCACGAAAGGACGCGTCGGGGAAGTCGCCAAAAGAGCGGGTATTGACTCCCGCAGTGTGTTCGACAAAATGAAAGAGTACGAATTAAGAAAAGACGACTTTCGCTGACTTAAAATCGGACCTTTCGGAAGTGGACTTCTAAAAAGATGAGATCGGTTCCTATGGGAAGCAGGATCAACCTGTTCCTATCTGCTCAGAGGTTTCACTGCTCTGAAAACCAAATGCTTCCAACAGTGATCGCCCTGAGTATCGCCCGACGAGAATAAGTATGGCCATGATCAGTAACTCGAACTCAGGAAATCTCAACAGGAGTTGACCCATTCGAGTATACGCAAAAACCGCAAAACAGCAGACGGCGATGGCTATGCTATTCGCAAGAACTGTCAGGGCAGTTCTGTTCCCTTCGGCTTCCATAATTGTGAAAAACCTATCTATCATTAAGGTCATCACAGCAACTGGTAGGAGGACATGTCTTGCAGTTGGAGCCAATCCATAGCGGTGGGAGAATGATATTGCTATGACAAGCGCCGAGACCACAAATGTTCCAATCACACCTCGTCGTGGCACGGTGGAGAGTCTGAATCGCATAAGAAGCATCCGGCATAACGATCCCAAACCAAAAGTAACAACGAAAATGACAGTTCCTATCCTCCAGTCCGATCTGGCCTGGCTCAAAGCCAACAAGGTAGGAGAGAATGTTCCGATGGTGCGTATGCCAACCACACTTTTGGCCAGAGCTGTAATGAGCAAACCTACAGGTACCAAGAGGAGAAAGGATACAGTTGTCTGAGTCTGAGGGGGAGTGCGTGTTAAGTCCAAGACAGACAATATTGGATAGCGACCCGGTTCTATACTTTCCGTCACGCCAGGATCTTCTTCGGGTGAGGCCCAGGACTCAACTGGTGCTGTAGACGAGCCTTCAAGACACACGGCTCTCATGGTCAGACTAACAATCGAAAGAAGTACAAGGATCAATATTGTTATGATTACAAAATAATGGTCTACTTGCATTCTGGTTCTCCACTATCGTCCTACCGCGGTAGCGGATTAGGTATGAATGGTAAGAGACTTTCTCAGCACAAGGCGCCCACGTATCAATCATTGCTTTGCGGTACAATGACATTAAAAACATATTCCTATTTGCCTTTTCGAAACGGCTTGAATATTCTCAGGAAACGCGAGTCTCGCCACGACTCTCGCAAGGGGAACACTCCCTTTTCAACGAAACCCACCTCCTCAATGGAATAGAAAGCGCGTGGATTGAATGTCTTAATGAGCTTCACGACATTTGGAACTTCCCGGCGTTTGACGACGGTGAAAACCACCTTCACCTCTCCGCTGGTTCCATGCCCATCGACGCTTGTTACGCCGTAGTCCTGCTCTTTGAGACGGTCGACAAGGGGCAAGGCGTCTTTGGCGGTCACCACGCGGATCAACACGATACCCAGGCTCAGCTTCTCGGCGATCGCGATGCCGACATAGTTGCCCGTAGCGAAACCCCCGGCGTAGGCAATATAGCATGCTGGGCTGGAAAGATTCTGCATGATTTGCCCAATAGCAAGAAGCCAGATCAGGATCTCAAAGAAGCCGACTATCGGTGCGAGGTATTTCAATCCCCTCGAGACGAATATGACTCGGACCGTTCCCATGGTCACATCGACAACGCGCGCCAAAAAAATCAGGAACGGCAAGACAAACCACGCATAGAAGCCCGAAGCCAACATCCAAGCTATCCTTCAAAGAAGAGCGGCCGATCACATGTTACCTACTCGGCTGCGAATATTCTGAAGTTTTCCGAAAGTAATGAGTTCATCGCCCTGCTGTATCGTCATATCCGCCGATGGATTCGGCATCGTGGCATTATCGCGGACAATGGCCAATACGGTAATGTCGCTCTTTCGAAGGCCGGACTCGGCGAGCGCCTTGTCAATCAGCGGACTATTCTCACAGACATCGATTCTTGAGATTCCATAGCCGCCGGTGAGCAGGAGCAGCTCTTCAAATGACACCGGCCTGAGAAGCTCTTTCTTTCGTACCTTTGTTCTCAAATAACGTGTCAATTTTGAGGTGATCTTCTTGTTCGTAGATACCCTGTAGATGATCAGCAATCCCACAATGATAACGGTCAGGTTGATCCAGGGAACCATAGGGGAAGGAATGGAAAAAGGCAAGAACGATTCTGAAAACCGCGCGATCAGGACCTGTTCAGGATTCAAGGCGCTGGCGACGGTAGCGATCATCGTGACCAGGCCGGCATTGCCCAGTACGATGAGAATCGACGCGATGCGACGCCGGCGTGGATCGCCGGTAATCAACTCGGCCTCCTTGGTGGTAAAGCCCGTCCCGCTAAAACACGAGAGCGACTGGAACTTCGCCAACGACCATTCGAGCCCTGTAAGCTGAAAGGCCACAGCCCCTATCCTTACAATGATGAACGACGCGATCAGCACAAGAATAAAAAGTACGGCACCCATGACTTAGACCCTTGAAAATGATTCCTTTCTTCTCATCGTCTCTTGTTATTCTACAGCCATTTCTTCCGCCTGAAATACAGAACCATCACGCCGGCCACCCCAAGCATGATCAGCCAGACCCCTGCATAGCCCCAGCGCCACTTCAGCTCCGGCATGTGCTCGAAATTCATGCCGTAAATGCCCGCTACAAAGGTCAACGGGATAAAGATTGTGGCGATAATTGTCAAGACCTTCATCACGGCGTTCATCCGGTTGCTGATGCTGGACAAATAGGTATCTAACATCCCCGAAACCATATCTCTGAAACTCTCCACGGTGTCAATTACCTGGATGGTGTGGTCATAAAGATCTCTGAGATACGCGTCTGTGGTCTCTTTGATCAGAGGGGATTCGCTTCGTTCCATGCCGCTGATCAGCTCTCTTAAAGGCCAGACGGATCTTCTCAAAAAGATCATCTCTCTCTTGAGATGATGGATTTGCTGGAGCGTCTTTTCGGTCGGATCACTGACCAGTTCCTGCTCCATGGACTCGATTTTGTCGCCAAGTTTCTCCAGTATTCCGAAATAGTTGTCCACGATGGCATCTAATAATGCGTACATCAGGTAATCTGCGCCCATCTTCCTGATCCGGCCCTTGGCGTTTCGGATTCGGTCGCGTATCTGTTCGAAGACGTCCCCGATGTTCTCCTGGAATGAAATGACAAAGTTCGAGCCGAGCACCAGGCTGACTTGCTCGGACAGGATCGTCTGGCTTTCATCATCGAAACGCAGCATCATCAGAACAACGAAAATATAGCTCTCGAGATCCTCGAATTTTGGCCGTTGACCCGTGTGCAGAATGTCCTCCAGCGTAAGCGGATGAAGATCAAAGTGTTTTCCGATCTTCTCAATAATGGTGACGTCGTGCAGCCCGTCGATATTGATCCAGGTTACCGTCGGCGTTGTCTTGAAAGGAAAGCACTCTTCAATATTTGAAACCTGCTTCTCCTGAACCTTTTGTGCATCGTAGTCAATATAGCGAATCTGCACCTTTTCGATCTTCTTTTCCCCGACGTATTCTAAGGTTCCGGGGGGCAAACCTGCCCTTTTCGCTTGTCTTTTAACGAGTCTGCCCTTCTTCAGCTTCATCTTCATTCGTCGACTCCTACATTTTGCTTCATATTCACACGTAACGGCGGAGATTGCCCCTGCTTATCTTGCCCCATGTACAGGGTTACATGCGGGAAGGGGATTTCAATGTCTTTCTCGTCAAATCTCCTCTTCAATCGTCTGTTGAACTCCCG
>JGI2171J19970_10001658_pt1 | contig 12420 bp, 12 predicted proteins | sample DeeMarSWOR324_28_FD_19970 | JGI IMG/M metagenome (IMG submission 19970) | reverse complement strand
TGCTCTGAATTATTTGATGAGAATCGATACAAAGTCAAACATATTAGTTTATCCTCAACTACCTCTGGTAAAAACCCATGTTACTGATGTGTTGAAAGAGGAAAATCATCCTGGAGGTCAAAATATCATCATTGGTATCATGTCATATGAGGGTTACAACATGGATGATGCTATAGTGATCAACAAGTCGTCTATAGAAAGGGGGTTATTTTGGTCTTATATGTTCAGGGCGTATGAAGCTGAAAAAAAGAGGTATATGGGTGGACAAGAAGATATAATAGGAATTCCCGAACCAGGAATAAGAGGTTATCCAGGTGAGGATGCCTACAAACATCTCCCAGAGGATGGGATTGTAAACCCTGAGACAGAAGTAAAATCTGACGATGTTTTGATAGGGAAGGTTTCACCATTAAGGTTCTTGGGTAGTTTAGATCAGTTCATCACGGGTTTGGAGAACATCAGAGAAACATCCGTAAAATTAAGACATGGAGAAGAAGGAATAGTAGATAGAATTTTTGTAACAGAAAGCAAGGATGGCAATAAATTGGTTAAAGTACTAGTCAGAGAACTTAAAAGACCTGAGATAGGTGATAAGTTTGCTAGTAGGCATGGACAAAAAGGAGTCCTAGGTTTATTAGTACCTCAAGAAGATATGCCGTTCAACGAGGATGGTCTTGTCCCAAGTATATTGTTTAACCCTCATGGTATCCCTTCGAGAATGACAATAGGTCAGTTGTTAGAGATTCTGGCAGGGAAAGTCTCAGCTTTAAAAGGAGAAATTTTTAGTAGTCCTGGGTTTCACCCACTGCCAGAAACAGAGTTGAGAAAATCACTAAAAGAAGAAGGTTTCAGGAATGATGGCAAAGAGACGTTGTATGATGGTAAAACAGGAAAGAAGTTTAAAGGACAAGTATTCATTGGAAACATCTTCTACCAAAAACTAGACCACTTAGTTTCGAATAAAATACATGCCAGATCAAAGGGACCTGTGACTCTTCTGACTAAACAACCGACTGAAGGTAAATCAAAAAAAGGTGGTTTGAGATTGGGGGAGATGGAAAAGGATTGTTTGATAGCTCAGGGTGCTTCTTTGGTCTTGAAAGAAAGATTCAATTCTGATAAAACATCCATTCCGATCTGCAAAGATTGTGGTTTGGTTGCTATAAACGATAGAACTAAAAATAAGAAGGTTTGTCCTGTATGTTCTGGCTCTAAAGTTGTAGACGTGGACATGTCATACGCGTTCAAACTTTTGATGGATGAGTTGTTGTGTATGTTAATATATCCAAAGATGGTCGTTAAAGAAGATTTAACGATGTTAGATAAGATAGTATTCGATGTTTTGAAACCCGATACCATAAGAAAGATGTCTGCCGCGAAGATAAACAAGACTGAACTGTACGATCAAGAAGGGTATCCGATAGAAGGTAGCTTGATGGATCCTAGATTGGGTGTTATAGATCCTGGTTTAAGATGTAGAACATGCGGAGGTTCTGTTGGGGAATGTCTAGGTCATTTCGGTCATTTGGAGTTGACGAGACCAATAATTCATGTTCACTATGCAAAACTTGTATACAACATCCTGAAAACAATTTGCTGTAAATGTGGGAGAATTTTGTTGGACGAGACAGGCATAGAAAAATTCAAGAGTAGTAAAAAATCCTTTAAGAGATTAAAATCATTGGTCAAAATCAAATGTCCTTACTGTGGCGCACCACAGAAGAAGATAAAGTTCTTGAAACCAACAACTTACATTGAGAATGGAAATACTCTAACTCCTGTGCAGGTGAGGGAGAGGTTTGAGAAAATACCTAACCAAGACTTAATTTATCTAGGGCTGAAAGTAAGACCAGAACTTTTTATTATAACATTACTACCGATACCACCTGTTACTGTTAGGCCCTCCATCACGCTCGAAACTGGTGAGAGGTCTGAAGATGATTTAACTCACAAACTCGTGGATATAGTTAGGATAAACAAGAGACTGATGGAAAACATAGATTTAGGGGCACCTGAGTTTATCATCGAGGATCTATGGGAGTTGGTACAGTATCATATAGCGACTTACATTAACAATGAAATTTCTGGGGTTCCACCAGCAAGGCATAGATCCGGAAGGATTTTAAAGACTTTAACTCAGAGACTTAAAACAAAAGAGGGGAGGTTCAGGCATAACTTAATCGGTAAAAGAGTAAATTATTCAGCAAGAACTGTGATCAGTCCTGATCCGTGGATAGACATGAACGAAGTAGGTGTACCACTAGCAATAGCAAAGGAATTGACGACTTCTGTTGTTGTTAACGAAAAAAACATCGACTATGTCAAATCGTTAATCCAAAGATTCCCGAACTGGCCGACTGTAAATTATGTGATAAGACCTGATGGGAGAAAAAAGAAATTCTCTGAAACAAACAAAGAAGAAATACTAAAAGAAATCGAGACTGGTTTTATCGTTGAAAAACAACTCGAGGATGGTGATTGGGCTTTATTCAACAGGCAACCCTCTCTCCATAGAATGAGCATGATGGGTCACAGAGTTAGGGTAATGCCCTATAAAACTTTTAGGTTAAACTTATTGGTTTGTCCGCCATACAATGCAGATTTTGATGGGGATGAAATGAACCTGCATATCCCACAAGACGAGGAGGCTAAGACCGAAACAAAACTCTTGATGGAAGTACCAAATCATATAAGAAGTCCTAGATTCAGTGGCCCCATCATAGGATGCGGTAAAGATCACATAACAGGTCTTTATTTGTTAACCCATGGCAATTATGAAATTTCAAGAAAGGAAGTCATCGGTATGATAAGAGGATTTGATCTTGGTTTAAAAATTCCTAAGAAAGAAAAATTCACTGGTAAAGAAGTATTCAGTATGTTTTTACCAGCAGATTTTAACATGAAATTTAAGGCCGAGTGTTGTGCGGGCTGTAGCAAATGTCTAAAAGAAAAATGTCCTTATGATGCTTATGTTGTCGTTAAGAAAGGAAAACTCATTTCTGGCACGATTGATAAAAAGAGTATTGCAGCCTTCAGTGGTAAGATGTTGGACAAGTTGGATAAAGAGTATGGACATAAATTTACACAGCAATTTTTATACAACATCACAAGACTCGCTCTCCTGTTTTTAACAAAATATGGGTTTTCAGTTTCACTCTCTGACCAAGATTTGGATGACAAAACAAAAAAAATGATAACCATATTGATAGAGAATGCTAGAAGAGATGTGGACAAAACTATCAAAGATTTCAAGAGGGGAAAGATAAAATTGCTTATCGGAAGAACACCAAGGGAAAGTTTAGAGACCATTATCCAGAAAAAATTAGCTGACTGCCTCAATAAAATCGCTGTAATTATCGAAAAAAACATGCCTTCAAACAATACTGTAATAATGGCAAGAAGTGGTGCGAGAGGTAGTATGATAAACTAGTTCAGTCTGCAGCTTGCATTGGTCAGGAAACAATCAAAGGTGAAAGGATAAAAATAGGTTATCGTGACAGGACGTTCACCCATTTCAAGAAAGGAGACATAAGTCTAGAGTCTAAGGGTTTTGTTAAGAATGGCTATAAAATTGGTTTAAACCCATTCGAGTTTTTCTTCGATGCTATGAACAGTAGGGAAGGACTGATGGATAAATCATTGAAAACAAGACACAGCGGTTACTTGGAAAGAAGACTCATAGGAGCGTTACAGGATTTAAAAGTCGAATATGATGACACAGTCAGGGATAGCGGAAAGAAAATTATAGAATTCATTCCTGGTGAAGATGGTTTAGACCCTTCAAAAATACAAAAGGGGGGAATAGATGTTGAAAGAATTGCAGACACAATATAAGGCGTTGCCTAAAAAGGTAATGGACAAAGTAGAAAGAGTTTGTAAAGAGAGAAAATTCAAATCTGATAAAAAAAAGAGACTGATAGAGCTAGTCAAAAGAGATTATTTTAACAGTTCATTCGAACCGGGCGAAGCGATCGGGATTGTATCTGCTCAATCTATTTCTGAGCCCGCAACACAGATGACTATGCGTACTTTCCACTTTGCAGGGTCGGTTGGTATTCAAGTTACTCTTGGGCTCCCAAGGTTAATCGAAATATTTGATGCGAAGAAAGAACCGTCAACACCGATGATGACTCTTTACTTGAAGAAAAAATACAACAATAAATCAAGTAGTGAAAGCTTAGCAGAAAAAATCACTGAAAAAAAATTAAGGTCCTTTATCAAAACCATTTCATTGGACTTGACTAACAAAAAAATAAAAATCTCACTGAAAAAAATGAAAAAATCAGAATTCAAAGACATGGTTCTCAAGTTGAAAAAAAAATTCAAGAGGTTGGGCATCAAGGGTAAGGATAATAAAATAATGGTTGGTAAAAAAGACGCTGAATTTACGATAAAAGATTTACAGAAAATAAAGAAAAAATTACTCGATTCTTGTGTTTCGGGGGTACCAGACATAAAAAACAGTCTAGTCCTGAAAGAAGGGAATGATTGGGTTATTAAAACTTTTGGTTCTAATTTCTTAAAGATAATAGACTTTGATGAGATTAACATGACAAGGAGTTACACAAACAATATTTATGAAATGGCTAAGGTATTCGGCATCGAGGCCACTAGAAATACGATAATAAAAGAAACTGTCAACACAATGAAACAACAGGCTTTGGATGTAGATCACAGGCATATAATGTTGGTCGCGGATATAATGACTTTTTCGGGTGAGATTAAACCCATCGGCAGGTATGGGGTTGCGGGGATGAAACATTCTGTTCTGACGAGAGCAGGGTTTGAGGAAACGATAAAACATCTTGTAAAGGCTTCAGTCAGACATGAAGAAGACAACTTCAACGCGATATTCGACAACGTTATGATTAATCAGCAAGTTCCAATAGGCACTGGCATGTTCGAATTGATCGCGAAGATAGGCGAGGAGTGAGATGGAATTAGAAAAATTGATAAAAGAAAAAACTAAAGAAGGCAAAATTCTACTCGGTTACAAAACTGTCATTAAATTATTAAAAAGTGGTAAGCCCGAGCTCGTGGTTGTTGCAAACAACATACCTGATGACAAGAGAAAAATGATAGAACTGAATGCTAAAACATCTAAAGTCCAATTAAAGGAATATAAGAAAGATAATGTTAATCTAGGTTTGTTGTGCGGTAAACCATTTTCAGTCAGTGTATTAGCTGTGAAGAGAGGTAAAAAATGACGATAACTTTTGACACAGAAACGATAAGACTTTTGACGCTGTTCGAGAACATAACTAATGCGCCAGTTAGAGATTGTTTTATGAACAATGATGTAGTTTACTATATCGTTGAAGAGAGTAAGATAGGCCTAGCCATAGGCAAGAATGGAAATTCTATAAAGAATGTTGAAAAGGTCGTTGGTAAGAAAGTAAAAGTTTTTGAGTATTCTAGCAAACCAAAAAAATTCGTAAAGAATTTAATACCACAGTGCAAGGAAATCAATCTTATTGGAGAAAAGGATTTGATAAGAGTTGAGGTTAAGGTCAGCAAGAATGACAGAGGGTTTGTCATCGGCAGAGGAGGGGAAAAGATAAAAATTTATAAGGAGATATTGAAGAGGATTCATAACATATCGGATATACAGGTGAAATGATGGCAAGAGGAGAATTTTCGGCAAGAGGGCTTAGAAAAAAAAGGAAGAGACAGAAGTGGAAAGATGTCAGGTATATGCGTAGACAGCTTCAGCTAGCTAAAAAAGATCCTTTAAAAGGTTCTCCTAGAGGAAGAGGAATAGTCATCGATAAAAGACAGATCGAGCAGAAGCAACCGCATTCCGGCATGATTAAAGCTGTCCGTGTTCAGTTGATAAAGAATAATGTTCAAGTTACTGCTTTCGTTCCTGGAACAGGAGCAATCGATCATATCAATGAACATGACGAAGTATTAATAGAAGGAGTTGGTGGTAGTCAGAGAGGTCCAATCGGTAGTCAATGGGGAATCAAGTACAAAGTCGTTGCTGTTAACGGTGTTGCACTTTCTGAGATTTTGTCTGGAAAGAAGCAAAAACCTGCAAGATAAATTTAAATTAATTTCCTCTCAAAATTACAGTATTATTTGATGGTGAATATGACAGAGTTAAAACTTTTCAACAGGTGGAGTTTTAAAGGAATAGAAATTAAAGATGCAGGGCTCAAGCCTTATATAAACTTAGAACCAATCGTCATACCAAAGACCGGTGGTAGGTTCAGTCAACGTAAATTCTACAAATCAAAGATGAATATTGTTGAAAGACTTATGAATAAATTAATGGTTCCTGGGCACAGAGGAAAAAAACATCTTTTGAGTTCTGGAAGAAACACTGGAAAAACACAAACCATTCTAAACATAATTAAGGAAGTGTTTGAGAAATTGGAGAAAAGGGCTAACAAAAATCCAATTGAAGTTCTTGTTGGAGCTATAGAGAATGCTGCCTTAAGAGAAGAGATTACATCCTATCAAATGGGAGGTATGATGGTCAGAAAGGCTGTTTGCGCTTCGCCTCAAAGAAGGGTTGACAAGGCATTGACTGTTATTACTCAATCTGCTTACAGGAACTCCTCCGGGAAAAAAACATCCATGGCCGATGCGTTGGCAGATGAGATATTCTTTGCTTACAAGAGTGATGCATCAAAATCAGCAGCTATAAAAGAGAAAGAGAGAATAGAAAGAGAGGCCAGTGGAGCGAGATAATAGATGGATTCAATTCATGCCATGCTTTTAATGGTAGCATTCACTTTAAAACTCTGAACTAAAATTTCACTGTAATCCTTTTTCCAATTCGTTTGTACCGTAGTTATTTCACCCGATTCCAAAGGATCTTTTGGCTTGTTTATTATTTCAGTTGTCTTGTTGTCTATGAACACTGTAAAATTTGATGCTTTTAGTCTTCCAGTGTTTTTTATGGTTATGAGAATTTGATTCTTTGAGTCCCTTGAAACATCTAAGATTTTGATCTCGTAGAAGATTTTTTTGATTATTGAGACTACTTCCCCTAGACTACTAGGAACTCTTGGTAGCCTTGGTCCTATTACAGGTATTGATCGCAAACTCGGGGCTGAACCAAGAATAAGAAAAGATGCTAACAGTATTAAGCATATCAAGGCAACTCCGACAAGAACATTCTTTACTATTCTAATTGCGACAAAAATCACGATGGCTAGGATTATGATTCCGATTATTACACTGATTACCATGAAAATTATTATAGCGGGGAACAATTTAAAGGATTAGACTAACTTTTTCTTGATGAAGTCGTTCCTCGGATGTTTGATCCATAGTTCAGTTTTTATTGAATGAGTCTTTCCAATTTTTTTTAATCTCTCAAACTGCAATTTTTCTCTAGGAGTAGGGTAGTATTTATTCTTGTGGCATTCTTTAACTTCAACTATTTTTTCGATTCTGTTTTTGTTTGGGTTTAAAATCAAAAAATCCACTGCCCCCCCAATAGCAACTTTTAGAACATTCTCTTTACCATACTTCTGGATAAGTTCTTTTTTTGCTTTGTATTCAGCTCTGTATCCCTTTCTCATNNTAACACGCTATATTGATTATTCACCGGACAAAGTATAAAAGAATACAAATCATAATTTTTTAGGAAATAGTATGAAAAAGGAATTATTAATGCTATCACTTTTAATGTTTTTAGTAGTAATTTCTGGTTGTGTGAAACAGGAAAAAATAGAAGAAGGTAAACTAACTAAGATTTCCCAACCCTTTAACGTATCCCAAATTGATATCTATGGTGACAAAATCGTTTTTATAAATAAAGGATTGAGGTATCCTTCAGAACATACTAATTCAGATATTTTTTTATATGATATAACCTCTGGTAAAACAATACAAATAACCTCTGAGATTTCTCGACAACATAAGCCAAAAATACATGGTAATAAAATTATATGGCTCGATAGTAGGTTTGTAGCAAACCAAGGTAGTGATAATTTTTATATGTATGACTTATCTGTTGGAAAAGAAGAAAAACTATTTCAAGTTGGTTATTTTCCTGGGGAATATTATTTTTATAATGATAATTTATTTTGGTTAGACCTTCAGGGAGATGGATATTGGTATGTTTATAACTTAAAAACTAAAGAGAAGAATCGATTACCTCTCAATTCAGTCTATTGGGATGTTCAGGGATTTTATGAATATAAAATTGTTGGAAGATATCAAAAATATCAAAACGACACATTTGTTCAAGAAATATTTGTGTATGATTTATCGAAAAATTCTACAAAGTTTATATCGATACCTACTGCGTCTGGCCTGTCTATTAATGAAGATAAAATAGTTTGGACGGATAGTAGAAATTCTCCCTGGCATCCAGAGATCATCTTAAATCCAGACATCTACATGTATGATTTATCTACAGAACAAGAAACTCAAATCACAAAACAAGATACAAGAGAATTTGCTAAAGATATTTACGGTAATATTATAGTCTATAACAAAAACACATTAAATGTTACAGGTTATATTGAGAATGACCAATTAATGATACATGATTTATCAACTGGTGAAGATAAGGTGATAATATCATCTCGAACATGGTATGAAAATATCTATGGAAATAAAATTGTATGGGTTAGCTATGAAGATGAAAAACTAACTCTTCACATATATACAATTTAATCTCTTATTTCACGAATTTCCTAACTATCTCTCTCCGACGAAGCTTCTGGAGAATGTCATAAAAGAATAATAGAAGTATTCGCAAAAGTAATGAGTTGGGCAAAATTTGTTCTAAATTTTGGTACTTTAAACTCCAAAAGAACAAGAAAAATGAAACTTGATGTTCATTGCAACTTTACTCTCCCAACCTATAAAATCTGATTTAACAGAATATTGGATATGAAAATTCAACTTGATCTATTCAAACTATGCAATGAGGACGACAACAAAGAAGGTAGAATCAGGGCTCTTTTTAACCCAGAATTAAGAAAAGAGATCAGATATTTAGTAAAAGAAATAAAATCAAAGGATGTTAAGCTAAAAGAAATCGCGGAAGAATTAGGAACTACTTATACCACTCTATGGGATTATTTAGTTCGCACAAAATCGATTCCTCTAGATTATATTCGAAAAATTGTACAAATTTGGTCTAGAACAACTGGAAATTCTCATGAGAAAAAAATAGCAGAAATTCAAAAAATGATAAAAAGATTATCATATGGCTCTGGACCACAGATAAGATCTACAAACGCAGTCAAAGAATTGAGCAGAACTTTATGTAAGATTCTAGGTGCACATGCTGCAGACGGAAGTATGAGAAAAAGATACACTAAATGGGGAGGAAAAATGGTGCCCCACTATGAAATAAGATTTAGAGAAGAATATGAAGATAACATTAAAGCTTTGACAAATTGGATTAACAAGATTTTTGATATAAACGTAAAACCTAAAGACAAAAAGAATCATTGGTACATTTACATAAGTAATAAAATTCTTTTCAGATATTTTCATAATATTTTCGGCTTTCCCAATGGTAGGAAATGTGAAATAGTGGAGATGCCGCATCTCGTTAGAAATTCTTCTAAAGGATGTAAAAAAGCATTTGTAACTGGAGTCTTAATGTTTGATGGTAGTGTAGAGAGGAAAACTGGTTATGTCAGTTTATTTTGTAAAAGTAAACCCCTCGTTAGTGACGTGAGCTCGATTTTAATGGGATTGAAGATTGAGCCGGATTATATAAACTTGGAACCTGACAAATATGGAAGATTTAGATTCATAATAAGAAAGAAGGAAAAAAGACAGAAAATTTTAAAAAATATCTTAGAGCCCCAAACAACCAAATGGTTAAGATTAAGGAAAACTTTAAATTAATTTCTATTCAAATTCATAGTATTTTATTTTAAAGGAGGATAATATGGCAGAAAAAGATATTGGAGACAAAATAAAAGAACTGATGTATAAACCAGATCATATCAGAAACATAGGAACTGTAGCACATACGAGCTAAAACTCGGTGCAGATAGATCACGGTAAGACTACGTTCTCTGATCATCTCCTAGCAGGAGCAGGGATGATTTCAAAAGAATTGGCAGGTAGAAAACTCTTCCTCGATTTTGACGAACAAGAACAACAAAGAGGAATAACAATCTGGTCTGCCAACGCGAGTATGGTTCACAATTATCAAGGAGAAGATTATCTAGTCAACCTCATCGACACTCCTGGGCACGTAGATTTTGGTGGGGACGTGACAAGAGCTATGAGAGCAGTTGACGGTGCAATTGTCCTAATAGACGCAGTAGAAGGAGTCATGCCACAAACAGAAACAGTTTTAAGACAGAGTTTGAAAGAGAGAGTTAAACCAATCCTATTCATTAACAAATCAGACAGGTTGATAAGGGAATTAAAACTCACACCAAAACAGATGCAAGAAAGATTCACTAACATCATCAGAGAAGTTAACATGCTGATACAAAAATATGCAGAAGAGCAATTCAAGGATAAATGGCTGGTTAACGTCAATAATGGCTCTGTTACTTTTGGTTCAGCATTAAGAAAATGGGGTATTTCTATTCCGTATATGGAGAAGAGTGGTATCACCTTCAAGGATATCATAGAGTTGACAGAACAGAATAAAGAGGATGAATTAGCAAAGAAAGCCCCTTTATACAACGTTATTCTCGATATCATCATCAAACATTTGCCTTCACCGATAGAAGCACAAAAATATCGTGTTCCTAAGATTTGGAAAGGGGATTTTGAATCACCGATTGGAAAAGATATGATGCTTGTGAATGAGAAAGGTCACTTAGCTGCTATCGTGACAAAGATGGTCCCTGATCCGCATGCAGGTTTTGTATCATGTGCAAGAATATTCTCTGGAAAGATGAAACAAGGGGACGAAGTCTATCTTATAGGTCAGCACAGAAAAAATAGAATTCAACAAGTTAGTGTCTACAAAGGACCACAAAGGATACAAGTCGATGAAGTCTTAGCAGGCAACATCGTCGGTATTGTGGGTTTAACTGATGCTTTCTCGGGCGAAACTTTATGTGAACCAGATCATCTAATAGAGCCGTTTGAAGAAATAAAACACATATTCGAACCAGTAGTAACCAAATCTCTTGAGCCAAAAGATCCAAAAGATTTGACGAAACTGGTTAACTTTCTAAAGAAACTCGGTAGGGAAGATACAACGATTATGGTAAAGATAAACCAGGAAACAGGTGAATACTTAGTATCAGGTTTGGGCGAGCTACATTTGGATGCTAAAGTTGAGAGAAAATTAAAAGAACAAGGTATAGAATTTGAAGCATCTTCACCTATCGTTGTGTACAGAGAAACTATCGGCAAAAAATCGACTGTTATTGAAGGTAAATCCCCAAATAAACATAACAAATTCTACATATTCGTGGAACCATTAGAGAAAAAAGTACTAGAAGCAATGAAAGCGGATGAAATCCCTTCTAACATCGAATTGAAGAAGAAGAATTTACAATTACAGAAAAAATTGTCAGATTTAGGTATGCCTGTAGATGAAATAAAGAAACTGAAGTTAATCCATAATAAGAACATGCTCCTCGATCAGACAAAAGGTGTGCAGTATTTGAATGAAATCATGGAGATGATTAAAGAAGGTTTTACTAATAGAATGGATGAAGGACCACTTTCAAGAGAACCATGCGTTGGACTAAAAATTATTTTGACAGACGCTGAGTTACATGAAGACCCTGTTCACAGAGGTCCAGGTCAAGTTCTCCCTGCGATAAGGTATGGTATAAGAGCTGCCATGCTTAATGCAGACCCAGCATTACTTGAGCCCAAACAAATCATCAGAATAGATACACCAACAGAAGTAATGGGAGGAGCGATAAAAGAAGTTCAGAATAGACGGGGCAAAATTCTTGACATGAAAGACGAGAGAGGCGCGACAATAATCCAAGCAAAAATACCAGTCTCAGAGATGTTCGGTTTCAATTCTACATTAAAATCTGCTACAGGAGGGAAAGGTTTTTATAGTTTAATAGATGTTATATTTGAAAAGTTACCGACTGATTTGCAGGACAAAACAGTCCTTAAAATCAGGAAAAGGAAGGGTTTGAGTGAGCACATACCCAAACCAGAATAAATATATTTAAAAGTGTGATTGAATAATAAATAGTGTTTGAGGAGGTGTAGAAATGGCAGAATTACCAAAGATTAACATCATCACTGCCGGGCACGTAGATCATGGTAAATCTACTCTAATCGGGAGACTACTCTACGATTCTGGTGCGATAAGAGATGACCAATTAAGGAAGTTAAAAGAAAAAGCTAAAGAATTGAAGAAAGAAACTTGGGAATTTGCTTTTGTTATGGATAAGTTAAAAGAAGAGCAAGAACGTGGTCTAACTATCGATATAATGCACAGACCATTCCATACAAAGAAGTATTATTACACGATCATAGACTGTCCTGGCCATAGGG
>JGI2171J19970_10001654_pt1 | contig 12430 bp, 10 predicted proteins | sample DeeMarSWOR324_28_FD_19970 | JGI IMG/M metagenome (IMG submission 19970) | reverse complement strand
GGCTTGTCAGGCTTCACTACGGCTTTGTTCTCAAGCTGGTCAAGCCAATCGTATACGGCTTTTTTAACATCTCCTGTTCCCTTGTATTCCTCAGGGTCAAAAATTTTGAAGCGCGGATTTGCTTCTGGCGCTATTTCTTGGAATAATAGGCGCTGCTGAACCTTGCTGGCTTCTATGGCGTATTCTTGCTTTGGGCAGATGACTGGTATGGCCGTTCGTTGTTCCACGAGGTCGCGTATGCCCTCAATTATCGGTTTTTCTGGACCAACTATGGCGAAGTCGATTTTGTCTTTGTTGGCTTCGGCGAACTTGCAGATTTTTTCGATGTTTAAGTCTGGTATGACAACGTGTTTGGCAGCTTTTTCTATGTTAAAAGGGTTGTGCTGCTTGTCTGCAATGTAAAGTTCCACTTTGTGGTTTGGGCTTCTGGCGAAAGCGTCAACCATAGCGGCTTCTCTTGCGCCGTATGAAACGACGAGTACACCTACTTTCTCCATGAGAGACACCTTTGTTTGTTAGAGAATAAACTGGAACGCTTAATTTGTTTTACCACTAAGTTTGCGGTGCGGTTTCACATGTCTCGTAGATTCTTCCTTTTTCCTCGTAACCATTGAAGAATTTCTCTTTCATATCGTCAGCCATTTTCTGCGCCAATGGCGTGGGGTACTTGCCCGTGATGCACGCAAGACATAACTGGTCGCGACTTTGACCTGTGGCACGCACTAATCCTTCGATTGATTGGTAACACACAACGTCTGCGCCGATGATTTTCGCAATTTCCTCCGCGCTATGTTTCGACCCAATTAGTTGCCCGTAAGTTGCCATGTCTATGCCGTAAAAGCACGGTCCGATTATGCGTGGGAAAGTTACGAACATGTAGACTTTTTTGGCGCCTGCTCTGCGCAGTTTTTCTATTGTGACTTTTGTGGTGTCGCCGCGGACTATGCTGTCTTCCGTGACTATTAGGCGTTTTCCGTCAACCTTTGAGTCCAGTATGTTTATTTTTCGGTCTATGGTGGAATAGCGTTCTTTGTTTAGCAGTATGAAGGCTCGTTCGGTGACGTAGCGGTGCCTGCGAGATGCCCGTTCCCATCTCAGTCCAGACTCTTCGTGAACGCCCATGGCGGGGTCGTCGCCAGTTTCAGGCACTGAAAGTATGACATCAGCGTCTTTTGCGATTTCTGGGTACTCACGTACGATGTTTCTTCCGAATTCTTCGCGAATTTCATAAACGTATTTGCCGTCGAACCGCGAATCAGGTCTCGCGAAATAGGCATATTCAAAAGCGCAGAAAGCTTTGCGTGGATTCTTTACAACCTGCTCCCGTTCAAAACCGTCTTTCGAAGCCTTCACAAGCTCGCCTGGTTCAAGTTCGAAATCTCTTACAAATCCGTTCATGTCTAAACTCACGGTTTCTGAAGAAAAAGCGTAGGTTGCCCCGTCTGGGCTGTGTCCAGCGCACAGCGGCTTTATACCGTGCGGGTCTTTAAAAGCGAAGAAGTCACCGTTTCCAGTTATACCCGCCACGGAGAATGCCCCGTCAAGGCTTTGCATGCATGTACCAACTGCGGCTGTTAAGTCCTTGCCGTGTTTCAGTTCGAGCAGCAGCTTTTGACAGACTAGGTCTGAATCGCAGCTGTACGTGAAATGGGGGAAGTTTTTTTTCATTTCCTTTTTCAGTTGGAGGGTGTTGACGATGTTGCCGTTGAATGAGAGCGCGAGTTTTAGCCCGTTTATTGAAGCGGTAACTGGCTGGGTGCCTTGCATCAATGATGTGTCGTCGCATTTTCCCGAAGTGGTATATCGCACGTTGCCTAATCCTATGCATCCTGGCAGGCGCCCGAACCATTCTTGTATGCCGCTGGCTCGCAATTTTGGTACTAAATCAAGTTTTTTGTGAACGTAAAATTTTCCTTCGTTGTAGGTGAGGAAGCCGTGGGACTGGTGACCTCGGTGGTTTTGGGCGCGGAGTCCCCAGTAAATGTATGGAAATACAGGTTGCTTTTTGAAGTTTATTGCGCCGAAGACACCGCAGCCTATTTTAGGTCCCTTCTTCCGATGTTGAGAAGTAGAGAAAAAAGGGGTTTATCAGCTTTTAGTACATCTTTAGCTAAAAAGCATGGAAAAAGAGATTTCTCCCCAGCAATTTACCCTTTTTCACTGCCTTGTTTTTGCAATAATCTTGAAAATAATGAAGCGATTCAACTAACATGAGAACTGTTACATTTTATTTAGCGAACGCTCGAGTTACAAAAACTGTTAAAGAAAAGGTGAAATACGAATAATTGCTCAACGCTTGTTGGCGGATTTCAGCGCTTTCCGCAGTTCTTCTGCTTTGTCGGTTCTTTCCCAGGTGAAGTCTGAATCTTCCCTTCCAAAGTGCCCAAACACAGCTGCTTTTCTGTATATCGGTCTGAGAAGACGCAAGTGCTCGATGATCGCTTTAGGTCTCATATCAAAGTTTTTCTTAACCAATTCCAAAATCTTGTCATCAGGCAATTTTCCTGTGCCACACGTATCCACGAACACAGAGATCGGATGCGCGACACCAATGGCATACGACAATTGAACCTCGCACTCATCTGCCAATCCTGCGGCAACAATGTTTTTGGCAATGTACCTAGCCATGTAACAGCCTGACCTGTCAACTTTTGAAGGGTCTTTTCCTGAAAAGCATCCGCCGCCGTGGCTTCCAAAGCCTCCGTAAGTGTCAACAATTATTTTTCGACCTGTCAAGCCTGAATCCGCTAAGGTTCCTCCGATCACGAATCTTCCAGTTCCGTTAACGATGTATTTTGTTTCGGCGTCTAGCTTGTCGGCGGGAATGACCTTCTTAATAACTTGATTGATTACGTCTTCCTTTACTTTCTCCTCGGCAACTTTCTGAGTGTGCTGAGCAGCTATTACGACAGTGGTTACTCTTGTTGGTTTTCCATCGCAATACTCCACTGTGACTTGTGACTTGCAGTCTGGTCTCAAATACGGCAAAATTCCCTGTTTTCTGCAATCGGATAGTCTTTTGACAAGCTTATGTGCAAGCATTATCGGCAGAGGCATCAACTCAGCCGTTTCAGTTGTGGCGTACCCGAACATCATTCCTTGGTCTCCAGCGCCCTGCTCATGGTCTTCGCTTTCGTTCACTCCCCTCGCGATATCCGGCGATTGCTCCTCAATGGAAACCAAAATGCCGCAGGTTTCCCAATCCAGCCCGTCTTTGGCATTGTCAAATCCGATTTCCTTCAGCTTTTTTCTAACGATTTGGGGTATTGACACGTAGCAAGAGGTTGTGATTTGACCCGTCACTACTACGTTTCCCTGCATCACTAGTGTTTCGCAGTCAACCCGTGCTTTAGGGTCTTTGGCTATGATGGCGTCCAAAACGCTGTCTGAGATTTGGTCTGCGACTTTGTCTGGGTGCCCCTCGCCCACGGATTCTGATGTAAACAAGTATTTTCCAGTTTTTCTCATGGGAATCCTTCAATTAAACTTGTAATGAGGGTTTTAATAACTTTACATTTTTCTTAAAAGGCTTTCTACATTGTTGGGTGGAACTGAACAAGCCATCGTCTAATCTGCCAAAGCCATTTTAAACCCGAACGCAGAAGAAACTCCAGAGGACTAATCAATGAAAAAAGTTATACAAACTGAAACTGCGCCTAAACCTGTAGGCCCCTACAGTCAAGCAATAAGAGTTGACAAGTTCTTGTTTGTTTCAGGTCAAGTGGCGATAGACCCAAAAGAAGGTAAAATAACTGCAAACGGAATTAAAGCGCAAACTGTCCAAGTCATGAAAAACATCAAAGCGATACTGCAAGCTGCAGGCTACAACTTGAGCGATGTTGTCCAATCCAACGTTTATCTCTCGTCGATGAAACTGTTCAGCGAATTCAACCATGAATATGCAAAGTACTTTGACAAGGAATTTCCAACCCGCGCCACAGTGGGGATAGAACTGATGCCAGATGCGCTCGTGGAAATTTCGGTAGTAGCCTACAAAGATTGAAAAAATTATGCACTGCGACTGAGCAAGGGATTAAGGATTAGAGTCCCAGAATAAAATGCTTAAATGTTTGGTGTTCAACCTTAACGTAAGTGTGAAGGCGTATGACTGAATCAAGTGAAAAACCGAGTGAGAAACTGCCAATATCTGACTTTTACAAAGTTGTTGACTACGTAACGATTTTTAAAAGTGGAAAATGGTGGGAAGCTATAGTGGTCTTTGAGGCTTCTGGAAGGCGCTCAATAGGGCTTTATCTTTGGGAAAACAGGAACGGCGTGTGGAAGCGGAAAAACAAGTTCAGCGTAAGAAATCTCGATGAATGGAACAAAGTCAAAGACGCCGTGGATCAGCTTGCCCCGAAACTTGCTTCAAAATAAAAAGCTCCACATTCCAAACTAATCAAATACGATGCAAAGAATAGGAATCCAACCGCCCTGCCATCTCTGTCCTTTTCCTAAGTCATAAATTATAATAATTAGCCACTTTAAATAGAGTGTGGGCACTAATTATGACTTCCCAGTTCAAAAGATTTATTGAAAGCCTTGCTAGCCCTAAAGGTCCAGGCCCATCAACTACGTTTTCCATGTTCCACATTTTCTATGCCTTGGAGCTTACGGCTGAGAAGCCAATCGGGCGCACCAAGTTGGCTGAGAAATTAAACATCGGAGAAGGTGCCATCCGCACAATAGTGAGCCGCCTTAAGGATGCTGGCTTGATTGTAACTTCAAAAGAGGGCTGCAACCTCACAGATAAGGGGTTGAGCGTCTGGAAAAGGTTTGAGGAAGTTTTCCCGAAAAGGATTAAAATCGAAAAAACGCCGTTAACAACTTCGGAATACAATTATGCCTTTTTAGTCAAGAATAAGGGGCACAAGGTCAAATCCGGCATAGACCAACGGGACGCCGCTATAATGGGTGGTGCAAAGCGCGCTCTTGTTATAGTGTCCAAGAAGGGTCATTTAGTCATCGAATCAGTAAGCAACAGCATAGAGAAAGATTTTCCAGAAGCCGCAAAAAAGATTCTTAAAGACCTCAAACCCGAAGACAATGATGTCATAATAATCGCTGGCGCGGATAATCCGCTAAAAGCGAAACGTGGCGCTTTCGCCGCAAGCTGGGGACTATTGGTCAACGATAAGAAAACGTAGAGCGCCTGCACGTGGTGGCATTAGTATGTGTACTTTTCTCCTCCGGCTAGAATTCGCTCCAGAGCGGCGTTAAAGTTTATCAGTCCTTGGTTTGTTTTGGCTGACACCGGAATTAGCAGGAATTTTATGCCAAGCTGATTAATGGCCTGCATCATGTTTCTGCTAAACAAGCGTTTTATGCCTTCTAGTTTCTGCTCGATTGAATCCTCTAAGGCTCTTGGATTAGTGGCCCAGTCAGTGATTGTTTTAACTTCTTTTTCCGGAATCAGATCGCATTTTGAAAGCAGGTGTATTTGAGGTTGGAAGAAGCGGTTGTAGACGGCTGCTGAGAGAAACATGTTAGAAACATAATTAAGCGGGTTAATGGAGAAAACCGCGTCGAACAGGTAAACTACGGCTTTAGGTTCTCTTGTAAGCTCATTCACGATGTACGGTCCGCTGGCTCTGAACGCAAACAGCTCCATTTGTCCTGGTGTATCCACCAAAACGATGTCGGCGTTTGCGGCTTCTATGTCCTCTGTGATGTTTTCGATTTCGTCGGCTATGAGGTCAGCCGCTAATATTAAGGCTCCGTTGGGTCCTAAACCGTATTTTTCCATCAAATCGCCGACATCCACGTAGTTTCGCACATCCACATCAGGCGAATAAGGAAGTTTTAACGCGCCCGGATCCAGGTTCACGACGGCTACGTCTTGTTTTGACACTTTCAGCCATTCGCTTAAGGCTGCTGTGAACAAGGATTTGCCAGAACCTGCGGTTCCAATGATAAACGCGAGAGGCATATTTGTTTCTCCTTTTCTGTGCGTTTGTGTTGGTTTGTGTGTAATAACTTTTCTGTTGCTGATGTTTTGCCTACGCATTATGCACATGTGAAAGCCTTTACTGTGCTCTTTAGCCTGTAACCCTGATGTGTAGATTGCGCTTTCGTGTGGTTGTGGCTGTTTTTGGTTGTGAACAGCGCCATTACGGATAGACCCCCTATAGTTTCGGCATTGATTGGCTATTAGGCTCCAAATACGCTGGTGCTGCCAGTGCTGTGCGCAGACCCTGCCCCTCCTTTATATACAGATTGAAACTCGGGTTAACTTGAAAGAGCAGATTGCCTTCTGGAATCTATAGTTAATGCCCATCAGCTTATTCCCGTTTATCTGAGAAACTTTACCAAGGTTGCGGTTCAGGCGGTTCTAGAGATGGTTGCTGTTGCCCATGCTTTGCCATGAGAACCGCGACTGCGCCAATAACCGCTGCTACCACGGCGATACCTATTAACGCAGTTAAAAAGAGAGGCATCACCGTTGCACTTTTTGTTGGGCTCATGGCGCCTGTGTACAGCGCGTTACCCGACCAAGCAGCGCGGATAGCGCATAAGCCTGCTACATCGGCTTTCCAAACGTATTCAAAACGTCCACCTGACTGCGTTACCGCTGTGCCTATAACTGTCCAAGGTGAACTGTTGATGCTCGCGTAAAGCGTTACGTTTTCGTTCAGCACTGTTGGAGCGAGTTGACCATAGATAGTGATTGCGCTGTTTTGGATAGAGATGCTCGGCGAAACTTCCAGCGACAAAGCGCTCGGCTCCAGTGCTGTGAAGCTGGCGGAAACTTGCCCTGGAGCCGTTTCTTCAGCGTTTTCAAGAGTAATTACCGTGGCGGAGACCTGTTTCAAATCGGTGGGGCATTCTCCCACTCTCCATCCGTCTTCCCACTTCCCACCTGTACACTCTGCAACGTAATATCTTGTGCCGTCATGTGTTACATAGTACGCGCTTTCCCTAACATCTTTCGGCGCACTGGAAAGGTGAACGCCGATGTTCATGTGAGTTTGCTGCTCATAATACAAAAGCACTATCTCCAGACCTCCAGCCTTCATTATCGAGGCAGCAATATAGGAGAAAAGGTCGCAGTCGCCTTGGCCGTCTGCCATTGTTTCAACGGGATATTTCGCTGGCAGGGTCTCCACGTAAGTTATTTGGTGAACTATCATAAGGGCTCCGTTGGCGAAGTCTTCCTCGTTGTCATAGATTTCCCAGAGTTTGTCAGCTATGGGTTTTAAAGCGTACGGGGTCACAAACTTTGGGAAGTCGCTGCTTGAAGCTGACCTGTGATTTTTTTCCACATAATATTCGTGAAGGGTTTCTGGGATTGCCACGTTGAGTTCGTAAGTTACGTCGCCGTCTGGCTGGTTTAGAAGTTGATAAGATACAGTGTAGCCCTGTGCCAGGCCAACTGACATGGTGGAAAATACGACGAGAATGATTGCGAGTGTTATTGTTGTTTTTGTAATGGTGGATTTCATGCTTTCTCAAATATTACTACTTACGACTACCTTATTAGGTCTTACGCACAACTGATTACTACAGAAAATATCTAACCATCAACTCAACTAGTCAACGACGACTTTGCCGCCAATTTTCCCTATTTCGCTAGAAAGCTGCCTTATCGCTTTTTGCAACTTCTCCTCTGACTTTTCCGCTTCTCTCGCTGTAATGGAAACGTGAATTTCAATGTGCGGCCTATTTTCTCTGCCTTTCGGATGCGATTTTACGTAAACACCAGGATTATCCCGCATCACTTTGTCTATAAGCGGCGCCAAACTCGACTCCATAACCCTGTCCGCGTAAATGCTCTTTTCATAAAAAACGCTTTTGTCCGATGCTTGCTCAAGCAATGACGTTGCGGTTTCATGAAAGATAGCTTCCATTTCCGAAGGAACACCTGGCAATACTATCAACATTGTTTCCTCCGTGTCTATCCGAACTCCAGGTGCAGTTCCAACAGGGTTGGATAGTGGCTCTGCCTTTTCTGGTAACGTTGCCATCTTTATCCTCGGTGGCGTGAGCTCAACTGTTTCCGTTCCTTTTTCCCTTGCGTATGCTTCGAATTTTTCCCTAACCATTTTCAGCGCTTTCGTGTTGATCTCAAGTTTACGGTTCAGTGCTTTTGCTATGCCTTCTAACGTTTTATCGTCAAAAGTTGGTCCCAATCCTCCTGTGGTGATCGTAAATTGTGGTTTTCGCTTGAGNGTTTCACGGACTGCGGTTGCGATTTCGTTTACGTCGTCAGCTACTACTGTAATGCGCTTAACGGTTATTCCCAGCGTTGTGGCTTGCTTGGCTATCCACTGCGCGTTCGTGTTCAATGTTTTTCCTATTAGTAGCTCGTTGCCTACGCAGATTATCTCCATTTCTCTGGTCATGGCTCTCACGTTTCGCCGTAAGATGATTTGAAAGAATGATTAACTTCGTTCTTTATACTGTTTGCTAACCAACCGCACATAAGAATTAAGCTGAGCGGTTATTTTTTCTTGCTTAGCCACCATTTCAGGTATTCTTTTCTCTGTTTTTGCTTTTCTTCTTCAGCTGTTTCAAAGTTAGGCTTCAGTTTTTCTCGCAGCTCCCAAAGTTCCTGTTGCGTCACCGACAAGCCGCAGCTTTTGCAGGTGTAGTGTTTGGTGGCTATCCCGTAGTGCATTTCTCCACCACATTCCGGACAATATCGCATGTTTCTTTTCACTCGAAGTTTTCTAAGGAATAAAACGCGAAACGAAAGATATTAGTCTTCGCTCTGGTTTTGCCCTTTCTGGTTGGTGAACTGTTGTGCGATTTTTTGTCTATACCCCCTCTGTATATAGGTTGAACTTTGGCGTGAAGGGTGCTTTGTGTTGAGAAGCGGTGGAAACAACAAGCCCCTTAAGAACCCTCACTAAATTCACCAATTCACAAATTTACAGTCATTGAGAAACTCAAATCGGCAAAAGAAATATGAACTGTTTGAATTTCCGAAGATATGAAGCTGGGAGAAGCTAACTCGAATCTATTTCCTAAAATCATATTTTCGGAAAAAGGACGACAAAGCTAGCGAGTTAGCAAAATAGGCTGGTGTGTTGGACGTAACCCCCCTAAAGTGGAGACATCTCCCGTGAATCCCCTCTTTTTTTGAAACATTTCAAAAAACCAAAATAATATCAGCCCATTATTAGTGTTTTTTTTAAAAAACCTAGAAAATCTCCTGTTGGTATTCAGTAAATAGAAAATTTGCCGAAAAACTCTCAATTTAAGTCAAGCACCCCCGTCACTTCATCTGTTTCATTAAAAGGGTAACTTCCACTGCCTGCATTAAACCTTTAAGGCTTCAGTTGAATGTCTGCGTTTTTTGAAGTAGAACAGTAGAGTCACGCCGACAATAGCAGTCGCTGTCGCGGCAGAAGCAGATGTGACTAATAAGGTTGGGAAAGGCTCAGGCTCTGGTGTTGAGGTGGGTTCTGGCGTGGGGAACGCTATAGTGTCGTTTTCTATGTCGTAAGGATACATGAGCGGGTAATTATCAACGTTTTTTACATTGGGATATTCTCTTGTTGTGTACCACTCTCTTTCTATTACATATGGCGTGTCGCCTATCCACGTATTGCCAACCTCTGAGGCGTTAGGATACTTTATGGGGTAGTTGCTCCAGTAATTGCCAACCGAACCATTATCCCAAAGGCTTTCTACAAAAAGTGCAGGATAATCAGTTAGGTAAAAATTGTTTTTGAAGAACATATTTGAAGAACCAACACCAACCCCGACATCGCTTATGTTGTTTCGCGTAATCAAATTGTTGCTTCCAGCAGATATAGCGATGCCAGTGTTGCTTTCGGTTATATTGTTAAAACTACCCCTTATCCTAACATACTTGTTAGTTGTTACACCTATGATTTGGCAGTTAGAACTGTATCTAAGACTGATAGCGTAGATGTTATTGCTGGATACTTTAACGTTTTTAACTATGACGTTATTCACGTCCGCAAGAGTTATGCCAACATCTGTGTAGATTCCAGTACACCCTTGGTCACTAAATACGCCTGGGACTGCCACGTCTATTATATGCCCCACTCCGTCAAACACGATGTCGCTGCATTCAATCCAAACGGAATATTCTTTGGTTATGTTGGCTGTCAGCGTGTAGACGTTTCCAGCTCTGTGTATGTAGCCTGTTTCAGGCGTTACAGTGCCGTTGCTGTTGATTATGATTTTGGGCAAATGTAATCGAGCAATGGGATTTGCAGTAGCATAATCAATGAACATCACGTTGGTTAATGCTGAAAATGAGAGCGCCAGGACGAAGGCTGCCGCAGCAAACGATTTCCTCAATCCCGTACCACCCATGTAATGTTGAGTTGGCTCAGCTAAAAGCGTTTTTGTCAAGGTTTCTTTACCAAAAAGGCTTAGGTGTTAGTCAAGGTTTCTTGACCAAGCGCCCAAAAGGTTAGCCAAGATTTCTTGACAAACCCTGTTTCCTTCTATTTAGGCTTCTTAATGAAGCGCCCTGTCTTGAGGTCTCTATATCGAACTTGCAATTTGCCATTTCCTTTAATGTAATTTTAGGAAATAGCCACTGGTTTAAAGTTTAGAAGGGACTGCGTTTTCGTTTACACATGGGCGTAGACTCGGTCGGTTGTGTAGCTTCCTGTCTCCATTTCATTCTCTATCTCGCGTAAAAGCAGTATTCGCTTGAACGTGGGCGGGTGCGTGGCGAACCAGCTGTTCATCCTCACCCACGTAGACTTGGATTCCTTCTCCATAGCCAACTCCAGTTCACGCTCATCCAGCACGCCGTCATGGTCCAAATCGTACTCGCTCTTGTTCTCCATGATTTCACTTATCTCCTGTTTCGCTTGCGCTGGATCCCCAATGTAGAAGGCTCTTGCACCTTCAGGCGCTTTGGGAGAAATGGATAAGCCATAGGTGATTTTGGCGAGTCCGCTTTCAAGACTTCGCGGCGAACCCGTCAGGTAAGCCGAATAAGCGTCGGCATAATGCTCTCGCAGTCGGCTCAACCTCATCACCGCAAGAAACGTAACTATGTAAACTACAAAAGAGACAACGCCCACCGCCGCTATCAGCGCTGCGCCCGCGTTTCCCTCTCTATCCCTTCCCCTCGAATACGAGCTTACCATGGCTGCCTGAGATGCGGCCTGAGCAATCAAATAAGCGATTAACGGAAGCGCTGAAAGCACCGTCATCACAATGAAGTCCCTATGTTTGACGTGACCAAGCTCGTGAGCTATTACCCCTCTAATTTCGTCTTGGTTCAAGCTTCTCAACAAACCGTCATGCACAGCTAACGTGGCACTGCCTGCGCTTCTGCCGAAGACAAACGCATTCGGCGTGTTGTTGGGAACCGTGGCAACCTTCGGCATGGGCACCCCACTTTTCTCCGCCAATTCCCTAACGGTGGATTCGAGCCATGGATTCTCCCCTGGCTTTAGATAATGCAAACGTGCAGTAGCCGCTACAATCGCTGGACCCACCAAATACTGGAAGACTATGAACAGAGCTATTCCGCCTAAGCAAAGAAGTAATCCTGTCAAAAGGTCGAAGCCGACAACGTAGTATTGCAGGAGGAAGATGATTCCGAGCAGGAACAAGCCGAATATGAAAGAGGCTATGAAAATGCTGGTTCCCATTGCCAACTTCAATTCCGACAGCCTAGCCATGCGTAACGCACTCCACTCTTCATTTGAAAAGCGAATGCGGAATTAAGTCTTTCTCAGAATTTGACCAGCATGCACTGGAAAACTGCACGGATGAAAAAAGGTTTAGATGGGGTAGGCTCCGCATACCTTGCAGAACTGAATTTTCGTCTTCACGTAGCTTTTACAGTAGGGGCATTGGATTCCGCCGTTGTCAGGATAAACCTCAGACGGTTTGCCGAAGCGTTTTCTAAAGAACTCGTAGTAAAGCAGTTGCTCCTTGTCCTGTATTTTCACATCGTCTTCTGCGAGAATCTTTTTCTTTTTCTCCTCAAACTCGGCATCTGCAATTTCCTCATTGAAGAATGTTCGTAGAACTTCTGTTCCCGTTCCTGCTTCAAGGGGCGCTTTGGGTCGCCAAATCACATCTTTCGGAATCACGTCTTCATACGCTTTTCTCATTATCCATTTGCCGTATTTTACACCATTTGTCATATTTATTTTGAATTTTATTGGTAGTTTCTTAGCCCAGTCCATGAACTCTGGGTCCATATACGGGGCTTTGATGGTCATTCCGAGAGATTCCGCCATGGGTATCGAAGAGAAACCCATCTCCGCCCACATCTCCTGCTGNTTCTNGGCNAACTCCNNNTCGGACAGGTGNAATTGCCATGGGTACCCAAAAAGCTCGTCNAAGGCNTCGCCCGTGAAAACGCTCTTNAAGCCTTTTTTCTTAAAAANTGTCAANCCTATGTAAACTGGCATGCTGTTTCTTATTTCCATGGGGTCAAACTTCTTCAGCGCTGCTACGACTTTCGGGGCGTTGCTGAGCG
>JGI2171J19970_10001652_pt1 | contig 12438 bp, 15 predicted proteins | sample DeeMarSWOR324_28_FD_19970 | JGI IMG/M metagenome (IMG submission 19970) | reverse complement strand
GGTCACGGTCGAGAGAAGGAGGAGAACGGATTTTATCTTTTACGGCGTTATCCTGTGCGTCTTTTCGATCATACCCGTCCTAGGAATTCTCTTTTGTCTTGGGGGGTGCATCCTGTGCCTTATCGGATTGACGACTGAGCAGCCTGAGGTGAAGGGATTCGAGAAGGTGGCATCCTTCTTCAGACTCCTAATTGAACACCACCCACCCTGGCAGAGGGATCGATGCCTCAGCCTTAGCTTGAAGGGCAGACGCGTGTATCTCTGCGCAAGATGCTCAGGGACCGTCTTGGGATACGTAGCTGGGACCATAATCGTCCTTGGATATCCTAGCCTCTACTCTGTAGTCTTATTGGCCCTACCAGCTTTGATAGACTGGGGGACCCAGAAGCTTTGCCTGAGGGAGAGTAATAACATGATGAGGGTGCTGACGGGATTTTCCCTGGGCTTGGCTTCTCGCTGGTCGCTGAGCCTGGATCTGGGTCTCAGATTCCTGATAAACCTGATGTTCGTCTCGGTAGCTGCACTAATCATGCTCAGGTCTGCCATTAACCTTCCATCGCCGACTATCGACACCGTGGTTGCAGGGGCTGGAACCGCTCCCAACGATTGAGCCGGTGACTTGTGAAAAGGGGGCTAATGATACTTCATTTATGGGGCGACCCCGTGGCGCCAGCGCTCTATCCGCCTATCCTTTTTGCTCCCCTTCTTGTACTCTTTATAGTGCTCCTTGCACAGATAGGCGCGCCTTCCCTCGACATCAAGCCCGGCGGCCTTTGCCTTGAGTACCGAGACCGACCTGGCGGCCTCTTCTTCGCAGCCCGCAACAGTGCACTTCGTCCCCTTGCTGATCCTCCCCAAAGCGCTCACCGTCGATGTACTACCGTATTCGAACCTGGTGCTCTTGTATAAAAATAGTGGATTTCCATCGCCGAAATGACATCAGGAAGTTCTCGGACTCTTGCACAATACATTCATTGAGCTGGAATAGCCGACTTAGAGAGTCGTCTCTTGCTTTGGGTGCTGCAGGAAGGCGAACACGGAGAAGGTCCTGGGTACCGTCAGGAGGTGGTGCGAGGAGCGAGGACAGGGCACTGTGGTCGTCGACAAACCGCTCTGCCGCGTGAGAAGGCCCCAGAAAACAAATTCGATAACTGGGAGGACGATCTCGACAATTACTATCCCGAACGTTCTTGTAACATGTACTCCCCGCCCCAAACATTATTTGTCTTGGGGGCGTTTTAACAAGGTTGAACCGGTGAACCACATGGCGAATGTCGGTATAACCCTTTCAAAATCCGATCCAGCTGGGGTCAACATGTTGGACGCCTTCAGGGACATGGGCTTCGCAGAGACGGGCAGGGAGAACATCCTCAGGAAGGGCGGAGCCTACCTCATCGTCTTAGAGCCCCTCATCGTCCCCGAAGAGAGGTACAAGGTGCCAGGGGAGCCTGACCCCTACCCCGCGGACTTCGACTCCCTGGCCAGGGAATACGACCTAGAGTACATAGTCGTCGCCTCCCGGCACTGGGCCAGGAGCGGCAAACCGAGCCTCACGGTCCATTCGACGGGTAACTTCGGGAAGGCGATGTATGGCGGAAGGCCTAGGGAGCTCCAGAGGACACTGGCTAACCCCATGCGAAACGTGTTCCTCGAGCTTCTAAGGGATCCACCTAGGGGGTTCGAGGTCTCCCTGGAGGCGACCCACCACTCCCCCACCCAATTCGAGACCCCGATGTTCTTTGCCGAGCTCGGGAGCGGTAAGCGCCAGTGGGGTGACGGAGCTGCAGGCGCCTATCTTGCTGAGACCATCGTGAAAGGGATCGGTTCAAGAGGCGGAGCACCGGTCGCCATAGGCTTCGGGGGCGGCCACTACTGCCCCATGTTCACCGTGATGGAGAGGGAGACTGCGTTCGGCCACATCGCCGCCAAATACGCCCTCGACCTCCTCACCCCCGACCTCATCGGTCAGATGGTAGAGCGGACCGTCGACGGCGTCGAGAAGGCATATCTAGAAGGAGGGGTTAAAGGGCACCAAAAGAAGAGGGTCGAGGTCGCTCTGAGGAACCTAGGCGTAGATATGGAGGTCTTGTAAATCGGGAACCTGAGAGCGCATGTTCACGTTAACTCTATTTGTAGGGAAGGTGGTTTTTGACCTTGGATGGGAGGAAGGCTTGTCTTAAGCAAGCCGGGATATCCTATGCGTTGCTTGCGGTGATGATAGCGGTATTCTTCGCCTCCGCTGGCCGTTTCGACTTGCCCCGTGTTTGGGCTTTCTTTGGCACAATGTTCATCTACATGTCCCTGAGCACTGTGGCGCTCTACAGGTACAGCCCAGAGCTCCTGGTGCAAAGGTTGAAGATTAGGAGGGAGGGGTCGAAGACCTGGGACGAGGTACTGATGCGGGCCTGCAACCTCACGGCGATGCTGGTCGTGCCCGCAGTAGCAGGACTGGACATCGGGAGGTTCGGTTGGTCGAGGCTCGGGGCGCTCTCCGCTGCCCTCGGCTACATCATCTTCGTTTTCTCCTCGGTTCTCATCAACTGGGCCATGATAGAGAACCCATACTTCGAGCCGACGGTCAGGTTGCAGGAGGAGAGGGGGCACCGCGTTGTGACCACAGGGCCCTACAGTTAGGTGCGGCACCTAGGCTACATGTCTGGGATACTATGGATGTTTTCCATACCGTTGGTGATCGATTCCCTGTACACAATCGCCCCAGTCATCCTCTACAGCGTGCTGATGATCATCCGAACATACTTGGAGGACAGGACGCTCCACGACGAGTTGACCGGATACGCCGAATACGCTGAGAGGGTCAGATACAGGTTGTTACCTAGGGTCTGGTAGGTCCACTCGAGCAGCAGGTATACAGCTACGAGAAGAAATGACAGTTGTTGTTATAAAAAACTGGACTTCTTTATTGGAAATCTCGTGGCTTCGTGAGCAATAGCTCATCTGGAGACGAACCTGTTGCCCTCGATGTAGAACCTCAGCTCCTCGGAAAGGTCCCGAGTGACGCCGATCCTCATCGAAGAAATTGTGTCGAACGCCTCGTCCTCGCCGACCGTCACCACGAGGTCGCTGCTATCTTCGGTGATGTCTAGGCCGTTTAGCTCGTTCGTCACAGCCAATGCCCTTCCGAGCTTACCAGGTCCGTTTGTGAGGTTTTGGATTTCCTTCACCCTCCTGTTCATCATCATGGTCTGCACGCCCTCAAGGGGTTCCAGCCCCCTAATCAGGACGGCGCCCACCTCACCCTCCCCGTGGGCAACTATATTTAGTAGCCACCAAGTGTGAACCATGTAGACGAAGAGCCTCCCAGGCTCCCCGAACATCGGCCTATTGTAGTTCTTCCTTCCCAGGTAGGCCCTGGAAGCGGGATCTCTGTCCCCGTAATACGCCTCAGTTTCGACGATCTTCCCTGAGAGGACCCCAGATCTCAACCTCCTGACGATGACCTTCCCCAGCAGGTCCCTGGCGACCTGAGACGAGTCCCTCTCGTAGAAGTCCCTGTCCAGAGGCAGTCGCCTAGGCTCCATGACCTTGCCAACTCCTTTTTCCGCTAGGCGGCCTCGAAACTCCAGTTCTCCCTGTTCTCCCACATGTCCGAGAGGAGCTGCTTCGCCTGCCCGGGCGGGAGGCTCAGGAACAGCTTGGCGATATGCTTGCACATCCTCTTCCTATCAACCCCTTTCCTCCAGTCGTCGCAGTCGTGCCTGAGCACCCTGTTCTCAGCGTCTATGTCGATGAAGTAGTCCCTTATCTCGGCCTGGACTCGGCTGCCGGAGCTCACGTTAATGGTTAGGTCGCCGTCGGCTATCTTCTCACCCCTGGAGAGCCTCGAGGCATTGGTGAACCTCAGCAGGTGGTCGGCCACGCTGAGCCCCTCCTCATCGGTGGCGAAGAATTCGAGGGTCTGGACGCCTATCGGCCTCTGCTCCTGGCGCCTGAAATCGACTATCTTGTTCAGGGCCGCCTTCTGCTCCGTGGTCGCCCTGTTCAGCATCGTGAGCATCTCTACAGCGTTCTTGACGGCGTGGGCGCTGAAGTGGTTGTTGAAGTAGCCGTAGACCTTCCTCGCCCTCCCGGTCGTTTCCTCGACCTTTGGGATCCAGGACTCCAGCTCACTCGGGGTGTACTCGTAGTTGTACCAAGGGTTCCTGCCGTGGCCGTGCCACCGTATATAAGCAAACTCGGCGGTTACGTGGGCCTCAGGGGGGAGTAGGGGCTCGTCCACGATGGTGTAGGCGGCGTTGTTCTTCTCCAAGATCTCGTAGGTCTCGGGGCGTAGCCACGATTTGTGCCTGAACTCGACCGCCCACTCATAGTTGCCGGGCAGGGTCTCCAGGTACGCTTCGAGGTCACCTGCGTGGTCGTCGTAATTGAAGGCGGGCCTGAGCTGGATGAGGATAGGGCCGAGCTTCTCGGCGAGCGGCCGGATTAGCTCCAGGAACCTATCGGTGTCGTCCTCCACACCCTCGCCGAGGCGGAGCCACTTGTCGTGGGTGACGACCTGGGGGAGCTTGAGGGCGAAGATGAAGCCGGGCGGTGCCGTCTTGTACCAGCCCCTCACCATCCTGGCGGACGGGTACCTGTAAAAGGTGCTGTTTACCTCCGTCGTGTTGAAGACCTTCGAGTAGCGGGTGAACATCCCCTTTTTCGAGTCGTAGAAAGGGCCGACCCACTCGTCGTAGTACCAGCCGCTCGTCCCGATCATGAGGCTCAAAAGGCTCACTGATCAGGCTTATGTGGAGGGTGCAATAAAAGATTCTGCAAGGTGGTTCCAGGTGAGCATCAAGGTGAGGAAGCTTTCTGAGGAGCCGGGCGTCGACGAGCAGGAGGAGGGCTACAGCGGTGTGAACAGCATCTGGGCGGTGTTGAAGCGTGAGGACCTGGCGGGTTTCTCGAGCCGGTTTTTCCGAATCGAGCCTGGGGGGCACACCCCGGTCCACGCCCACGACAGGGAGCACGTTGCCGTCGTCATAAGGGGCAAGGTGCGGGTCGACGGAGGCCCCTACATCACGGAGGCCGGCGAGGGGAGCATAATCGACGTCCCGCCAAAGATACAGCACAGGTTCTCGAACCCCGCCAAGGAGGGACTCGTCCTCCTCATAATGAATCTCTTCCCCGAGCCAAGTGCACACGAGGCGGGGGCCACCTCGGAGGATCGAACATGAAGGTAATCGAGGAAGGGGAGGGCGAACTCCTTGGCTGGATGGACCCAGACGAGGCCCGCGGCTGGATGATGGAAAGGAAGAGCAGGGGTCTCGAGGATAAGAGGATACCTCTGAAGGAGGCCGTGGAGAGGTTCACGCGGGACGGTGACTACTTCGCCTTGGGTGGCTTCGGCCACATTCGGGTCTGTATGGCAGCCATCTACGAGATGATAAGGCAGGGGAGAAAGAACATGGCGATGGCCGCGAAGACCGCGGTCCACGACGTTGACATCCTCATAGGTGGTGGTGTCGTCGACAAGGTAGAGTGCGCCTACGCCTTCGGCCACGAGCTCCGAGGCCTCTCTCCGACAGGACGGCGGGCGGCAGAGAGCGGGAGGGTGAAAGTGTTGGCCGAGATATCCAACGCCGGTTTCCAGTGGAGATTCAAAGCGGCGTCGATGGGTCTACCTTTCTTTCCCGCTCGGATCATGCTCGGCACCGACACCCTCAGGTACAGCTCAGCGAAGGTCGCGGAGGACCCGTTCACAGGGAAGCCCCTCTGCCTGCTCCCGGCGTGCTACCCCGACTTCGCCTTCATCCACGTCCACAGGTGTGACAAGTACGGGAACGCCCAAATCGACGGAACGATCATAGAGGACAGGGAGCTCTCCATGGCAGCGAAGAGGCTCATCATAACGACCGAGGAGATGGTCGATGAGGAAGCGATCCGCCAGGCCCCCGACCGCACTGTGATCCCTCACTTTCTGGTGGACGCTGTCTGCGAGGTCCCCTATGGCTCCCACCCAGGTAACATGCCCCTACTCTACTACTCCGACGAGGAGCACATGGCGGAGTGGCTTAGACTTAGCCGGACCGAGGATGGGGTGAGGGAGTACATGGAAAAGTACGTCAACTCAGTGGAGGACTTCGCCGGGTACATCGAGCTTGTCGGAGGCGAGGAGAAGATGGATTATCTCCGTAAGCTTGAGGACCTTGAGGTCCCGCTGGAGGCGCCCTGGAGGCGTTGAAGATGGAGTACAACCCGACAGAACTCATGGCCTGCGTGGCAGGGAGGGTCTTGGAGGACAACCGATCCGTCTTCGTCGGCACAGGGCTCCCAATAATCGCTTCTATGCTGGCCCAGAGGCTCCACGCCCCGAACCTCCTGATCATGTTCGAGGCGGGGGGTATAGGGCCGAAGATACCCACCATCCCCATCAGCGTCGGGGACAGCCGGACCTTCCACAGGGGGGTGATGGCTGCGACCATGGACTATGTCATGTCCTGCGCCCAGCTCGGCCTCATAGACTACGGCTTCCTGGGCGCCGCCCAGATCGACCCTTACGGAAACCTGAACACGACGGTCATCGGCCCCCACGACGCGCCGAAGGTCAGGCTTCCTGGAAGCGGGGGCGCCAACGATGTCGGAAGCCTATGCCACAGGACCATCATCCTTATGCGCCATGACACGAGGCGCTTCGTGGAAAGGCTAGACTATATAACGACTCCCGGCTACCTCACCGGCCCAAGAGCTAGAGAGAAGGCCGGTCTGCCCGCTGGAAGCGGCCCCTACAGGGTCATCACCCAGCTCGGGGTCATGGACTTCGACATCGAGACGAAGAGAATGAGACTTACCTCGGTTCACCCTGGGGTAAGTGTGGACGAGGTGGTCGAGAACACAGGTTTCGAGCTCGTCATGGCAGACGAGGTTTCCATGACGGAGCCACCGACCGAGAGGGAGCTAAGGTTGCTCAGGGAAGAGATCGACCCGGCCGGGATAGTGATCGGTTAAAGCACTGGGTCTCCACATCGAAAACAGGCCTCGAAGAAATTTTAACTGCCTGCCCCCTCGTGACCCAATAATAAATACGCCATCAAGACGGAAAAAAACTAACATTTTACATTATTGAGTCAAATTTTGGTAAATGATAAATTGCGTTGTTACTCTTTTTTAAAATGAAAATACATATATCTGTCATTATGGCTTCCGCCTAAGGTAAAACAGGAAGCATTCGAAGGAGGGAAGGGAGTTGGAGGGGCTCGACGTTGACGAAAATTACTACGAGGCTCACAGCGTCGGCGAGGGACGTAGCCCAGTCCTTGTTATCCCTCTCCTTCAACATGGCGGGCCTCGTCGCAGGGGCCCTTATAGCCTCCTACTTTGACCTCATATCCGCCGTCCCCTGGGCCCTACTCATCTATCCGGGGATACTGAGCATAAGGGGCGCGATAGGGGGCCTCTTCAGCGGCAGGGTGAGCACCGCTCTCCACATCGGCACCATCAAGCCCAAGTTCACCGAAAACACGAGGTACGCGGGCGTCCTCTTCCACTCCATAACGGCGCTTACCCTCATAAGCAGCGTCGCGATGGGGTCGGTCGGCTCCCTGTTCAGCCTGTTCGTGACGGGGGCGAACGCTCTCGACGCCCTCAGGATAATGCTCTCGGTGACGGCCGCCATGGGGGCCTCCATCGTCTTCATCTCGCCGATAACATTCTGGGTCTCGGTGGTCTCCTACCGGAGGGGGCTCGACCCCGACATCGTGGTCTACCCAATCATCTCCACAGTGGCGGACATAGTCGTCACCGCGTGCTACCTTGCCATGCTGGGCCTCGTGATCCAGTTCCCTGAGGCTAGCTGGTGGGTCCTGGGTCTCATTGACCTCGTCTTTGTCGCATTCGTGGGCCGGAGGCTCAGGGAGGACATGAAGGAGAAGGACTTCGTCGAAACGATCAGGGAGTTCTTGATTACCCTGTTCTTCGTCTCCCTTATAGTCAACGTCACGGGTTCCGCCCTGAGCAGGATAACTGAGAGCATCGGGAGGAGGCCCGAGGTCTACTTGATCTACCCCGCGCTTATCGACACGGTGGGGGACGTCGGCTCGATGGTGGGCTCGACGGCGACGACGAAGATGGCCCTCGGCCTAATCCCCTCCCGCCTCTCCACGATGAGGCAGCACCTGGGGGAGATCAGGAGCGCGTGGGCAGCGTCCGTCGTGATGTTCGGGGTCTACTCGGCCACATCCTCCCTGATCTATGGGCTCGGGGTCTTCCGGGGCCTCTTCCTCCGGCTCATGGTGACGAACCTCCTCGTGATACCCGTCATAGTGCTGATTTCCTACGCCGTGGCGATAGAGACCCGGAGGAGGGGCATGGACCCGGACAACTTCATCATCCCCATCGAGACTTCTCTTTCCGACGGGATCACCACGATAGCCCTCCTGCTGGTCATCAGCCTGGGGGTCGGGTAGGGCCTAGATCCTGCCCCTGACCTCCTCGGCGAAGAGCCTCATGGACTCGATCTCCTCCCCGAAGTGGAATCTGAGGATGAAGTGGTCGACGCCCAGGGGAATATACTCGTTTATTTTCTCAGCGACGGCCTCGGGGGTGCCCACTAGGTTCGGACGTTGCCTGCTCAGGTACCTCATGTAGGGTGTGTTCTTCCTTCTCCTCTGGTCCTCTAGCTTGCCCTCAAGCTCTTCATCGGTCTCGGCCATGGTTATCATCAGTCCCGCAGACTTCCTGATCTCATCGCAGTCCCTTCCGGCCTTCCTACAGTATCTCTCTAGCACCCGCAGCCTGTCCCTGAAGAAGTCGACGGACTGGGTCCAGGCGAAGTTGACCGCGTCCGCGTGTCTGGCCGCCACCTTGAGCGTTAGGTCGCCGGTCCCACCGACCCAGACAGGGATGCCGGGTTCTTGGACGGGGTGGGGGTAGCAGAGGGCCCTGTCGACGCCGTAGTGTCTTCCCTTGAATGTGGCCCTCTCCTCGGTCCACATCCTCTTCGTGATCTGGATGGCCTCCTCGAGCTGCCTGATCCGTACTGCTGGCCTGGGGAAGGAGTAGCCATAGGCCCTGTACTCGACCTCCTTCCAGCCCGCGCCGATGCCGAGGTAGAGTCGGCCACCGCTGATGTGGTCGATGGAGGCGGCGATGTTCGCGAGAAGAGCGGGGTTTCTGTAGCTCTGTGCCGAGACCATGGGGCCGAGTCTCAGCACCTTCGTGTCACGTGCCAGTGCCGAGAGGACCGTCCAGCATTCTAGGCACGGCGTTCCCACGGAGTCGTCCGTCATGAAGAAGTGGTCCGAGACCCAAATGGACTCGTAGCCCAAGGACTCCGCGGTACCGGCTATGTCCCTAATCATCTCATAGGTGAAGCCGTACTGGGGCTCGATCTGCACCCCGAAGTCGATAGATGGCATGGGCTTACTTGGCTGAGATGGTAATTATCGGTATCTGTGAAATCGGCGACGATGATGGCGCTGGTACCCTTGAATAATTTTATCTCGGTCCAGACTAACTGTTCTCGGTGGACTTGATGGTGGAAATAATGATTGTATCCAAGTTTATTACACATTTAATACGTATCTGGGGGTCAAATTTTTTCCAAACACACATTCCCTGTACTTCCACGCTCTCATTCTAGCGCGCAACACGTTTTGACTCGCGCGAGACTAGAAATTAATACAGGTTAATTTCTAGAAACACGCACAAATATTTGGTGCAGTGTATTCACCTTCGGTGATGAAAGAATGGGAGATGAAGAACTGGCTCATTTGAAAACGCTGTACGATGAGCTATGGCGCGACGCAAGAACAATGATCAAGGACCTGAACAGAAGCGTCACAATGATCTTCCTATTTGGCGTGGTCATGCTAGCTATGGCCATCATTGAATTTGGTACTGCAATCAGAATGTACTCCAAGATAGCCGAGGGCTCTACGTCGGTACTCAACTATATCTACTTTGCAGCCCCATCCCTTGGTGTAGTCGTTTCATTAGCTGCTGGGGTCATGATGCTGCGCTATTATTTTCAGCTGAAGAACAGGTATACCAAAGTGATAGAACTGGAGAAGACTCTCGGGGATTAGAGGATGTGTCCCCGTTTAGCCCCGTCCCCGTCGAGAGCTGCGGAGAGGCTGAAGGAGTACCTGGATATTTTTGACTCTTCACAGGAGAGACGTGGTAGGACGCTCTGGTATGACGTTTACCGGAGGGCTGGGAATCAGTGGCACACGGATCAGGTGATAAAATATCTCGAAGAAAATGGTCTGATTAAAGGGGACAAATCAGAGGGTTACGAAAAAACTGAGAAGGGCGAGATTTGGCATGACATATTGAAAAAACACAGAGATCTAGTGGGTGTATTAACAAGAGAATTGAGCGGAGATCGACGGAAACGCTTATGACATTGCACACGCTTGTGGTTGGGGACTATAATTTTATCCCCTACACACATGAGGTAGAACCCCTTAAATCAAAACAGGCTTCATGAAATGATTGATTAAGGGGGCCGATTGAGTTGGGCGACGAGTCTTTTGAGGGCGTGAGGGGACAGATCGGCTACTGCGGCATATGGTGCGGGAGCTGCGTGGTCGGCAACGGGGCCCTGAGGGAGCTGACGAGGAGGTACGAGGAGCTGGTCAGGGCTTACGGCCTGGAGGGCTGGGCCCCGGGGAATTTCGACTTCGGCGAGTTCAAGAAGGGGCTGATGTCGATACAGGCGATGCCCCTATGCTCCGGGTGCCGAAGGGGCGGTGGGAGAGACTCCTGCGAGATCAGGGCCTGCGCTTCGAGGAGGCTTAAGGGCTGCACAGAGTGCGGCATGCCTGATAACTGCGAGAACTTGGAGCTGCTACTGAAAATGCGCGCAGGCGCCGTCGAAGCTGGCCTCATGGTGAAGAACGAAAACGTCGATCAGGGTGAGCTCATCGAGAGGTGGACCTCTGAGCTGAGGGGCAAGTGGCCCTCCAGAATCCTATTCCAGATCAGGGAGTGAGAGCGCTCGCACGGGATATCATTCTTTGGAGATGAGCTTTTAGAGCTCAGGGCTTTCAGTAGGGCTTGAAACTGGAAAGCCCTACCCTGATCTCCTTCATTGCGTCGAGGTATATCTCTGCGCGCGCAGCGTATCGGCATCCAAGCTGCGCGCGCAGTCTAACCACAAGAATGATTCAAATCGCATGGTGTGATAGATAGTGATGAGTTAGATGGCAAAAGTAGCAATAGTAAGGGGCATGGACCCTCAGGGCATAACGGTCGAAGCCCTGGAGATGGTGGGTGCGAAGGACGCCCTGTCCACGGATAGACCTGTCCTGATTAAGCCCAACTACATCAACGACAGGCATCCATCGACGGGAATAACGACCGACGCCAGAGTGATCGAGGGAGTCATCATGTATCTGAGGCAACAGGGTGTCGAGGAGATAATCGTCGGCGAGGGTTGCGGGCACTCGGACACCTTCAGTGCGTTCAGGGTCGCCGGCGTCGACGCTCTAAGAGAGAGGTGGCACGTTGAACTTGTCGATCTGAATAAGGACGACTTCGTTGAGGTCAGCCCCTCCGATCCGCTGGCCTTGAAAAAGGTCAAGATAGCCAAGACCGCTCTGGAGAGTACCATCATAAGCGTGCCGAAGCTGAAGATCCACGGGGGAGCGGGCGTGACGCTGGGGCTGAAGAACATGATGGGCGCTATGACCCCGAAGGGCTCCATGCACGACGGGCGTCTGAGCAAAAACATCGCCGACTTGGCCTCCGTAGTCAAACCGAGTGTAACCGTGATAGATGGGATAATTGCAGGAGAGGGGCACGAGACGAGGGGAAAACCCGTCAAGATGGACCTGGTTATTGCCGGCACGGATCCTGTGGCTGTGGACGCGGTGGGAGCGGCCGTGATGGGCGTGTCGCCCGAGACCGTGAAACATCTGCGTCACGCTGAGGAGAAGGGCCTCGGAACATGCGATCTGAACCAAATCGAGGTGGTCGGTGAGCCCATCGAGATAGTCAGGAAAAAGTTCAGGAGATCACCGTTCTATTAGCCTCTTAGATCCAGCCACCTTCCTTACATGCGTATGATATGCATGCAGAATGCTCAAATTGGGGGTCAAAACAGCGCGCGCTGTCGTATGCTGTGGATCTGACCCCCCTCTATGTCCTGAGGCGCCCGTGTTCCGTTTGGTTTTCTCGTTGCTTTTCGTGTTTGGCTGGGTTTTTCTATTGATTTTATATGTTGTTTGATACTGTTCTGCTACTGTTTTGCTACTGTTCTGCTTGAGGGAGGTTGTGCGATGCGTGGGGGTGGCGTGGGGAAGGTTTGTTTGCGCGCGCTATATCCACTGTGCTCAGACTGCTTGCAGGAGGGCGCGATTATAATATAACTTCGACAGATGATAATAGGCTTCAAGGTGTAAGATGCATGTTCAACCTCACCGAGGAACAGGAGGAGAGGGCGAGGCGCCTGCACGAGAACTCAATCGTCGTCGACACCCACAACGACACGATACT
>JGI2171J19970_10001651_pt1 | contig 12440 bp, 12 predicted proteins | sample DeeMarSWOR324_28_FD_19970 | JGI IMG/M metagenome (IMG submission 19970) | reverse complement strand
TACACAAAAATTATTTATATTTTTACCTCGCTTTATTTGTAAGGTGATTAAATGGTCTGTATTGGGTTAGATAAAGAGACATTCAATCACTGCTCCTTGATTCCGAGAGAATTGAACAAAGGGAGGTGTAGAAATGTCTTTGGCTAGATTTGTAGCGAAGAGAGTGCTAGAGATTGTCGTAGCGCTGTTTATCATTGCAACTCTGATTTTTGTTTTGTTCAGAATGGTGCCCGGTGATCCTGCCTCACGAGTGATCAACCCCACGTTTACACCTGAGCTGAGAGAGATTTTGAGAGCTCGGTTCGGGCTGGACAAACCGTTGTGGCAGCAGTATTTGATATATGTAAAGAATTTGCTCCACGGTGAATTTGGCACTTCCTTCTACTGGGAGGGTGATGTCTTTGATATACTGAAAGTGCGATTTCTGCCCACCATATTACTATTCACCTTAGGCACATTGATGGCGTACGCTTTAGGGATTAACCTTGGACGGATAATAGCCTGGAGGAGAGGCAGCAAACTGGAGTACGGGTTTACAGTTGGTGGGTTATTCTTCTTTACGATGCCTATTTTCTGGCTGGGGTTATTAGCTATCTGGGTTTTCTCGTATAGACTGGATTTGTTCCCTGTGGGTGGAATGAAAACGCCAGAGATCTGGGGCGCTGCAGTAGAAGCAGGGTTATTGACCAAAATATTGGATGTGCTGTACCATTTGTTTTTGCCTTTAACAGTGTTTACCATATGGATATTCACAGGAAATATGTTGTTAATGAAGAACAGTATGCTGGAAACCTTAAAAGAGGACTACATTACAACGGCCAGAGCTAAAGGGTTAGCAGAAAAGAGGATACGAGATCGCCATGCTGCCCGCAATGCTATGCTCCCAGTGGTGACTGCCTTATCTTTAGCCATGGCCTTCTCGTTTAATGGAGGCGTCTTAACGGAGACCGTGTTCTCCTGGCCTGGACTGGGCCGCACCTTGGTGCAAGCAACAATAAACCTTGACTACCCATTGGCACAGGGGGCCTTCATTCTGTTGGCTGGTGTGGTATTGTTGGCAGTTTTGACAGCAGATATTCTGTACGCGTATTTAGATCCGAGAATCAAATACTAGGTGGTATATGAAATCTCTATCGCGCATCAACGTGAAACCCACGTGGCAGAGGAGAAAAGAGCGGATAAGCACTGTCTGGGCACTGTTCAAACAGAGTAGAGTTGGTGTCTTGGGAATAGTGATCTTAGTTATCTTTCTCGTTTTGGCGTTAGCATCTCCTATTCCTCCCAAAATTGATGAATTGTACATCCCTCTGTACGGGACTGATCCTGAAATTATTGGGTTTACACACCCCTCGTTACGGCATCCTTTAGGTACGGACTTCATGAGGAGAGATTTGTTCAGCCAACTGTTGGAAGGTGCATTCTTTTGGCTGTCATGTTATTTGATCGGCATTGGAACGCGGCAAATTCTCAATCCAAGCCCAAGGGAAGATAACCATGAAAGTATTAGAAACCAAAAATCTGGTCATGTACTACCGAATTCTTACCCAGGGTACACAAACTGCCCCAAATCATCCGTAAATTTAGATGGTAGGAGATATTCTCCTACCTTTTTTTAGCTATTCTGGATATTTGTGATCAGATAGAAAAATCACCCATAGCCTATCCCTTTTAGCTTCCTAACTTGCTAATATCCCTTTTATAAAGGAGGAAACACAAAAATTTAGGTTACTAACTTAGCGTTTTTCTCGATTCTGTTACACGTGTAACAATTGAGAATCAATGATCTGATGCTCTTTTAATCCTTCACTACTACAAAATATATATTTAAATATATGTTATAAATATAATTTAATCTGAATAATAATCCGAATATACAATTGTACGTACAAATACACAAAAATTATTTATATTTTTACCTCGCTTTATTTGTAAGGTGATTAAATGGTCTGTATTGGGTTAGATAAAGAGACATTCAGTCATTTACCCTTTGATTCCGAGAGAATTGAACAAAGGGAGGTGTAGAAATGTCTTTGGCTAAGTTTGTAGCGAAAAGAGTGCTGGAGATTGTCGTAACGCTGTTTATCATTGCAACGTTGGTTTTTCTTTTGTTCAGGTTAATGCCAGGAGATGCTTCGAGTGTGGTAGCTGCAAAGATGACCCCTGAGCTGAAAGAGATTTTGAGAGCTCGGTTCGGGCTGGACAAACCGTTGTGGCAGCAGTATTTGATATATGTGAAGAATTTGCTCCACGGTGAATTTGGCACTTCCTTCTACTGGGAGGGTGATGTCTTTGATATACTGAAAGCCAGGATGCTGCCCACTGTGTTGCTGTTCACCACAGGTACGTTACTGGCGTATGCTCTGGGAGTTAACCTGGGACGAATTATTGCCTGGAAGAGAGGTGGAAAATTGGAGTACGGTTCCACACTCACAGGATTGTTCCTCCGCACCATGCCCATGTTCTGGGTTGGGTTGCTTGCTGTGTGGGTTTTTTCCTACAGGTTGGACTTGTTCCCTGTGGGTGGAATGAAAACACCAGAGATCTGGGGTGCTACAGTAGAAGCAGGGTTATTGACCAAAATACTCGATGTGGCGTACCATTTATTTCTACCGTTGACAGTGTACACGCTGGCAATATTTGCAGGAAATATGTTGTTAATGAAGAACAGTATGCTGGAAACCTTAAAAGAGGACTACATTACCACGGCCAGAGCTAAAGGGTTACCAGAAAAGAAAATTCGTGACCATCATGCTGCTCGCAATGCCATGCTGCCAGTGGTTACTGCATTATCTCTGGGCATGGCCTTCTCGTTTAATGGGAGTATCTTGACAGAAAAGGTGTTTTCCTGGCCTGGACTGGGCCGCACACTGGTAGAGGCATCACTGAGCCATGACTATCCATTGGCGCAGGGGGCCTTCATTCTGTTGGCTGGTGTGGTATTGGTGGCAGTCCTTTTTTCAGACATTCTGTACGCGTATTTGGATCCGCGCATTAAGTACTAGGTGATAACATGACGTCTCTATTACATACTGAAGTGAAAACCAAATGGCAGAGAAGAAAAAAGTGGGTGAAGAATACGTGGATGCTGTTCAAAAAGAGTAAAGTTGGTGTCCTGGGATTAGTGATCTTAGCTATCTTTTTCGTTTTGGCATTAGCATCTGTGATCCCTCCCAAAATTAATGAAATGTACATCCCTCTGTATGGAACTGACCCGGAGATCATGGGGATTTCGCCACCATCGCTGCGGCATCCTCTGGGAACAGATTTCATGGGAAGGGATTTGTTCAGCCAACTGTTGGAAGGTGCAAAGTGGGCCTTAATTGTGGGGATTACAGCTGCTACAGCAGCAGTTGTCGTGGGGACGGTGGTTGGGTTAGTCTCTGGATATTCCGGCGGCATTGCAGATACGCTCCTGCAGAGAACAGCAGATATTCTGCTCACACTGCCAGGAATTCCCATCATATTAGTGATTGGTGCAGCCTTAGGACAGGTGAGTATCTGGACTGTGGTCATTCTCATTGCCTTGTTGGGGTGGCCAGGACCATCCAAGGTGATCAGGGCCCAAGTGTTATCCTTGAGGGAGCGCCCCTTCATTGAGTCTGCCACGGTGAGCGGAGCCAGCAGTAAGAGGATTATCTTCCGCCATATTGCTCCAAACGTTTTGCCGCTGTCTTTTCTGTATATGACGTTTGGTGTTACCACTGCAATATTGCTGGAAGCAGGATTGTCCTTCATTGGCATGGGAGATCCCAGTACTGTGTCGTGGGGCATGATGTTACAGTGGTGTTTCACCTCTGGTAACACATTTAATGCACCTTACTGGCTGCTGCCTCCAGGGCTGTGCATTACTGTGCTTGCACTGTCGTTTTACTTGATCGGTATTGGGACACAGCAGATCGTTAATCCACGGTTAAGGGAGAGATAGTATGAAAGTATTAGAAGTTCAAAACCTGGTCATGTACTACAGGACCATGAAAGGGTATGTCAAAGCAGTAGACAATGTTTCCTTTGATGTAGAAAAGGGAGAAGCCATGGGATTGGTAGGAGAGTCAGGCTGCGGGAAAACGACTATTGGCATGAGCATTCTTGGGTTGCTACCGCAGAACGCAGCAGTCCAAAGCGGGAAAATTCTGTTCAGGAATGGAGATCTACTGGAGTTGTCAGAAAAGGAGATGCAGCACGTACGGTGGAAAGGTATTTCCATGATCTTCCAGGCAGCCATGAACGCGTTGAATCCAGTGCATAGAATTGAAGATCAGATCGTTGAGGCAATAAAAACCCACGAGAACATATCTAAAGAGGAAGCACGGAAAAGAGTAGCTCAGTTATACACATTAGTGGGGTTAGACCCTGAACGAGCTAGAGATTACCCCCACGAGTACAGCGGAGGAATGAAGCAGAGAGCTGTCATTGCCATGGCATTAGCATGCAATCCCGATATTATCATTGCAGATGAACCCACCACTGCTCTGGACGTCATTGTTCAGGACCAGATCATTTCAGAAATCAAAAAACTGCAGCAAGAGTTGCAAATGACCATGATTTATATTTCTCACGATATATCGGTGATTGCTGAATCCTGTGAACGAATTGCAGTCATGTATGCAGGTATTTTAGCAGAATATGCCAATGCTGTAGATTTGTTCAAGAATCCCATGCATCCTTATACGCAGGCGTTAATGAGCTCATTTCCGTCCATTAAAGGTCCTAAAAAGCGGTTGATTCCTGTCCCTGGGGAACCGCCCAATTTGTTGAATCCACCACGCGGATGCAGGTTCCACCCGCGGTGTCCTTTAGCTATGGACGTGTGCAAGAAAGTGGTACCAGAGTTCACAGAATACGGGAACAGGCACTGGGCTGCATGCCACGCTTTAGGGTGATTATATGGAATTAATACGAGCTGAAAATGTGAGAAAGTGGTTTCCTTTACGGGGAGGATTCCTTGAGAGAAGACCCAGGTACGTTCACGCAGTAGACGACATTACCTTTGCTATACAGAACCAGGAGATCTTCGGGTTGGCAGGAGAATCCGGCTGTGGGAAAACTACTGCCAGCAAATTACTGGTACGCCTCGTAGAACCCACATCAGGGGAAATATACCTGGATGGTACAGACATATCTCATTTGGAGGGAAGAGAACTCAGAGAGTTCAGAAAAAATGTCCAGATGGTCTTCCAGGACCCGTACGAATCATTGAATCCTCGCTTCAACATTTATGATACGATAGCTGAACCATTAATTGTCCAAAGAATTGGGTCGCCAGAAGAACAGGAAGAGATGGTATACAAGGCCTTGGAAACAGTGGAGTTACGGCCAGCAGAAGATTTCGTTTTTCGATTCCCCCACGAGCTATCAGGTGGCCAACGCCAAAGGGTTGCTGTGGCCCGTGCCTTAGTGATTGAACCCACCTTTATTGTGGCAGATGAACCAGTATCTATGCTGGACGTTTCCATCAGAGCTGGAGTCATGAATTTAATGTTAGAATTACGGGAAAAATTTGGGTTAACCTTCGTGTTTGTCACCCACGATCTAGCAGTTTCCCGCTACATGTGTGATCACATTGCTATTATGTACTTGGGAAAAGTGGTAGAAATTGCAGCAACAGAAGAGTTGGTCAGAAATCCTCATCACCCTTACACCAAAGCTTTGTTGTCTGCAGTCCCTGTTCCAGACCCCACAGAGAAGAGAAAGCGTATCGACATCATCGGAGGAGTCTCAGCAGCAGTAGACCCACCTCCAGGGTGCAGGTTTGCATCTCGCTGTCCTTACGCTATAGCGAAATGCAAGAGAGAAGATCCCGTATTGAAAGATGTTGACAAAGACCATTTAGCGGCCTGTTACCTCGCATGAAGATATAGGGAATTTGAACTCGGCCCAGGGTACACAAGCTGCCCCAAATCTCCCATTTAGATGGTAGGAGATATTCTCCTACCTTTTTTTGACATTGTTTAATAGACTTCTGTAAGGTTGAACCATATAAGAAACTGTCGTTCCACTTTGGTATACAGTATAAAGCGTTAAAGAGTACACAAACCCAAAAAACCTCATTTGATAGTCAACCACAAAGGTATCTCATAAAAGAAAAAGAGCACTAACCCTTAGTGGTTACCCCACTTTTGTTACACGTGTAACATTCTTCTGCCGCACACCATAATTGACTATTCCTCTTATACTATTTTCTCCTCAAAAAATATACTGTCCAGTTATCGACAATTGTTGATGTATGAGGAGGCGAACACCGAAAGAAATATATAATGCCATCACCAATACAGTCAATTGACATATATGTAATGAAAGGCGGTACCATGTACCAGTATAAAACTCTGGTTGTCGAATGCAGAGAAGGAACTGCACAGGTCACCATGAATAGACCTGAGGTGTACAATGCATTTAACGAGACTCAGATAGAAGAGTTAACTAACTGTTTTTCACAATTATGTGATGACAAGAGTGTTTACGCTATTGTATTAACTGGAGAAGGGCGCCACTTCTGTGCGGGTGCGGATTTGAACTGGATGCAAAAGGTAGCCACATATACCAGGGAGGAAAACATTGCAGATTCAAAGAAAATGGGGTTAATGTTTCACACTATCAATGCGTGTGGAAAACCAGTGGTGGGCCGCATCAATGGGTCTGCTTTCGGCGGAGGTGTAGGACTGGTGGCAGTGTGTGATATAGCAGTGTGCAACGATCAAGCAGTCTTTGCTTTCAGTGAGGTTAACTTGGGTATTGTACCTGCAGTGATCTCCAGTTATGTCTTACCCAAGATTGGAGCATCTCAGGCTAGAAAGCTCTTCGTAACAGGTGAGCGGTTTACTGCCCATAAAGCACGTGAAATCGGGTTGGTGCACCATGTTTGCCCTCTGGAGGAGTTGGATACCACAGTGGAGAAGCAGGTTCACTTCCTCCAGTCAAGTGGGCCCCGCGCGGTAACAGCTGCAAAAGAACTGATCCAGAAATGGTCTGTACTGCAAAGAAATGAATTTCACGATTATACTGAAGAATTAATTGCTGATCTGCGTGCTTCTGAGGAGGGAAAAGAAGGAATGAAAGCCTTTCTAGAGAAAAGGAAATCTGTATGGAGGTAATTATATGTTTAGGAAAGTTTTAGTAGCCAACAGGGGTGAAATTGCAGTCCGCGTCATAACTGCATGTGAAGAATTAGGGGTAAAGACTGTGGCAGTGTATTCGGATGTGGATGTAACGTCACCGCATGTCCGGATTGCAGATGAAGCCTACCCATTAGGCGATCCTGCACCCCTTGAGAGCTACTTGAACATAGATAAGATCATTACTGCTGCCCAAAAGACGGGTGCAGAGGCGATCCATCCTGGTTACGGATTTCTGGCTGAAAATCCCGTCTTTGCAGAACGGTGTGAAAAGGAAGGTATCACCTTTATTGGACCAACCAGCAAGGTCATAAGGTTGATGGGCCACAAAGTGGAGGCCAAAACCTCTATCAAAGAAGCGGGTGTCCCTGTCATTCCGGGGTACCACGGGGGAGATCAGAGTGTTGACAAGTTAACAGAAGAAGGATTGAAAATTGGATTCCCCCTGTTGATTAAGGCTGCTTCAGGCGGCGGCGGCAAAGGAATGCGCATCGTCAAAGGAGAGAAAGAATTAGAAGGATTAATTGAGAGCTGCAAAAGAGAATCATTAAAAGCATTCGGGGATGATTCCGTTTTCCTGGAGAAATACTTGGATAAACCCCGTCACGTGGAATTCCAGGTTTTGGGAGACCATCACGGGAACACTATTCATTTGTTTGAGAGAGAATGTTCCATTCAGAGGAGGCACCAGAAAATCATAGAAGAGACACCCTCCACTGCTCTACATGATGAACTGCGAAAGAAAATGGGGAATGCGGCAGTGAAAGCTGCAAAAGCTGTGGGATACACCAATGCAGGAACTGTGGAATTTATGGTGGATGGGAGCGGGAATTTCTACTTTCTGGAAATGAACACCCGGTTACAGGTGGAGCATCCCGTGACTGAGTTTGTCACAGGGGTGGATTTGGTGAAATGGCAGCTGCGGGTTGCTTCTGGAGAGGTGTTACCTATAGCCCAGGATCAGTTGATACAGAGAGGCCACGCTATAGAGTGCCGTATCTATGCGGAAGATCCTCACAACCAGTTTCTGCCCTCCACAGGTGTTCTGCACTGCGTGGAGTTCCCTAAAGGCATCAACGTGAGACACGACTCAGGTATTGAACAGGGCATGGAAGTCACATCTCATTACGATCCCTTACTCGCCAAGTTGACAGTGTACGCTGAAACTCGCGACGAAACTATTCAGAAAATGATACATGCTCTCTCCAACTATGTAATCCTGGGAGTTACCACGAATGTGAGCTTTTTAAAACGTGTTCTAGCCCACGAATCCTTCAAAAAGGGTGATATCACTACTCATTTCATAGATGAGCATCGAGAACTCTTTTCAGAACCTGAAATACCCGATGAAGCGTTGATTGCTGCAGCTTTAGCCGAGACGTTGCGGTTGGCACCAGAGCATGAGCACGTTGAAGTTGCCAGTGGGGGTGTTTCAGATCCGTACTCTCCCTGGAAGAATACGGGCAGCTGGAGCAATGTGTGAGGTGGTTTTGTGGAATTGTATTACGAACACAAGAATAACATGCACAAAATCCAGGTGGAACAGAAATCTGACACCTGGGAAATCCAGATAGGAGATAATCTCTACAAAGTGTCTGCATCTGATTTGGGAAATGGAAAACTCCATATAAAGACCAATAACCTTGTATTTCGCACTCGAATTTTCTGTAATGGCCAAAAGCGGTTCGTCTTTCTTGATGGGAACACTTACTGCTTGAAGAGGGCAATTCGCTTTTCAACAGTGCATGACCACGTGGAAGGGGAGATTTTATCCCCTATTGGTGGAAAGATTATCAAGGTTTTCGTGTCTGAGGGTGACATTGTCAACAAACATGAGGATCTTTTGATCATCGAATCCATGAAGATGGAGCACAAAGTAAAAGCACCCATGAAAGGCACCGTGATGAGGCTCCAGCACGGAGAGGGAGCAATCGTTGACACAGGTGAGGTTTTAGTGGACATTGAGAGAGACAAGAGCACAAACGGCCAGGCTGAATGGTGATGTTATGGAAGTCATGGAAACCCACATAGATGCAGATGATCCAGATGTCAAAGCTAACAAAGAGCACTATCTGGAGCTACTCAAGGATCTGAACGAAAAAATGGGGCAAATAAAGAAGGGAGGGACAGAAGAATCGAGAAAACTGCACAAATCCCGGGAGAAGATGCTGGTGAGAGAGAGGATTGCTGTTCTCTTGGACAAGGGTACCCCGTTTCTGGAATTCAACACGTTAGCTGCCTACGATATGTATAACAATAGGGCTCCCTGTGCGGGTATTGTCACAGGAATTGGGGCAGTCCACGGGAAGGAGGTCATGATCATTGCCAACGATGCCACCGTCAAGGGAGGGACGTACCATCCTATGACAGTCAAGAAGCATTTGCGGGCTCAAGAGATTGCGACAGAGAATAATATACCCTGTATATACCTGGTGGATTCGGGCGGTGCATTCTTACCCATGCAGGATGAGGTCTTTCCAGACCGGGAGCATTTCGGTCGCATCTTCTACAACCAGGCAGTTATGTCCTCCAAGGGTATCCCTCAGATATCGGTGGTCATGGGGATGTGCACAGCTGGTGGGGCATACGTACCTGCCATGTCTGATGAAGCCATCATCGTCAAGGGGACAGGGACCATCTTTTTGGGTGGGCCTCCCTTGGTGAAGGCAGCCACCCACGAGGAGGTAACACCTGAAGAACTGGGAGGGGCAGACGTACACTGCCGTATATCAGGGGTGGCAGACCACTACGCTCATGATGATATGCATGCTATACAGATTTGCAGATCCATTGTGGAAAGCCTGAATAGACCTCCCAAGACGTACCTGGATATAAAACCGCCTGAAAATCCGTTGTACCCTGTAGAAGAAATATACGGGATCATCCCCAGAGATTCTAGAACACCTTTTGATGTGAGAGAAGTGATTGCCCGGTTGGTAGATGGGAGTAAATTCCACGAGTTCAAAAAATTTTATGGGACCACCTTGGTTACGGGGTTTGCCAGAATTATGGGTTACCCCGTAGGCATACTGGCCAACAATGGTGTTCTACTTTCAGAAAGTGCGTTGAAGGGGACTCATTTTATCCAGATGTGCTGCCAGAGGAAAATTCCCTTGGTATTTTTGCAGAATATTACAGGATTCATGGTGGGGAAACAATCAGAAGCAGGCGGCATTGCCAAGAATGGGGCCAAGATGGTGGCTGCAGTGGCAACAGCTCAAGTGCCCAAGTTTACAGTGATCATTGGCGGGTCCTTTGGGGCGGGGAACTACAGCATGTGCGGGAGAGCGTACCAGCCCCGGTTGTTGTGGATGTGGCCCAATGCAAGAATATCAGTAATGGGTGGTCAGCAAGCTGCTAACGTGCTGTTAACAGTGAAAAAAGATCAGTTGTGGAGAAAAGGAATTGAATTATCAGAAGAAGAGCAAGAAGCCATCACTAATCCAATTCTGGAAAAGTACGAAAAAGAAGGAAACCCCTACTACAGTACAGCTCGGTTATGGGATGATGGGATTATCGACCCCAAAGATACTCGACTGGTTTTGGCACTAGGGATATCTGCTTCATTAAATGCTCCCATACCAGAACCACCCTTTGCTTTGTTCAGAATGTAATTTCCCTTTTTTTCATTTTTGGATAGCTGCACCTGGATGGCTCTATTTTTGTTACACGTGTAACAAAAGGTTCTAACTATGCCGTACATTTTGGTGCATCAGGAGATTACTTACTACATTGATAGTTACATCCGGGACAAAAATTTTTGAAATTGTCCTTTTGCAATGGTATTATGACTGTATAAGTTCTTTAAATTCACAAATGCAATCAAAAAGCAAAAAAATTGCAAATTAAAATATTTTTTGAGAAAAAGACCTCATTGCTGTGCTATATGAATACCACAAAGTATTTAAGTCCAGGTCTGTAACTCTTGACAATCTCAAGGAAGGGGAACAACATGAAAAAGGAGCTCAATTCTTCAGCTCTATCTGAAGATAAAAGAGTGTCTGTCATTTTCGAAACTGATGACAAGCAAGCCCTGAAAGATGCTATTGAAGCTGCAGGCGGTACTGTCACCGTTGAGTACAAGACAGTGGACATGCTTGCCGCTGACATACCTTTGAAGGCTTTGGGTGACATTCTGTCAAATCCACACATGCTGCGCGTTCACAAGGATCGACTCCAGTGGCCTACGAGTAGGAAAGAGAGTAGTAGTGACAGGTAGTAGTAACCAGTACAACAGTTCAGGTTTTTTCATTGATGTACCTTCATGGGCAGCCGCATGAACGTATATTCTTGGATTTCCCTTATAGCACTTGGTTATGAAGAAGATCACAACACAAATGATAGCCAAACTTGCCTTAATATCCTTTGTTCTGGAGTTCTACACCAAAGAACACTCCCTGTGAAATCAACATAAAATTCCCCGACACTCACATTTGCCTATCTTAAACAGATCAAACTTTCTGTGAAAATGAGCGAAAAGTTCTTATACTCTCATTCCTTGAATCATTTATGAAGAGACTGATTGTGGTAGTACTCTTACTCTTGATACTCTCTTTAGGATGTGTTGGCCAGAAAAGCAGTCACGCAGGAGAAAGCCTTGATGAACCTTCCCCAGAATACGAATACAGAGAAGAAAGCACTGGCGAAGGAACCTACACAGAGGAAGAAAGCCTCGAAATTGCTCAAAATTACGTATTGAACAGCCCCACGTACAAGTTTGATGGACTGGAGCTGAGGTACGTTGAAACCAATAAAGCACAGTGTCAATACTGCTGGGTATTCGTCTTTGAGTTCACCTCACGACATGGAGGATATGGGGACAGGTCAAAGCAGATGCTCACACAGGTAATGACAAAGCACACTGCCAAAGTGACTGTAGAGAATGGGAAGGTGGTCGCAGCTGTTTTGGATGACGTGTGGGACATGATCAACCAGGAAATGATTGAAAGCCAACAAGAGAGTTGTACAGAAGAAGAGAGTCTTAATGAAACCTACACAGAAGAAGAGAGTCTTGATATTGCTCGAGAATTCGTNTTGAACAGCTCTACGTACAAGTTTGACGGACTGGAGCTGAGGTACGTTGAAACCATACCAGGAGAATGTTCATACTGCTGGGTGTTCGTTTTTGAGTTCACCTCACGGCATGGAGGATATGGAGACAGGTCAAAGCAGATGCTCACACAGGTAATGACAAAGCACACTGCCAAAGTGACTGTAGAGAATGGGAAGGTAACATCTGCTGTTTTGGATGACGTATGGGACATGATCAACCAGGAAATGATTGCATAATCATTGAACTCTCCAATGATCTCATGAATTGTTCTCATTGGA
>JGI2171J19970_10001650_pt1 | contig 12444 bp, 10 predicted proteins | sample DeeMarSWOR324_28_FD_19970 | JGI IMG/M metagenome (IMG submission 19970) | reverse complement strand
CAGTTTATCTGCTGTTCAATTGCCACCCCCCACTGGATGGCCGCGGGTTTGGTGGTTGCAAATAGCCGTGCGGCTTCCCTGATTTTTTCTTTTGGAACCCAGGTGATGTGTTCCACCTTGCTCAGGGGATATCCCTGCACCCGCTTAATAAATGGCTCCCAACCATGGACATAATTTTTTACAAATTCCGTATCATAAAGCCCTTCATCAATAATTACATTGAGCATTCCAAGGGCGAGTGCTGTATCCGTTCCCGGTCTGAGCTGGAGCCAGATATCAGCACGGGCTGCAATACGCGTTAATCTCGGGTCAACGGCAATAAGTTTTGCCCCTTTGTCAAGGCTCACTGAGAAAGATTCACCCTTATATTCATCAGAGTTACCTATCACCAAATTGTTGCCCCAGGCCATAATGCACTTTGGATTGTTTTCGTAGTCTACAATGGGATTTGATCCACAGGTAATGATACTTGTGGCAATACGGGGGCCGTAGCAGAGATGGCCTGCTGTGAGAACATTGGGGGTACCGAGCAGGTTGGCAAAGCGGTAAATCACCGCTTCGTTTTCCCTTCCCGTTCCATAACCCATTACAATTGATTCAGCCCCAGAGTCCTGTGTATACTGGACTATCCGTTCTGCAATGGCGTCCAGTGCTTGATCCCACGAAATACGCTCCCATTTGCCACTTCCCTTTATCCCGACTCTTCTCACAGGATACCTCAATCGATCTGGATGGTAAGCCAGTTGAGGGGATGCAATTCCCTTGGTGCAGAGAGTTCCATGATTTATGGGGCAGTCAGGATCACCAGCAATTTTCACCGCTTTACCGTTCTTGGTATAGACCAAAACACCGCACCCACCATGGCACATCCGGCAGTAGCTTTTGACTACAGAGTCATATCCATAGACCTCTATTTCCCGGTCTGTATTGGAGTAAATGAATTCAGCCATATTCTGGTCCCTTATCTAGTGCTATTAGCTCTCTTAATAAGATAAGATGGGCATGCCTTAAAGCCCGCATATGCCCCCAAAGAACCTGATGGAGTACCCCTATGATCACTTACAGCAAATCCGTTCCTCATACTGAGGAGGGCACTATATTGTTTACATTTCTGCGGGTCATGGGACTTTTCTCTCGTTCCGAGCCTCCCAGCCTGGTCTTTTCAGTGACTTATCCATGGGGGATTCTTGCCCCCTCCGCATTCTCCGCCTGCGGCGGAGCTGCGGCTTCCCCCACAGATAAGTCACGAAAAGCACGGCGGCCTCCCGCCAGTCACTCCAGAAAAGCCCCATAACCCGCATGCTTCTTGGCATGCCGCGTACACAATGTGATGCTCCGAGTAGTAAGTGATGAAAGCATGTGACTGCTGTTTCAACACTTCAGGGGCGCTCCATGCCCCTAGGGCACACATTTCTTAATACACTTCGCCAATAGCGCTATTCCTTGGCGTATTTCATCTTGTGTCATATGAGCGTATGACAATCGCAGGTACTTGAGCTCCTTGCTGCGTACGTGAAAGCTTTTCCCTGGGTCATAGCGGACACCACACTGGTCTGAGAGTTCTTCCAGCTTCTGCATATCTACTGCCTCTGGAAGTTCTACCCAAAGAAACAGTCCACCTCGTGGTTTATTCCAGGTTGCATAATCGCTTAGATGAACCCTTAACGCCTCCAATATCACATCCCGCTTCTCTTTGATAATTGCATTATGTTTTGCCACATGACTCCAAAGATTATCCCGTAGATACTCGGCAACAATAAAACTGGCCAGAGCACTCGTGCCCGCGTCCAAATATCTCTTCATTTCATGAATCTGTTTCACAAAACGGTCAGGTGTACAGAGGTAACCCAAGCGTATTCCAGGCCCAAATATCTTAGAGAAAGAGGCAATATAGGTAACCGATCCTTGGTCTCCCAGGGCGAATAGAGATTGGGGAATGGAGTCTGGCTCAAAATCCACGCCCCCATAGCAGTCATCCTCTAAAATCACTACACTGTATTCCTGGGCTAGTTCCAACATCCTCTCTCTGCGCTCAAGACTCAATATGGCCCCGGTGGGGTTCTGATAGTTCACTATCGTATAGATGAATCTTGGTTTAATATTTTTGCTGGCCAGGCCTTTAAGCGTATCTTGAAGTGCGTCTATATCCATCCCATCGATGACATCCACTGGTATCCCCACTATGTTTAGCTGGAAGTGTCTGAAACACTCTAATGATCCCATATAGGTCAGCTCTTCTGTAATGATTGTATCTCCTGGATGAGTTAAGATATCAACCATCAATGAAATAGCCTGCATTGAGCCTGTGGTGATGATTATGTTCTCAAGAGGCAGCGAGATACCGTGTACATGTTCAAACCGATGAGCGGCAACCTGGATGAGCTCATCGTGCTGATTTATCTGAGACGGATAACTTACCAGTTGTTTTCCCCTCCGAGTTAATACCTGTTTGGCAGCCTTGATTAAACCCTGGACAGGAACACTCTCTGGACATGTTTGACCACCCACAAAATGAAATTTTTCCACGCTTTATCCCCCATTGAAGTTAGTTTTCTTGGGTTTTTTATCTAGTCTCTTGGCCCTTAGTTGTCTTATAGGATTTTGCGCACCTAAAGGCAACTCCATACTGCGAGTCTTTTTTGCCTCTCACCAAGGGCACTCAAGAGAGCCAAACGTACGGCTGAGCCCTTTTACTCATTTCAATCGGTATGCTCTATCCGGGGAAGGGTCTCTCGCAAGAAAAATGCAGCCACCAGTGAGGCCGCAGCCCCAGCCACGCAGAAAAGAAACATATGCTGATATCCGGCCCTGGAGTAAATTCCTTGTACGTGCCCTCCGTAACTCACGATAGCCCCCATAATGACCTGGAAAAGCGCTCCACCAAAAAAGGGAAAGAAATTCATCGTACCCACTGCCGTCCCGGCAATGCTGAGGGGGAAGAGCTCTTTGGAGACGGTGGCCGTCAAGGGGCCGATGCCCGTTCCGGAAAGGCTAAGGAAGAAAAACAGGACATAGAGCATGGATACGGGTAGCCTGCCCGGAAACATGTAGAGCAGGCCACAGATCGTCAAAAGGACCAGGCTACAGCCGATGAAGACGGGCTTTCTTCCCGAGTAATTGGAGACAAGGCTCAAAATAGGACTGCCAATAATAAGGGCTACGGCAAACATGGACAGCACGCCTCCGGCGGCAGCTTTGCTCAGGCCGTAGACATGAATCAGGTATGGTCCGGCCCACAGTCCCGCCAGGGCAAAGAATATACCGAGGGCAGAAAAGCACCAAATCGCTAGTGGCCAGAAGCGCCCGGCCGTAACGACCTGCTTCACTCCCTGTAGTAGGCCTATCTTGGTGCTCTGCTGCCACTTTTCCGAGGTGTACAGGGGAGGCCAGCCCTTGTCCTGGGGTCTGTTGCGTACAAAGGCATAGAGTAGGGCGGCCATAATAAGGGTGATTATGCCCACGGCCACCAATGTCATTCTCCACCCTATTACATCACTGACCCAGGCCAGTGGAGCGCTGGAGGAGAGGACCCCGATTCCGCCCATGGCCATAAAAATCCCGCCCATTATCACGAACTCCCGTTGGTCAAACCACTCGGACAGTAGCTTGAAGTTGCAGACAAAGAGGGTGGAAACGCCAAAACCTACCAGAACCCGGCCCAGAATGGCCAGGCCCAGGGTCGGGGCCGCGCCCATGAGCACGGAACCTGCGGCGGCCACAAGGAAGAAAGAGGCGACTGTCTTGCGGGGGCCCCAGGAATCGGCAAGAAGGCCGGTGGGAATCTGCATGATCGCATAGATGTAAAAGTAGGCCGAACCGAGGACACCAAGAAGGGTGCCGCTAGCGTTGAAGGCCTCCTGCATGTCAAGGGCGATGACTGCCGGACAGAGCCGATGGAAAAAGACCAGAATGTAACCCAGGAAAATGACTAAACAGATAAGGTATCGATAACGTTTGGCCTTTTCTGTGCCCCCGGGTTCCACTCTGCTCATGCCTCTTGCCTGTTGGTCAAATGTCTCACACAATCAATTATCCGATGATATGCCCTTGTGACCACTGTCTTTAGCCGAAGAATACTTATTTAACTGTGCCTGACCCCATTTTCATTTTCACCTCACATGGTGGGCAAAGACTCTCTCATAGGCCAGATTCAAAAACCTGTGACAAGACTTCGATCTCTATGTTGGTTTCTCTCCCCGAAGAACGGTCTTCAAGACCTTTTGCATGGCATTTTTGGGCAAGGCCTCAACGAATTCCACAATGGAAGGCTTCTTGTAGCTTGCGAGCATTTCCCGACAGTATTCAATGATCTCCTCTGGGGTGGCGTGCTCTCCAGGCTTGAGCACAATCACTGCTTTGACGACTTCTCCCCAGTAGTCATCAGGTACCCCAATAACAGCCGACTCCAAGACCTTGGGGTGTTTATGCAGTACTGCTTCAATCTCCACTGGATAGATGTTTTCTCCCCCACGAATGATCATGTCCTTTTTCCTCCCGGAAAGGTAGAGGTATCCATCCTCGTGCATACTTACGAGGTCTCCAGTATGCAGCCATCCACCACGGAGTGTTTCTTCTGTGGCCTTCGGGTTATTCCAGTACCCCTTCATGATTTTCTTTCCCCGGGCGATCACTTCCCCCACCTCACCGGTGGGTACGTCGCGGTCCTGATCATCCACCACGCGAACCTCGGTTTCGGGAATCGCATGGCCCACCCCTGAGAGCCGATGTATCTTCTTATCTATTTCTTTCTCACTTCCTTCTAATCGATGATCTTCCGGCGACAGCACAGAGATAATCCCGGTGGACTCTGTGAGGCCAAAGTAGTTAGTGAAGTCTGCGTGGAGGACCTTTTTGGCCCGGAGAAGAAGTCCGATCGGCATGGGAGAAGCACCGTAGCCAATGTTTTTCAGCGAGCTGGTATCCCGTTGAGAAAAGTCCGGGTGGTCCAGGATGGCCTGGAGCATGGTGGGGACAACGTAGGTGGCGGCAACCTTTTCTCTTTCGACGATTTCAAGGAACAGCCCCGGGTCGAACTGAGGAAACATAATCTGCATGTCACCCCTGTAAAGTGGGAGCGTGGTACTGACCACTCCGGCGATGTGATACATAGGAACATTGATGAGAAGGGTACCCGGGGGGAAGGTATACGTGTCTGTGAAAGGGGTAAAGATGTTAGCGTGGGTGAGCATTGCCCCTTTAGGAAGCCCGGTAGTGCCGCTGGTGTATATGAGACAAGCTGTCTCATCCTCCTCAACAGGAACGCAGGGATATGGCTCAGGCGACTGGGAGGAGAGCACGGATTCATAGTTTTGCATCTCCGGTTGGGGCGCTCCGATGCATATGTAGTTCTTTATAGACGGAAGTCCTGGGCGAATGGATCTAATGAGATCTGAATACCGGTCGCCCAAGATAAGAACCTTGGCTCCGGCATTGTTCAAGATGTAGGAGGTTTCTTGCCCCCGCAGACGGAAATTCAGGCTCACAAATATCGCTCCAATCTTTGCAGTGGCATAGATCATCTCAACGAATTGAAAGCAGTTTATCTGAAAGATGGCAACCCGGTCACCAGGCCCAACCCCCATCTCAACCAGGGTGCGTGCCAGACGGTTTGCCCTTTCCTCCATCTGGCCAAACGTTAACCGGTGGTCAGCTTCCACCACACAGGTTCGATTAGGATAGCGCATGCAGCTTTTCTCTATGACTGATGCAAAATTCATTTTCCCCACCTATACATGAGTTCGTCCCGGTTGGCCCTTTTCCTCTAATTTCTTCAGCGCCCTCCTGCCAAGTTGATCTGAATAGGCGTGCCAGGGATTCATGCCTTCACTGACTTTCTGTCGCTCCACCACAAAGTGACAGCACTCCCCTCCATGGGGGATCAGTTTTTCCACCCAGGCTGTGATCTTGCCCTTTCCATGGTCCTCCATCGCCTCAATCATCCCCTCAACGAAATATCGCTGAACCCGGCAATCAAAGGCCGTGTAACGGTCCTGGTGGGGACACCAAAGGATATCGAATTCGCAGCGATCCCCCGAGACAATCCAAGGCTTTTCCAGAGAGGCGTATAGTACGGTGTTTAACCCTGTAACCACATATGATACCAATTCGATCTCATCCACGTCATCCGGAAAACTGGAGTTTTGAAGAAACCCATCCATCGCCTCATAGCCCGCCTTGTTGATAGCCTTTCGCACCATCTCCTGGCCAGCGTCGCCGAAGGTCTCCTCCGCGGCTTTCAAGATATTGAGTACGGCCGTCGCCTGCATAGTTCCCCAGACGAGGAGAACAGCCGGGTCGAAGTCACTCCGCCCCTCGACGGCCTTCCGAAAGTGCTCCACAGCCTCTGGATATGGCATCCCGAGTCGGGCCCTTCCGTATCCTTGTTCTTTTCTCTTCCCTTTTGACCAGAGACCTTCTTTTGTCGGATACTGCGGCGTTGACATCTCATTACCTCCTTAGGTTTATCTTGCTCACTGATCGGGTAGCGCTTTTGTGTGAACTCCCTGAGATCAAAGTGCCTGCGCAGCTNTTGATGATTCCATTATCTTCGATGCAACTTATGGCCTGGCATTTGGGGCACGCCCTGTTGAACAGGGTTCCCTTTGGGAAATTCAACAGGGCAGTGTGTTGGTGCAAACGGCAAGTTTGAGAGGTGTTCCCTCAATGGTGCGGGCAGCTAAAGGTGCTAAGAGGATTGTTTCCCCTTCTTGCCCAGATTTTTCTGGATAACCTTTGCCTCGATTCTTTTCCTAAAATCTTCGCCAGTGAGCAGAATGCTCTGGGCTATGGCTGCCGATTCAAGGCCATCGGCCACACTCTGGCCAAAGCTCATGTCTATATTCTTCTTGGCCAACCCAACTGCTACTGGCTCATTACTCAGGACCTCCTCCGCCCATTGCCTGCCGGTTTTTTCCAGTTCTTCCAGTGCCACCACTTTATTGACCAAGCCAATGCGTTCAGCTTCGGCCGCGGAAATAGTCTTTCCGGTCAGGATGAGTTCCTTGGCCCTCGCTACCCCGACTATTCTGGGCAGCCTCTGGCTGCCGCCCAGATCAGGAACCAGACCCAGGTCTACCTCGGGTATAGTAAATACTGCCTCCTCAGAGGCAATCCTGAGGTCACAGGCCAGTATCATCTCCATGCCAGCTCCCATGGCATAGCCATGGATAAGGGCGATAACAACCTTCTCAAGGTTCTCTATCTCGGAAAATGCCCTCTGAGCCTTCCTGACGAAGTGCCGGATACCCTGGCTGTCTGCTCCTGACAATCCTCCCAATTCGTTTAGGTCTGTGCCAGCAGAAAATGCCTTTCCTTCTCCTGATAATATTACAACTTTGGCATTGTCTCCGGTCGCAACCTCCGAGAAGCACCGCTCCAGGTCAAGGAGTATTTGCCGGTTGATGGCGTTTCTCTTTTCTGGTCTGTTGAGCCTGACGTGCAGTATCCCGTTTTCTCCCGAGAGAGAAAGTGTCTCAAATTCCATGAGTTGCCTCCTTTTCAGATAGTGTGCGCTACCGTGTTGTCCCCAGGTTTGGCCTCATAACCTAAGTGGTGACAGGGAGTATGCCGAAAGAGCAAGGGCCTAAACCATTTCAAGAACCTGCTCCCTGGAGTCGCTGCTGGGCACTAGCAAGGACCTCCTCAGCCTCTCGCACCATTTGCGCCAGGAGTTCCTGGCAACTGACAATTTCGTCTATAAGACCGATAGACTGGCCCACGGCAAAGGGAGCTCCTTCTACATCGCCGTTTTCCCAGGCTTTTTGAGACCGATCACCAGAGAGGAGGGGTATTATTTCTTCCACGGTGCCATGCCGCGCCTCCACCTCCAGCACCTTGTGGACCAGTTCGTTTTTCAGGGCCCGCATCTGCAAGTTGATTGTCTTGCATATCATAGTGGTGTCGTTTTCCTGGCGGCGAATGAGTTCCTCTTTGATTCTGGGGTGCGCCACACACTCTGTGGTAGCGATGAACCGCGAAGCCATCATGACTCCTTCTGCTCCAAGGACTATGGCAGCAGCCATGCCCCTTCCGTCTGCAATTCCTCCCGCGGTAATAACCGGGATATCCACCGACTCGCAAATTCGAGGTGTGAGCAACATGGTGGTCACGTCATCACTTAAAGGGTGCCCCCCTTCCTCAAAACCCGCGGCAATGACCGCATCGTAGCCGACTTGCTCGGCATGCTTCGCGTGCTTCACGGCACCGACTTTATGTATCAACTTCACGCCAGCTTCCTTTGCTTGGCCAATAGAATCTGTCCCCAGATACTTGTCCAAGGGCGCGCCCGAGATCTCAATAGCAGCCACTCTTTCTTCACAGCAGACCTGAAAATAGTCCTGATGCAGCTCTCTTGTAATCCGTACTGAGGGTAGCAGTGTAATGTTCACACAGAAATGGCTATTCGTCAGCTGTCGGGTCTCGTGAATAGCCTCACGAAGGGCATCTCCAGATTCATAGTTTCCAGAGGTGAGGTTTCCGAGTCCGCCAGCATTCGAGATCGCGGCACAGAGTTCAGGTTTAGCCAGCCACATAATACCGCCACACATAACAGGGTGCTGAATGTCAAAGAGCTCTGTGATCCTCGTTTTCATGCGTCTCCTCCTTTGTTTTTACTTATGGGTATCCGGTGTGTCTTTCAGCTCCTTGCAAGCCCTGCCTCCTTGCCTGTACAAGAGGCGGCTACCCAATGACAGCAATTACACTAATTTCCACCAGGAACTCTTCTCTCACCAAACCTGTTATCACACATGCACGGGCGGGAAAATTCTCAGGGAAATATTCCCGGTAGACTTCGTTCATTTCTCCAAAATTGGACGCATCGGTCAAAAACACATACGCCAAAACGACATCTTCCATCTTCGCACCCGCTTCTTGTAAACACGTTTGCACATTTTCTAGAACTTGTTTCGTCTGGGCCTTTATGTCACCCTTTCCTATGAGTTCTCGCCTCTCATTGAAAGCTAACTGGCCTGCGACAAAGACCATATTTGCCTTTTTTACCGCAGGTGAATACGGGGCAAGGGGCTTTTCCCACCCCTTGGGTACTATGATTTCCGATTTCATGTAATACGACCTCCCTTCATCTTTGCCAATAAAACTTGTTAAACCGAGCCGCTTGTCCGTCAATTTATCAGTAACAACTATTATGATTACTAGTCAAGAACATCAACCTGTTTTTTTCTTCCCAATTTATCCTTCCTATTCGTTCGAGATTAGTTTTAATGTATTGAGTAGTTCTTAATGCATAATACTCTCGGCTTCAGTGGCTGGTATAAAGCGAGGGTATTCTATTTTGAGAAAAAATCTATCAGGACCCTGTTCACCTCATCGGGTTTCTCGAAGTAGAAGCTGTGTCCTGCTCCCTCGACTATGTAGAGCTCGGCCCCTAGTATGCCCTCGGCAAGGAGCCTCGAGTTATCAGGGGGCATCATGCGGTCCTCGCTCCCGGTGATGACCAGAACAGGAAGGCGGATCTCCTCAAGGCGCCGTCTGACGTTGAAGACGCTCAGTGCCGCCATCTGGCCTGCTGCCCCTTCAGGTGTGGGCGAGTGTTGCACGTCGAAACCAACGCGCTCCTCCACCCTTTTCGGTTCCTCCCGGATGAAGCCTTCTGAAAAGATCACGGGCACCTTTTTACGGACAGCCTCCTCGGCCGAGATGTTTGGGTCGGACGCCTCGGCAAGGCTTGCCATCACCGCCTTTTCAGGTTGAACCGCATGCCTTCCCCCATGGGTGGTGCAACCCAAGGCAAGCTTTTTGATGCGATCCGGGTAGTCGAGGCCCAAGACCTGGGCGATAAGCCCACCCATGGAGACCCCGAAGATATGGGCCGAATCAATGGCCAGGGCGTCCATGAGACGCACCGTGTCCGCTGCCATATCCGCAATGGTGAAGGGCTCGGATGGGACTGTGGTCTCGCCTACCCCTCGATTGTCGAATGTGATGACACGAAAGTGCCTCGCCAGTTCAGCGACCTGGAGCTCCCACGATTCCTTGACCATAGTGAATCCTCCGATGAGAACTACAGGTTCGCCTGAACCATCAATCCTGTAAGCGATCTCAATATCCTTGACCTTTGCCTTGGCCATAATCTTCCTCCCTTGGTGTTTTGTTGAGCCGGATTGTTTCCCAGGTTTATACGGGCCCTCACGCCTCGCTGTTTCAGGTCTTCGATATCCTGCTCAGCCGAGCCCATCTCCAGCAGAACCAAGCCGGTGTGTTCCCTCAGGGCAAAGGTGAGGCTCCGGGTGGATGCACGGTTGGCGGTGAAGCGCACGCTATAGCCTGGGGCTTCAGAGTGATAAAACTCGCCTTTTCAGGGAAGGAGTATAGGGAAATTATAGTTGTGTGTCAATTGTGATCCGCATTGCCCACGGGCTTACCGAGCATCGTAAACAATTTTGCCGCCTGCAACGGTCATTTTCACCTGACAGTTGGGGATTTCCTCTGGTGACAACTTTATTGGGTCTTTGTCCAGTACCACCAAGTCAGCCAGTTTCCCCTCCTTCAGGGTTCCCCGCTCCTTTTCCTCAAAAGAAAAGTAGGCCGCCTCCCGGGTATAAAGGGCAAGGGCCTGTTCAGCCGTGATGCACTCCGGGGGACCGATCTCTTGTCCGCTCGCCGTCCTCCGGCAGATGGAGTCACGCACCCCGATGAGAGGGTTGGGTTCCGCCACTGGACAATCAGAGGAGAGGGCCAATTTGATATTTCGCCTTAGAAATGTTCCAAATCGGTAGAGTTCCTGGGACCGAATTGGCCCGTATGCTTCGATGAATCCATCGCCGAGGAGGGAGAGAAAATTGGCCTGGCTGGCAATGTACAAACCCAGTTCTTCAACCCGGTCGATCTGAGGGGCAGTCAGATTCCCGGCATGGACGATATGATGGCGCATGGGGTTGCCCTTCACCATGACCTGCGCGAAGGCCTTGAGAAGGATATCCAAGGCCCGATCTCCCTGGGCGTGAACAGAAATCTGGTATCCAGCCCCGTCAAATTTCCGGATTTCCTCGTTGATCCCATTCTGATCGTAATTTAGAATTCCCGTTCCACCCCCGGCTCCCACATAGGGCTCAAAAACGGCCGCGGTCCGGCTGCTCATCCCCCCGTCGAGGAATATTTTGACAGCCCCGATCTTGAGCCATTCGGAGCCGAACCCCCGATTGATGCCCGCGGACATAAGGGGATCAGCCCAATGGTTGAGGATGTAGGCATTGAGACGGAACGCAAGGCGCCCGGCATCCGTCACGTCTTGGTAGGTACGAAGCGTCACGGCATCAACGAATGGGTCATGGGCTCCGACAAGGCCAAGCCGATGGTAATGTGCCGCGCAACGGATCATCATCTCAGCTCTTTCCTCTCTGTCGTATTCGGCCATCATCTTCATGTAAATGGAGGGACTGTCGAAGAATAGGGGTCCCATGAACGCAGACTCGCTCAAAATTCCGTTTGGGTCGCCCTTTGCATCCCTGAAGATTTTTCCGCCGGGCGGATCGGGGGTCTTTTTCGTAAAACCCAGCTCTTTCAAAGCGAGGCTGTTGACCACCGCTCCGTGGACGGAGACGTGGACTAGGCAGATGGGATGCTTTTTGGTTGCCCGGTCTAAGTCCTCTCTGGTCAGGTCCTTTTTGTCGTCGAGAAGATAAGGCGCATACCCCCAACCCATAAGCCATTTCCCAGGTGGGGTATTTTCTGCCTTAGCGCGCAAGGCCTCTACCACGTCCTCTCCCCGAATACATCCGGCTGCCGGCCGACAGTCTGCCTGGCCGGTGAGCAGTGCATAAAGGCAGAAATGGTTATGGGTATCGATGAAACCTGGAAGCAAGGTCTGGCCTTTGAGGTCGATGACCTTGGTTTCGGGTTTGGCCAGTTTTTCAACCTCGGCCGTCTTGCCCACGCGGTAAATCCTGCCGAATTGCACGGCCAAGGCCTCGGCCCGTGGAGTGGTCTCCTCCATGGTCAGGATGTTTCCGTTTTTAAAAATGGTCTCCATGGCTCCTCCCTCAAAGTGGCTGATTTACCTACTAATCAAAAAACGGCTTCATGCTATTAGCAAGTTCCTCAGGTAAAGTATCAATTACCCATACATCATATCCTCTCTCCATAGGGCCAGTATCACTGGTATAAACTCCTTTTGGGTAAGGTCTTGAGAAGAGCTTTGCGTGTAGTGAATAGTAATCCAGTTTTTTACCTAAGGGCCCAGAGTAAGTGATGAGATTAAATGACCCAATACCGATTTTTTTGTATCCGCGTAATACCTTTGTGAGATTGTCTGCAAATTCATCTATCCGCGTTTCGTTTAGGTCTCCCAGAGAGCCTTCATTAAATATAAACTGAATTTCGTTAAAGCCACGAGGAGCAAAGCTTGCTATAATTGAGAGTGAATCATTGCCAAAAATGTATCTTTCATCTAGCTTTCTTTCCTCTGCAACCAGATCTTCCCAATAA
>JGI2171J19970_10001646_pt1 | contig 12457 bp, 15 predicted proteins | sample DeeMarSWOR324_28_FD_19970 | JGI IMG/M metagenome (IMG submission 19970) | reverse complement strand
GTCCCCGGATCTCTCATATCGGCAGCGGCTATCTCAGACATTGGCTCTACCACTATGCCAAGCGATTGGTGGCATTTGACCCACAGTTTAAAGCACTGCATCAACGAAAGAAACAAAACTCTCCGGGTAAAGGCTCTGGGCAGCGAGCTTTGATTGCCGTCAGTGATAAGATCGTACGCATTGTGTACCGAATATTAAAAGATAACACGAACTATTCTTCCAAAAAGGACCAGGTGATCGCTCGACAGTATGGTACGCTGAAGAAGGCAGCTTGATCGGTCGCTCTATGGAACAGATGAACAGCTCAGGCGGTGAGGGGAAACCTGGTTAGCAGCTCGGTCCCCGCTGAGGCAGGGAAAACCAGATCGTTAGTGCAGGTCCCTCACCGCTCTAAAAAACCAGGATAAGGAACCGAAGGTCCCCCTATCGGTGGAAAACCAGAATCGACCTTACGAGGATCGGATTGGAGCATGAAAGCGTGAGGCCTCATCGCTCAACTTTTTCTTCTGCGCCAAATGTGAGGCTGATTTTTTCTATTGTTTTCAAAGAACGATGCAGGCGAGGTGTGTCCCAGCAAAAAAATGCTTGCATTTTCTATAGAACACTAACGATAGAAATCACCTGCAAAAACCGCAACAGCCAGAAAATGGTTTATCCAAAAAGTAAACATTGAAAGCCCAATGATTTTACCCAAAAAAAAAGACTGCGGTTTTTGTCAGGTGGATTCCATGGTTGATAGGTCTGTAACTTAAAGCTCCCAACCTATCATGAAGCTGAACCAACCTTCTCCTTCATGCTCCCAGTCTTTATCTCCAGTGTGATCCTCACCGTAGACAATTCCGATATTAACATTAGCCCAATTCTGCACAAGAATTCCTGCAGCCCAAGTGAATCCAGTTTTATTATCAGTTTCTCCATTTTCAGACACTGACACTTGAGAAAGCCCTCCTGCAATGAAAGGTGATATTGGTACTCTGACATCAGTCCAAGGAATCTTCGGTTCAAGGCTATATCCAGCGTAATAGCCTAATACCGCTTCTCCAGTTATAGAGTCGTCGTCTAATCTGAATTTAAAAGGAACTATAAGCGGTCCACTAACTGGCCCACCCACGGAGGGCGAAACCGATTTTGATATATCGACATTGCCAAGTTTCTTAGGCATTATATATTCTTCATCCAACGTTACCGTAGATTTGGTTGGGCCCATATTATAAAGGGTAATGAATCGCACAACATAAGTACTCGAATCACCTGAATCAACAACCACAAATTTAGAATTTTTGACAGCAATATGTCCTGCCGTTTTGTCTCTCGTTCTTTCCAAGTCATAGAGCGTTTTGTTCAGACGATAAGCTTTTGTTTCCTGAAGCTCTTCTGCAAAGGAAAAATTAGATATTAAGAATACCGAAATAGTTAAGATGATATATTTCATTTCTCACTCCTATTTGTTATTACTTAAAAATCCATTTTGGGAATAGCATAATAATATAATAAGACTCGTTAATTCCAAAATGATTTGAATATATATGTACCCCTAATAACCCATTAGAAACGGTTAACCGATCAATAGTAGAGATTCTTATGCTGAGAAAACATGACATGCGCTCCAGAGTAAACCATTTTCTTTACAACAGCAAGGCATGGCCGTCTTGCCATACAAATATCCTCACCGCCTTTATTCTATATTGTCAAATCGCTTTGGAACAAACGTCCCCCTCCAGGCAAATTACCTTGCGTGCATGAATTTTATGATCTTGTGAACGTCTCAATGAGTGTCCCTTCAGTAGCCGTATAAGGCTGCAAGGTTTCGAATCTTTTCAACCAGAGACGAGTCCAGGGTTTGTATTTCTGCCCATTCGACCACCCAAGGCTCCTCTCTCACATACTGCCACCTGGCATTTGTAGTTTTGGATATTTTGTCAGCGACTCTGGGCTTGTATTCAACTTCCAAGAATTCACACAGCCGTGGGAGCTCGGGGATTAGTTGTTCTACCTGGATAGTCTCGCTAGCTTTTTCTTGCGCAAGCAGATTCCAGTGATACCAATATCGAGCAGATAGGAGAATCAATTGATCTCTTGGTTCTAGCGAGCATTCTTCGGAATTCAGTTGAATCTCAGGGACGTTTTCTTCGATATACCTCTGGGACAGTGAACCTTTTCCCAAGAGCAATTGGGCGACACTAGGGATCACCTTGAGTGGATGTCTGACTAGATGGAGTACAAAATCAAACTCGTAGCCTATGGCACTTGGTCCGAAGGGCGGATTAGGATCATCGACTGTCATGAACCACGACGCCATACCATCCTTGCCCATTGAACCATGTGATGGTACAGGCCTCTCGTGGCGAATATCTAATCCAAGAGAACGCCAGACATCAGTGGCATAAAATGTGCCACTGCGACCACAGCCTGTAATGAGTAGCTTTTTTAACTCCATGTCTGCTATCTTGCTGCTGCTTGCACAAAGGGTAAAGCCATATGGGGCCTAACGGTCCGCATAAGTTGCCGCTGTGGAGCGCAGCGAAATGGTCTGAGTGAAGCTTGTTGTTATGTTCTCACCCCCAGTGCAGAGCATACTACTCCGCTTCTGAAGGTCAATTCAACCATCACGAATGTCACGTTTCCTCATTGATGAACTTGGGAGGCCAGCCGTCCCTCAATGGGTATACAAAGGTCCCTCGACCTCCCTTGTACCGAAAGTCGCATATTTCAGCGCCCTCTGCAAGTGTCTTATGTCGAACCAATCCCCTACCGAAGGCCTTGCTTACAACGTCATCCATCAGACAGAGATAGGGCGTCAATTCGTCTGCTCCTTGGGCGTGATAGAGTTTACAGATTCCACATTCGGTAAAATCCAAGCCATAATCGAATTCTTCACCATCTCCCTCAGTAAAGGTAAATACCCAATCGCCAGGATATTGACGCTTTTGCGATTTTGCCGCCTGTTCGCTCCAGCGCTCTTGATTTTTCTTGCCATACTTCAAGCGCCGCACAACGCCACGAAGCCACCCAGGGAGATCGGTCGCTACTTCGTACGCTTCGTATATGATCTTACCCACCTCCTCGGTCGTTTGACCACGCGCCTTGAGCACCCTATACTTTGCCAAACAGTAGGCACTCACTAGAAGATTCTCTGCATTGAGATTCTTCTCGCCACCTATATAGGGAACTTCCGGCAGCAGAGTCTCATATTCCTGCAAGGTGTCTCTCAGGATGGTCTCTGCAAGATCGTCGCCAAAGTGAACTGCAAGGACCTTTTGTGTGGATTCTACGTAGAGATTAAACAGGTCCATGTTCCTAAACTTGGCGTACATCGCACCTCCTCCAGCTACCACGGCCCCACCAGCGGCTATCGCGGATGTTATCAAAAACTGTCTTCGGCTGATTCTCACTGCAATCCCTCCTCTTCAATCATTCACTTCAATCGTATCTTTGTTGGGCAACACCTGGTTTCCTTGCACTGATTGCAAGAGCCCTTTCTTCATACAAAGGCCGCATAACGAACCGGGTAACAGGATGGCTTTTGAGCGGCCAGCGAAAAAGCCAGTCCTCGTTCACCCAGAGGTTAGATTTCTTCATGATTTTTATATTCAAGAATGTCTCCGGGTTGGCATTCAAGGTGTTTACATATAGCATCCAAAGTGGAAATGCGAATAGCTTTGGCTTTTCCTGTTTTTAGAATAGATAAATTTTGTTCGGTGATTCCAACCAATTTTGCAAGTTCGACTGATTTCATTTTGCGCTTTGCCAGAACCACATCCAAACTTACAATTATAGGCATAGTGACTCCAGCTAAACAGTTAGTTCTTTTTCTTCACTTAAGATCCTTCCTTCATCCATTACCCATGCAATGATAAGAACAATTCCTCCTACCATAAGTGTAGTAATTTCTGCCGAACTAAACCCAACTTTAAGAACTCTACTGCCTGGAGGGTTGCCTGCTGAGAATAAAACACTTTTGGCGGATTCATAAACTATTGACAAAACAACCCACAATAAAAGAGCTTTGGCAGTGTTTTTAAAAAAACTGACATGCTCAAAAGAAAATATCACGCCCTCTTTGTAAAATGAAAAAAGCTTTCGAATATTTACAAGCCCATAAGTTAACGCGGAAAGGGGGAGCAAACTTGTAATAAATCCTATAAGCTGTAATTTGATTGGCAACTTATTCGGAATTAACGGAGTTGAATGAATATTTACATTTATTAGTGTCTCCGGCAAATAATTAATGAATGCCCAGTACAAGATATAATATAGTGGTATCACCACCAGCAGGAAAGAAAGTAGCAAATGAATGTATTTACTGAATTTTTTAATTTTTGATAAATTGTCCATGGTAGCATCTCCTGTTTAGGTTTTTTAGGTTGAGCATACCAATGGCATAGTCGTTTGTCAATAAAAACTTATTGTTTAGCGATAAGCCTATTCGACCTCATTCTTTTTCTTTTGGGCAACTCGTATAAAATCGGCCGGCGCTGTAAGCGCTCGGCTGAATTGGTTTGTTAGGCAAATGCAAATGTGTATTCCATGTCAGGGGCAGACCACCTTGGTTTCCTTCTATTTCGGCAATTCAAATGTTCCTGTTACCTTGTAGCAGCCCCGCCACGTCCCTTCTACAAGTGGGCTACGTCTCGTAATAGGGACAACACTGGCGCTACCCGTAATGCCTTTCCATTTGCCAGTTCCATGAAGGAACTTCCATTTCCAAGTGGGTTTCCCAACAGGGCCAAANGCTGTCGTCTCCGTGAAAATGAAGTCCCCATCAAGGTCGGTTAGCTTGGAATAGCCACGTGCATCTGCTTGACCAGCCATAATGCGCGAAACACCCACAAAATGATAAATGAAGCTATCGAAAACCTTGTTCTCGTGATTGCTCATGATGATGCCTTTGAGCTCAACGCTTAAAATTATTAATTCTTTACTCGATGACAACACAGTGGCTGGCCCAGTAACGCAGTGTGTGATGTCGAAAGGAGTTTCGGCTTGTGCAACCGGAATAAAGATGCACAAAAAGAAAATAACTATGAATGCTTTGATGCTGGTATTCATTTTTCCCTCCTTTCTTGTTCCCTAACGGCGGAACTAAGGCGGGCGGTTTACCGCGTCGCCTTCATCTCCTTGTTCGGGTGTTCTCTTGCTAGTGTTGACTTCGTTTTCCTGTACGCATGCGGCGAAGTATTCGCTTCAATGCCACTCGCGCTCGCGTAAGAGGAGTGATCCTGCCGGCTTCAAGCCGGACTCTGAGTTCGACATAGAATCTGGACAGTGATCTCAGCGTCAGCTTGAACAGGTCATCCTGGCCCTCGGTGTCGCCGCGACAGATATGGTGGTGGCAGCCAATGGCAACGGCTTGAACCGGCACGAGTATTTGGATCTTCGCAAGATCATCTAAATCTAACCCTTTCTCCGATGACTCAATCTCCATCGCAGCTGCGCGTACATCATGCCTATCCCTTGCATATTCCTCGTAGCGCATGGTGATGAGTTTTTCCCAGTCCCGAAGATGTTCGGTCTCCACACCCGAAGTCCTCAAGTGATCCACATGTGCCTTGGGGATTCTCTTGTTCAGCTCAGAGAGATAGTCGCGGAACTCCCCGGCAACCCGGAGATCGGGCGCCTCGAGTACAAGCATGATTAGGACAACAGAGGCAACAACCAGCTCATTGAAGATTCTGTCCTGCTCAGCCTGATTCAACTGCTCGAAGCCTGCCAATTGCCGGAATTGCTTGTCCTGAAACAGGTGGAATGCGGAACCCGCGGCAGCATGCACCAGAACCTCAGCCGTTGCGTCAGCCATGTGATCGAGTGATTCAAATTGTGGTTTATTCATCGTCATGTAATTTGCAGCGGGTAGGTTCTCAGTCTATCTCAATGCCCTTGTTAGGGATGCCATTCCTTAATTATTTTTGGAACAAGTCTGAGTGAGTTCCTGTGCGTTCAAAAACGATACGATCCGCTTCAGCCTTGTAAATAAGAAGCCAGTCAGATTCAATGTGGCATTCTCGGCGCCCCTGCCAATTACCGATCAATTTATGATCCTGATGGATAGGGTCTAATTGTCCTTCCGCCAGCACCGACTGTATGATGATTTTGAGCTTCTCCAGGTTCTTTCCCTGTTTCTGCATCCGTTTAACATCTCGATCAAACTGTCGGGTGTATATTGGAGTAAGCATCAGATGCCTAATTTTTTGAACATGTCTTCCGCGTCCTCGCATACGACTAAATTACGACCAGCGTCCGTATCGCTAAAAGTGCGGCGTGTAGTCTCATTTGGTATGACGACGTCAAAGGGAAGGCCGTTTCGCAGTTCGACCTGCCTGTAAAAAAGGGTGATCGCTTGAGTGGTACTCAGCCCGAGATCACGGAACACTTGTTCCGCTTTGTTTTTCAGTTCAGGTTTGATTCTGGCTCTTACTGTTGAAGTTTTATTCATGATTCACCTCCATTGCACCAGATTGTAGCACAAATGGGGAACAATTTCAAAATTTTAATGAACTCTCAGCCACCCCACTGCGGAGTGAAGCTCAACTCCGCATTCGCGCCGCCATTTTTCACTAGATGGTTTTTTGCTGTTTCGAGAAAAAATATTAGGATATATGGAAAATTTTCCCTATATTGCGATTATATAATGGATTATTTTCCATATATAACAGTATGTAATATAAAAAATAGAAAAAATAGGGTTGAATTTTCCGTGCTATTCTTCATTGTTCACTGGGGTCGGGCCACACTAGCTTATTGATTATTATAGATTAACGTCCCCAAAATAGGCCTTTTTATGCCCTGGATCTTCTTTTTGCCCCCAGGTTATTATAAAGGATATCTCTCGCCGTTGATTCCCGTCAATAATGCTCTTTTTGATAGCAAAAATGGCGATATAGCCCCAAAATAGGGACTGATTATTAGCATAATGTCAATCATTTGAATCGGTTAGATTGGCCCGACCCCCTTTTCAATGCGTCAGCCGCGTGGTAACCGCAAACCGAAGCGGCGCGGTTTCCCACGTCGCCTGGACGCAATTGTTAGGTGTCCTTCTGAGTGTGCTCTTTCTGTCAGATTCCGAACTGCTTCGTGTCGACCCACTCCATACTCAGCAAGGACCAGAAGTCCAGAGCCAGTTTGTTCACCACATAGTCATAAGGCAACCACCCATAGCCCTGGTCTCCCCATGTCGTGCCCCAAGAGTTGCGTATGAGTAGCGCGCCGGTGGTCATCTTGTTGCACTTCGTGTTCTTGATCTTCTTACCGTCGTCATAGCCGACCGCGACGATGGCGTGGCCCCACTGCGCCTGTTCGCCAGGACAGGGGTATGGGATTCCTCCTTTCAGATCACAAGAACTGAACGACGGGAACCCCCAGAAACCGAACATCGAGGGGATCCCGGCAGCGAGATACTTCTTGACCTTGGTTAGGACTGTGTTCCCTGAAACGTTGACGCCCAAGGGATCATGGCAGAAGTACCGCACAGCTTCATAATTGTCTGCCACAGCATACACGAAACTCGTCGGCTCTTTGTCGAAGTCAGGTGTGGCATCTGTGTAAGGACAGTACTTTTCGTCCGGAACTCCGCAGAGTACTAAGGCACCCATCGTATTCCTCAACCAGGCTCCGGTGTCCCCAGTCACTTGCATCAGGTTGCGCGTTGCTTTGTAGACAAAAAGGCGAGAACCCTCAATGTGCTTGCCGAATGCACGGCGCTCAAAGTACTCGACCACCCCTACGGCGGCATGTGCCGTACATGACCCCAGGTCCTTCTGGTTCTCGATTGGTGAACACCAACTCCTGAGATCGATGGTGGCCGGGGGTGTCTTCAGTTTTCTCTCACTCTTGGCCAACCCCAGCTTCCTACCCATTTCTGCAATCTGCGGCTCTGCGCCGGTGTAGTCTCGCAGATCGGGCAAGGGTGGCAGCCACCCAGTACCTACAGTCTGGCCTGTCTCGGGGATTTCCACCGCTTTGTATGTCGCGTACATCTGCAATCTCCTTTCTTCTGAATTGTTGTCATGAAAATCGGGACGATTCTATTTTTAATAGGAGTCGGTTCCAAAGTGATTTAAATATCTGTACTTGTAATAACCCATTAGAAACGGTTAACCGATCAGCAGTAGAAATTCTTATGCTGAGAAAACGTATGACAAAAGCAAGGCTTGGCNGTNTTGGCATACAAATATCCTCACCGCCTTTAGTCTATATTGTCAAATCACTTTGGAACCAACGTGCCCCTCTATGTGCCCTCTGGGAGAGCTTCATTCATTATGAAATAATAGTAGAATTTTCTTCTCAACCTCATAGTTTATGGTAACCATCCAATCCTGGTAATCGGGCTCGAGTGCCTTTAGTTCGTATAGAATTTCCTGTTTGAGAGCCGTCTCAACAGGAGCCCCTCGGCCAGGCCATATATGAAATTCGATACGAAGGTACTCCTTTCCTGAACTTGTCTTCATCCGTCCCTCAATAGTCGGAGCAGCCAGCAGGATTCCTGACAGCTGTTCGAAAAATGCAGAAAGAACGGAAGCGACTTTTTCCTCCATTTTTCTTGCGGTCTCTGAATTGGGTAGGAGCGTGACATCGATCAAACCCCGTATATAGCCCAGGGGGTATTTCACTACATTCGTGATTGTCCTATTCGGGATATATACCTTGGCCCCAAGGGAGTTCTCGATCACGGTAAATCGTATGCCTAAGTCGCGCACAATCCCCGTTTGGCCTGATATTTCCACCATATCGTCAACGTTGAAGAGGCCGGAGAATACAATAGTCAGGCCGGTTACCACATCCTGAACGAGGCCCTGTGATCCAAATCCGACGGCCAATCCCACAATAGATGCGCTGGCAAGGTAGGCCTTGAGAGACACGCCTATCTCGCTGAGAATGAGGCCAAAGGCAGTAAAATACAGCCCAAAAACCAGGGCACTCGTCCCGAGGCTTGCGATCGTCTTTGGCTTGGTAAGGCCAGGACTAATTCGCCCAGACAATTTTTTGCTGAGGCCGCGAACCGCAATAACTGCTAAATGAAGCCCTATGAGTACAAAAACAATTAGCACAACTCTTAAAGGGCTACCGGACTCCGCAAGCAATGTGCGTAAATAAGAAATCATAACTCCCTAAGGGAAAGTTAGCGCGTTACCCCGAAGCGTGTTGAATAGTAATATTAATAGGGGACGGCGGTTCCAAAATGATTTAAATATATATGTACTTCTAATAACCCATTAGAAACGGTTAACCGATCAACAGTAGAAATTCTTATGCTGAGAAAACATGACATGCGCTCCAGAGTAACCCATTTTCTTTACAACAGCAAGGCTTGGCCGTCTTGGCATACAAATATCCTCCTATATTGTCAAATCACTTTGGAGCCAACGCCCCCTCCACGGAGTTTCATAATCATAAGCAGTTCTGCTTTGTCAGAGGATTCGTCTAACGTAATAGCTCAGTTGTTTTCCTGAAGCGCAGTGGAAGGAAAATCAACTGAAGCGCTTTGTTAGCCTGTACGTCACTCTGGCGTGCCCGTCACTCCTTCGGTAAGGAGTTGATGAACTTGCCAACCAGTTTAATGTTCGCCTTTTCGTGCTTCCATGACTTGTCATTATGTTCCAGGTAAAACGGATACGCGGTAACGACGACAACCATGTCGAGCTTATCCAGCAGGACAATCAGCTGTCCGCCATGTCCCCAGGCGAAGTCAACATGATGCTCGCCTACGTTGGCGGACCACCACTGATAGCCATATCCAATGTCGCGAAAATGGCCCACCTTTTTAACCACGAATTCATTCACCGAATAGGCTCGAAGGGAATCGCGCACCCAATCAGCAGAGATGATCCGTTTCCCCTCGTATTCTCCGTCGTTGAGATAGAGCAGGCCGAATTTGGCTGCATCACGTACCGTCATGTGGAGATCCCCGCAGCCGTTGTTGTGGCCATCCCTATCCCTACCCCAATCGCCCGCCTCCGCGCCAATTGGCGAGAAAAGGTGCTCCTGTGCGAATGACCTGAGATCTGTACCACAGGCCCGTGCCACGATAATCCCCAGCCAGTTGGACGTCAGATTGCTGTAATGGAACCTGGTTCCCGGATCGCTGACGAGAGGGAATCCTTCTATAAGCGGTAGATAGTGACCCGACAAAAGGCCCTTCCAGAGATCAGGATGGCTCTCCTCCCAGGGATATCCGGCGCGCATTTGCAACAGATGCCGGATCGTGATCTGCTTCTTCCTTGGATCAGTAATCTGGTCGGCGACTTCCGGGAAGAAGTCTATCATCTTCTGATCCACGCTTGACAGGAGACCTTGATCCAGCGCAATTCCGGCCAATGCCGAGGTAAAGCTCTTCGTCACCGACTGCAATCGGGCTTTCTGCTCAACCGACCCTTTATTAAAGTACCGTTCAGCGATCAGATGGCCGTTCTTGATCACCAGCAGCCCATAGATGGTCTCCAATTTAGCCGCATTGTAATACAGCTCCGCCACAAGCATCGGATCCAGTCCCTGCTCTGCGGGTGTCGAAACCTTCCAGTCATCCCGGAGTAGCGGTGTGTATTTGACTGCTTTGAGATCCCCAGTGCGAGGACCGCATCCGACCAGGATTGACAGGATGAAGATCACGCTGGTGGTCAAGAGGATAGAGTGCCGACGCCCCGTAGAGCGAAACAACGGGCAGCGCACGATACGTCGCAGCAGGTCCAGCCTCGGCGTGTCGTTGTCTTTGCGCGTAGTGTACATAATATCTCCTTTCATGCGGGGTCCCACATCGCGGATCGGAGAGGGGGAGCCCCATCCTGTTCCGGCTGGCTAACGGGGGAGCTCAGTGGCCGCCGAGCGAAGCGAGGGAACAGGGGCGTCGCCCCTTGCGGTACACTGCAGCGACTGGTTATGGCCTTTTTCAATTTATTTTTTACAATTTGAGCAAAGGGAAGACTTGACCTTTTTTAATCTATCTCGACTAACTCCTTACAACTCCCACAGCGCTTGGCGCCGCGAAAGAGCTGGTCACCACAATGAGGGCATCTGTAGCGATTTTCCTCTTCTTCCACCCACTTTTCAGCACCCAACTTTTCTCTAGCAGGGACAGAGCGGAGTATTACTTTTTTTCCAACAGGAACAGGAAAATCATCAATTAATTTACAAGGGAACTCTTTACATTGATGGCAGCCATCATAATTTTTCTCCATGACACACGCTCGGATACCACATGCTTGGCAGTATACAAATTTTTCGTTTGACAAACAGCCTTTGCAGGCAATTTGTTCAGGGGTAACGCCATAAGCATTGGCTAATTTGTCTTTTAGTTTTTGATTATTGTCGCGACTTGCCATATAAACACCGCAAACGCCACAGTACATACCGCAAGGTGCTAATAATTCTGTGTTCATTTTGTTGTCTCCTTCTTATTTTTGACTATCTTCCATTCTAATTTCCATGACAACTTTTCCCCAGCCTCCGTATTGTACTCCTATATCCCAACAACCGAATCTTTTAAAAAGCTTTTTGTTTGGTTATAGTTTGCTTGATACCATAACGCGCCGGTAAGCGGCGAGGTTTACGGAGTCCGCTCGACTGGCTGGTTGGCTGGCGGTTCGGATTGAGATTACCCGCAGAACGTAGTCAATGATACAGCCACCGAAGGAAACTCCCGAAGCAGTTCCTTGTCAACGGTTATCAAGGGGGCTTTCAGATCATTTGCAGCAGCGATAAACTCACAATCGTAAGCAGAACATTTGCTTTCTGATGCAAGCCGCAGGACTTCATATGATGAAACCTCATATTCTCGGCCCCTTAGCAATTCCAACGCACCGTCCATAATATATTGAGCGTGCTCCAACTTGATAAGGTTTTCACGCATATAGAGAGCCAGCACATTGCGAAGTTCGCTGCGCCAAAGTATCGGAGCCGCCCACTCGCTGTCCTTTTTTAGAGCACGTTCGGCCAGGAGCGATTGCTCGCTTGAGAGAAAGAGATAGCCTATAATATTGGTGTCAACCACAATCATAGCCGACCTTCTGCTTTGGCCTGGTTGAATTCCTCATCACTGATGCGATGGCCGGCTGTCAATTGACGGAGGCGGCGAGCATTCTCAAGCACCTCGTCGGGGTTTATCCGACGACTCGCCACTGCATTCTCAATACATACGATAATCTCGCTATTGATGGATCGCCGATTTATCTCTGCGACAGTCTTAAGTCGCTCGTAAAGCTCATCAGGTATATTCTTCACCGTCACTGTTGCCATATCAAACACCTCCAATGATTCCATTATGAAACCATTATGCAATCATGCGGCCCCATTGTCAAGCTCCAAATACTCCCATGACCCAGTCAACGGGCTGCTCAAGGGCGGCGCGTTTTATGCGGCTTGACGGGGGGGCGGGCCACGCTAACTTATTTATTATTATAGATTAACGTCCCAAAAATGGTTATTATAAAGGATGTCTCTCGGCATTGATTCCCGTCAATAATGCTCT
>JGI2171J19970_10001645_pt1 | contig 12458 bp, 11 predicted proteins | sample DeeMarSWOR324_28_FD_19970 | JGI IMG/M metagenome (IMG submission 19970) | reverse complement strand
ACATCCTCTTTTTTATGCGTATGGCCAGTTAAAACATAATCATACTGCCTAGCTTCTACTATTTTCTTTAGTTTCATCCGGTCTTTGCCGTGATAAGCAATAAACTTCTTTCCTTCATATACAAATTCATAAGTATCTTCAAAGAATTCTCCATTAATCTCTTGGATTTTCTTGTTTAACATCTCTACATCTCCATCACAATTGCCTCTAACGAATTTTATATTCAAACCCTTGAAGAACTGTACAGTGCCTGGAGATATAATATCGCCGCAGTGGATGACCATATCACATTCCATAGCCTTGAAAATATCAACAGATTTCTTTATGCCGAAGACATTCTCATGTGTATCTGAAATTATCCCGAGCATAATGGTAGCTGATTGAAACTAGTTTAAATAATTTTTGCAATAATAACTTTTATAAAGTCAATAGATATCTAAATACCAGAATGAGCGCAGATTATCAAAAAAGAGAGGCAAAGGCTGTTGAAGCTATAAAGAGTGCTATACCTTCTTCTTTAAAGCAGAATATGCTCAAGCAAAGCAAAGGTTTGTTCTGTGAGTTATACGAGAATAAAGTCTGCCCTAATCATTATATTGCTACTGCATGCGATGGTGTTGGAACTAAGTTAATTCTTGCAGAAGCAATGGGAATATACCACACTATTGGGATTGATCTAGTTGCTATGAATGCAAATGACATGGCTACTTTTGGACAGGTAAGCCCGTTTCTATTCATAAATTACATTGCATGCCAGGAAAAAATACAGGAAAAAGGCATTACAGGGGGGATAATAAAAGGCATTTCAAAAGGTTTATTGCAGTGTGATGCAGCAGATATCCTAAAAAGCTCAATACATATCAATTTAGGAAAAGGTGAAACAGCTTCTGTTGATGAATTGATTTCAGCAACAAAACCAGGTTATGGCTTTGATGTTGCTGGCGCAATGATTGGATTTATTAAGAAAAGTGCGCTTAACTTTAAGATTAGTCCAGGAGATAAAATAATCGCCTTAAAGAGTTCTGGCCCTCATTCAAATGGCTATACTGATTTAAGATTAAGGCTTTTGAAAGGTGATTTTGAGACGAGAAAACAGTTCAAAAAAAGATACAAAGGAAAGTATAAGCTAAATGATAAATTCGATGGAAGCACAATTGGAAAGCTATTATTAGAGCCGACAAGAATCTATGTAAAGACAATGGCTGCAATCTCAAAGAAATTCAAGGTTGTTGGTGCAAATAACACTGGCTATGGGTTAAAGAATCTAAACAGGTATAAGGGAAAGTTTGGGTTCAGAATTAATGATCCAATTAAGCCGCAGCCAATCTTTGAGCTAGTTCAAAAAGAAGCAAGGTTTAGCGATGAACAGATGTACAAGAAGTTCAACATGGGCATGGGTTTCTTTGTAATAGCTAAAAAGAAAGATGCTGATTCTATCCTTTCAATAGCTGAAAAATACAAGGAAAAAGCTAAGATTGTTGGTGAAGTAAAAGCTGCAAAACAGACAAGAACTGTGTTAGAAAAAGCTGGAAAAAAGATTGTTTTTGAGGGTTATTAACCACTTTCCCGAATATGCTAATTCCTTAAAATTCTTAAGATACAGCCTCTCTACCCCTAAAATTTAATCGAAAACTTTATAAAGAATGGAGTATTTTGAGGTGTATGTGAGGGTGGAAAAATCTTAGTTTTTTCGTCGACAAAATAAGGCAAGTTAGCCAGAGAAATACAATGGATGAAGGAAGCTATAAAGCAGAGCATATACAGGTTTTAGGCGGTTTAAGCGCTGTTAGAAAAAGGCCTGCAATGTATATAGGCGGCACTAGCTTAGACGGCCTGCACCATTTGGTCTATGAAGCTGTTGATAACTCTATAGACGAAGCATTAGCTGGTTTCTGCACTGAAATTCACATCATAATCCATAAAGACGGCCCTATCACAATTATTGATAATGGAAGAGGCATTCCTGTTGATATGCACCCAAAATTCAACAGGCCAGCTGTAGAAATAGTTATGACAAAACTGCATGCAGGCGGTAAGTTTGACAAAAAGACATACAAAGTAAGCGGCGGCTTGCACGGAGTAGGTATTTCTGTTACAAATGCATTATCAAAGTCATTGATTGTGGAGGTTATGAGAGACAATAAAATATACCAGCAGAAATATGAAAGGGGCAAGCCTATAAATGAACTGCAGGTTATAGGCGAAACACAAAAACGGGGAACAAAGATAACATTCACGCCAGATGATGAGATCTTTCCAGTCAGAGAGTTTCACTTCGATACCTTATCAAGCAGATTTAGAGAGCTTGCTTTTCTAAACAAAGGATTAAAGATAAGCGTGGAGGATGAACGCTCAGACAAACATCATGAGTTCTGCTATGAAGGTGGAATTGTTTCTTTTGTTGAATATCTGAATAAAAACAAAACTCCGTTGCACAAGCCAATTTACTTTAAGAAACTAAAAGATGAGGTTGATATCGAGATAGCAATGCAGTATAATGATGGATATCAGGAGAATATTTTCTCTTTTGCCAATAATATAAACACCCAGGATGGAGGCACACATCTATCTGGCTTTAAGACTGCATTAACAAGAACAATGAACAAGTATCTTGAAAAGATGAATAACGGCAGGAAGCTTACAAGTGATGATGTAAGAGAGGGCTTAACTGCGGTTATATCTGTTAAGATTCCAGAGCCGCAGTTTGAAGGCCAGACAAAAGCTAAATTAGGCAACAGCGAGGTTAAGGGTATTGTTGATTCTATTGTCAGCTCAGAATTAAGCACTTTTATGGAGGAGAATCCTCCTGTATCAAAGCAGATAATCGGCAAATTAGCCAGTGCAGCAGAGGCAAGAGAAGCTGCTAGAAAAGCAAAGGAATTGGTTAGGAGAAAAGGCGCTTTACACAGAGGCTCTTTACCTGGAAAACTTGCAGATTGTTCTGAGAAGGATCCTGCTAAATGCGAGCTTTACCTTGTTGAGGGCGACTCAGCTGGTGGTTCTGCAAAGCAAGGCAGAAATAGAGCATTCCAGGCAATACTGCCTTTAAGAGGCAAGATACTAAACGTAGAAAAGGCAAGATTAGAAAAAATGTTCCAGAACGAAGAAATCAGGACAATAATAACTGCCATAGGCACTGGTATTGGTGACGAATTCAAGCTAGCTGGAGCAAGATATCACAAAGTCATTATTATGACTGACGCTGATGTAGATGGAGCTCATATAAGGACTTTACTCTTAACATTCTTCTACAGATATGCAAAGGAATTGATTGAAGCAGGTTACGTGTATATAGCACAGCCTCCTTTGTATAAGGTTAAGAAGCAGAAACAGGAATATTATGTGTATAATGATGATAAACTAAAGGAATTATTGGCCCAAATTGGCAAGGAGGGCATTAATCTGCAGAGATATAAAGGCCTTGGAGAGATGAACCCAAAGCAGTTGTGGGAAACCACAATGAACCCTGAGAAAAGAACTCTGCTTAAGGTTTCTATAGAAGATGCTGTTGAAGCTGATAAGATATTTACAATCCTAATGGGCGACCAGGTAGAGCCTAGGCGTAGATTTATTGAAGAGCATGCTAAGGAAGTCGTTAATTTGGATGTATGATTTCTTTTAAATATGTTAAGAACAATTAAAAAACAACATTGGAAAAAATTCAATCCGAAAATTCCTTTTTACCCTATGTTACAGGAATTTTCATCTGCTGCCATTCCTTTCTACTCTAGCTTAAAGGAAAGTAAGCAGATGATTTTTGCTTTAAAGTGTAGAAGAAGGCAAAAATCGGATTTATTTCTAATTATTGATTTCATAGAAATCGAAGATTTCTGGGACACAAAAAATCTTCGATTTTTTCGTGTTTTCTAATGATTATTTTTATTGATGATAGAAACCTGACTACAAAATAAAAAGCTTTTTAAATCGAGGAGATTTTCTCAACTCAAATGCCTAAGGTAACGAAAGCAAAAAAACAATGGTATCAGATAGTAGCTCCGGAGATGTTTAGGGGCAAGAGTCTTGGGGAGGTTATACTCTTTAAACCTGAATCATTCCTTGGAAAAACATTTTCTGTAAATCTGATGAATGTCGTAAGTGATGTAAGGAAACAAAACATAAACATATTCTTTGAGGCTAGCGGGCTTAAAGAGGGCAGGATAAACACAAAGGTTGTTGGCTACGAGATGATGCCCTCTTCTGTAAAGAGGCTTGTAAGGCGCGGCAAGAATAAAATCGATTTATCCTTTGTCTGCAGAACCTCTGATGGGACTCATGTCAGGATAAAGCCAATCCTGATAACATTTTCCAAAGCAACAGGTTCTGCACGAAGATCGCTGGGCAAGAAGGTTGCTGAGGAGGTAAGCAAGAAGGTCAGGAAAACAAGCTTTGATGATCTGATTACCAACCTGATAAACCGCAGGCTTCAGCCGGCTCTTTATGACATATTCAGGAAAATATACCCTTTGAAGATGTTTGACATAAGGTCAATAAAAGTAGAAAAGGCAAAAAGAGGTCTAAAAGAAATTGAAGTGGCTGAAGAAAAAGAGGTACCAGGGGAAAAGAAGGAAGTTGAAGAAGAAAAGGCTGAAGTTAAGAAGCCTGAAGAGCCTAAAACTGAAGAAGTCAAAGTAGAGAAGAAAGATGCTCCAAAGGAAGAAGTTAAAGAAGAAACAAAAACAGAGACAAAAGAAGCTCCAAAGGAAGAAGTTAAAGAAGCACCTAAAGTTGAACCTAAGACAGAAGTTAAGAAAGAAGCTGCTGTTGAGGGTTAAGAGTTCTATTTCTAAATTAAAAAAATTACCTATGATAATGCCTAGGCCCTCTATGAGTTCCTCTGCCGTGTCCTGGCCTGCTATGGCCTGAACCATGCCTAGGCCCACTATGGCCTCTTGGTCTGCCATGGCCTCTAAAACCACTGTGACCATGTCCAAAGCCTACTCTTGGGCTTTCTCTCCATTTTATATGCACTCTTTCTATGTAAGGGGTTTGTTCTTTAGGTATTTGTACATCATAGTCCCTCAATACCCTTGAGAAGTTTTCATGGTCTCTACCACCAATAAGATTAATTGCAATGCCTTCTTTTCCAGCTCTAGCTGTTCTTCCTATCTGTGGATGTATTGCTTGCTTTCTTTAGGTGAATCGTAATTATAAACATGTGAAACACCCTTGATATCAAGTCCACGAGCAGCTACATCAGTACATACAAGAACATGAGCGTTCTTTGAGTGGAATTCCTTCATTGCCCTGTCTCTTTGTGACTGTGAAAACCCTCCATGTATTGCCTGAGCATCCACTCCATTTGTCCTTAGGTTATTTGAAACAAAATCTACTGTTTTTCTTGAGTTGCAGAAAACCATTACAAGAGCTGCTTTCTCATGTTTTAACAAATGAACAAGCAAGGAGAATTTCAGATTATCCTGCACATCATAGTAAACCTGCTTTAATTTCTTTGGGTCAACATATGATTCTGCAGAAACCTTAACAGGATCTTTCATATATTTCCTTGAAAGCTCAGCCAGTTCTGGTGGGATTGTTGCAGAAAACAGCATTGTCTGCCTTTCCTTAGGACATTGGCTTATTATCTTCTCAACATCCTCTATAAACCCCATATCAAGCATTCTATCAGCTTCGTCTAAAACAAGGATTTTTACATTCCTAAGATCAATAGTTCCTCTTTGAAGATGGTCAAGCATCCTTCCAGGAGTGCCTACTACAACATCTGCGTCTCTTAGTTTATGGAATTGAGGGTTTATTGAAACTCCTCCATAAATGGCAATTACCTCTAAGCCCTTATGTTTTGAGAATTTCTTTAATGCCTTTTTAATCTGCTCTGCAAGCTCTCTTGTTGGTGTTAAAATAACAGCCTGGATACCTCTTCTTCTCTCAGTCTTCTGTATAATCCCTGAGCCAAAAGCCAAGGTCTTTCCAGAGCCTGTTGCTGAGCCTCCAATAACATCCTTTCCAGCAAGAATTAAAGGGATTGACTTTTCCTGTATCTCACTTGGTTTCTCAAAATTCTCCTCTTTTATCACTTTTAATATGTTTTCTAGTATTCCTAGTCTTCTAAATCTTTCCATATTTTATACCTCAATAAATTAAATCTAGTTAAGAAAAAGCATAATACGTTTTTAGTGTATATGTTTTTCTTGGTCGTTTAATTTGTATTATATTATGGTATGCATAGGTGGTATATAAATGTTTCGATTTTGTAACCACCACAAGATAACAAAGAATTTTGGTTTTTTCACTTTTTTTTCAAAAAATATTTAAACATCAAACATTTAACTCGTTTAGTGGGTGTTTTATGAAAAAGATATTGGTGATTTTGCTCTGTATCCTGCTTCTAGGCTGTGCTGAGAAGACATCTAACTCCATCACAGGGTATGCTATCAAAGATGCGCAGGAAATAAATTGTGCCGACTGTGACGATGGCGATAAGTGCACAACAGATATATGTAGTGGAGAAGATAATGCTTGTGAACATGTGCCAATACGCAGATGCTGCGGCAATGAGCAATGCGAGCTGGGAGAAACATGCTTTACTTGTGAAGAGGATTGCGGCAGCTGTTATACCATGGAACAGATGCAAAAGGATATCAACAAGATATACGGAAGGAAGATCATCTTTACAAAGAATAAGGTTATTGGAAAAACCTACGGTGAGGTTGCTAGTACGGATTATGATTTCTATGATTCTACGTATGTAACAGTTATAGAGATAAAAAACAATGATAAGTTCTTCTCAAGTCTTAAGGATTTCCAGGATTTTATAGAAGGGATAGGTAAACGCAGATTTGAGCATTTTGAGTCCAGGCTGGCTGAGCAGTATTCTGAAGACGAATACGAGTTTATAACCAACTACACAGTTGAGTTAACAGGGACTCTATCAGGCGATATAGCAGGTTATTCCTATTGGGCAAAGGCATACAAGGTATTCTATTCCCAGCCTTTAGATAATGTCAGAGGGTATAAAACAACAAGGCTTACAGATCCTATTCTTGACTCTGCGCTTTACGTAAGATGCGCACCAAATCTAGTGGCAGGATTCTATTCCAACCAGCCTCAAATGCTTGAAAGATTCTGGAACAATCTGGATGAAGAGGAGTATGATGCCCAGATTAAAACCTGGTTAAGCAGAGAAGCTTATGGTGCGCTTGATGAAGCTACAGCCTTAATCGCGTATTGTTCTGATAAAGAATAGCCCTGCCAGGACTTTCGTAACTGATTTCTCAATTGATTCGAACCTGGGTCGCCTGGTCCCTCCAGTGACATTAAATCGCGAAGCGATTTATGGCTTGCCACATACCAGAGCCAGACATGCTTGACCGCTACACCACAGGGCTATTAGGATGAAGAAAATTGTTATTTGTTTTAAAAAGGTTTTCTATTTAATGAAGATGAAGAAGTTTCAGCGACAGCATGACTGCAATGCCAAGAACAAACCATATAAGCTGGATAAATGACTTTGAGGGAGCACATTCCTTATGCAGCTCTGGGATTAAGTCAGAACCGGCAATATAAATAACCCCCCCGGCAGTTAATGGCAGCAGAAATAACAGGTAATTCTCAAGCCGTGTTCCTATCAATATTGATATAACTGCTCCCAGAATTGCAGTCAAGGCTGATAGGAAATTAAAGGTCAATGCCTTAAACTTAGACATCTTTGCATGCAGTAAAACCCCAAAATCACCAATTTCCTGAGGTATCTCATGCAATATAACAGCTATCGTGGTCGTAAGACCCAAATGAAAATTTGCAAGATAAGCTCCGCCAATAATCATCCCATCTATCAGGTTATGGAAGCCGTCACCAATAAGGTTCATAAAGGCTAAGGGATGAGGATGTGTCTTGGATGTTGGAATATGGCAGTGCCTCCACTGAATAAACTTCTCCAGAACAAAGAATACCAGGATTCCTAATAACAAAAACAGTGATACGCATAATTGGCAGCCATATTCTTCAACCACTTCAGGTATTAAATGGATAAAAGCACCGCCAAATAACGCTCCTGCAGAAAAGCTGACAAGCCATAACAATATCTTATTTAGCTGATTCCTCTTTATCAGCAAGGCAAGGACCCCAACAAGAGAGATCAAGCTAACAACAATCACACTAACCATGCTGTTTAGCCAAACACCCATCTTATTTAGTCCTTAATATAACTGCTATAAATAGTTTACTAATAGAAACATATAAATACAGCCAATTATCAATAATAGAAAAAATGATAAAAGAATTATCACTCTTGATTGCAGGGATTATAGTATTGTGGGCAAGTGCAGAGCTTCTTATAAAGGCTTTACAAGTTCTGGCTACCAGGCTCAAGATCTCTGATACCTTTGTTGGCTTAACAGTATTATCTATTGGTACAACCCTGCCAGAGCTTGGAACACATATTGCATCGAGCATGGTCATATTAAGAGGTACTGATATTTCTGGCATTGCTTTGGGAACAAATATTGGCTCAAATATCTTCCAGATAACTGTTATTTTAGGGATAGTGGCCTTGTACATGACTGTTCACGCGCATAAGAAATTCCTTGATTCTGATTACCTTATAATGTTAGCCAGTATCCTACTATTGTTCGTGTTTTCTCACACTAACGGGGGCATAGGCAGATATGAAGGAGCTTTCCTAATAGTATGTTACCTGGTCTATCTATGGCGTTTAGGAAGAATAGAGCATTTTGTACACAAGGTTGAAAACGAGAAGCACAAGAAATGGCTTTTTATTCATGCATTAGCAGTGCCAGTAGGAATAGCTATACTATATTTCTCTGCAAATATCGTTGTAAAAAATGCGCATAAACTAGCTGTTTTATGGGGTGTTAGCGATTCATTGATTGGTGTTCTTATAATTGGTTTTGGTACAGCCCTGCCAGAGCTTGCAGCGGCAATCATAGCTTTAAGAAGGAAATCAGAAGGAATGTCTGTTGGCGTTTTAGTGGGAAGCAATATCACAAATCCTTTGTTTGGTGTTGGGGTTGGTGCGTTGATATCAACCTACACGGTGGGTGACAAAATTGTTAATTTTGACCTGCCTGTATGGTTCTTTGTTTCAGTCGTAGCATTGCTTTTTTTCTGGAGAAAATTAAAGATTGAGCGTAGAGAAGCTGTAATTCTGATAGCTATGTATGTAATCTATGCNTGGGTAAGGATTGTTTATATAAAATGAGAAAATTCATAGCACAAGGAGCAGAGGCAAAGCTCTATCTTGAGGATGGAAAGATAATAAAGGAGAGGGTAAAGAAAGATTACAGAATAAAAGAGATTGATGGCAGGTTAAGGAAGTTCAGAACAAGGAGAGAAGCAAAGGTTCTATCTAAACTGCATGCAATGGATTTTCCAGGTCCTAAATTAATAGAAAGTGATGATAAAGAGATTATTTCTATGGAATATATTGATGGTCCTAAGCTAAGGGATATATTAGACACAAGCAATTATGAGAAGATATCAGAGGAAATCGGAAAGAAAGCGGCAGTAATGCACAACAACCACATGATTCACGGTGATTTAACCACATCAAATATGATTTTTAAGGATGAGGTTTATTTCATTGATTTTGGATTGAGTTTTTTCTCGCATAAAATAGAGGATAAAGCAGTTGATCTGCACTTATTGAAACAAGCTCTGGAATCAAAGCATTACAAAATCTGGGAAAAATGCTTTAAAGCTGTGATTCATGGCTATAAAAAAGAAGCAAAGGATGCTGAGCAAATTCTAGAAAGATTAAAGCAGGTTGAAGGAAGAGGGAGGTATAAACAAAAGAAAAAGAGAGAAAAGAAATAAATTCCTATTTACTTGATACTCTCAGGTGCTTTATCGCCATAACACCTGCGATACCAACTAAGACATAAATAATCCTAGCTAAGATATCCAGCCTAAATATCAGGGTTACCAAGTTTAGGTTGAACAAACCAACCAAACCCCAGTTTATGGCTCCAACAATAACCAGAACCATAACAATAGTATCTATTAGCTTTGCTTTGCCTTTCTTTGCCATAAGAATCACCTCTTTTTGTAGTTTATTAACTAATACTGGAAGAAGGAGTATTTAAACTTAGCGGTTAGAAACCAGCAGGAATCAAAAGGTTAAGCAATCCACCAACAATTAGGGTTGACACAACCATAATAACCGCTGATTTAATCATATCCTTTACGCCTAATTCTCTAACCAAAACAACAAAAGTAGCTACACACGGAAAATACATTGTTAATACAACACTGGCTATTACCAGCTGTTTTAGTGTTAAGCCCAGGGGCAAAAGCATTCCTACAGCAACATCCTTTCTTAAAAAACCAACTATTAAGGCTCCAATAGCCTCTTTCGGCAGGCCAAGAATTCCCATAACTGGGGCTACTATCCTTCCTACAAAATCAATTATACCAAAAGAATAGAGGATGTTTACGAATAATACACCAACTAAGACATAAGGTATTGCCTCGGTTATAAACCACCTTAACCTCATCCATAGTTTTTTGAATATAGCTTTCCAGTACGGGATTTTGTAAGAGGGTATTTCCATGAAGATCTCAGTGCTTCTTCCTGTTTTAAATCTGTTGAGGATTAAGCCAAGTATAGACCATACAACGAAAAGAGTAAGGAAAACTAAGCCCAGGCCTCTTATTCCATATTTTCCTAGCAAACCAATTACCATAGCTATCTGGGCCATACAAGGCACACAGATTGCCATTAAGGTAGCAGCAATAAACCGTTCCCTTCTTGATTCAAGTATTCTGGTAGCTAAAGCTCCTGGAACATTGCAGCCAAGTCCCAGGAACATTGGAATGACAGCAAAACCATGCAAGCCAACCTTATGCATTACATTGTCAACCAAAACAGCCAACCTAGGCAGATAACCAGAATCCTCTAAGAAGCTGAGTATGAGATAGAATGCAAAAACATAAGGCAGTACCATTGCTATAGGAACATACAAGCCTGTTGTTAGTAAACCCATGCTCTGGATAAAATCAATTTGCCCTTCAATTAATGTTCCGATAAATATATCATGAAAAAATCCCTGGCCTAACCAGGCGCTCATTCTCATTACTAAAGGCTTATAGAGTTCAAAGATAGGATCAAAGATATAACCAATCAAACCTTCACCAATAAGTCTTATGAGCATAAATGAAAGAATCATAACTGCTAATGCTATTAATATGCCCGAAAAAGGCTTTATGCTCGCATCTTCCAGCCTTTCTAAAAAGGTATGGTGCTTATGAGTAACCTTCTGAATCCCCTTAACCAGCTTTCCTATCTTATTCCATCTTTCTTCATCAGAAAGTCTCTTTGCCTTAGGTTTAGTTGCTTTAGGAAGCTTGTCTACAAGCTCTTTTATCCCTTCTCCTGTAATAGCCACAGTTGGCACAACAGGGACCTTTAGCGCTTTCTCAAGCTTTTTAAATTTGATATCTATTCCAGTATGTTTTGCTTCATCCCATAAGTTCAGTGCAACAACAAGCGGCTTGTCCTTCTCCATTAATTGGTACGTTAGATTAAGGTTCCTCTCAAGGTTAGTTGCATCAACCACATTTATTACAATGTCGCCTTCCTTCAGCATTTCAACAGCTACTTCTTCTGCTTTACTTGTGGGCCTTAAGGTATAAGTTCCAGGAACATCAATAACTTCTGCAATTTTGCCTTTATATCTCATGTAACCTTTCTTAAATTCTACAGTTGTGCCAGCATAATTGGAAATAATAACGTCTGCACCTGTTAATCTAGAAAAAACAACGCTTTTTCCTACATTTGGATTGCCCATTAACAGTATCTTCATTTTATACTAACAATTATCCTACGAGCCATGCCTCTTCCAATAACAATCCTCATGCCATCTACCCTAATAACTACAGGCCCTCCAAATGGATGCGAAGAGGTCATAGTGACACTCTTGCAAACCCTTACGCCTAAAGAATGTAGCCTTCTTTGGAAGCCATGATGCCCTTCGATGGACTTTACTATGCCTGTTTCTCCTGTTTTTAGCTCTGAAAGTCTTTTCTCTGTCCAGGGATGCATAAGGTCTCCGTGAGGGCATACTCTGGGATTCTTAAGGAAATTATCAAGCTTCTTGATTAAATCTTCAGAGAAGGCGTGCTCTAGTTTATGCGCATACTCGTGGACTTCTTCCTTTTTACAGCCAAGAATGTTTTTTAGGAAGAACTCNATAAGCCTGTGGCTGTGGGTGATTCTTCTTGCCTCTTTCATGCCTTTTTCTGTGAGGAATATATTAGAATAAGGCTTTGAGCTAACTAAGCCCTTTTTTGCCAGCTTCTTTACCATCTCTGAAACACTCGGCTTGGAAACCTTAAGCTCTTTAGCAATATCAACTGACTTAATGCCCGGAGATTTATCTGCCTGCTTCTCGTATATAAGGTAGATTGCCCTTAAGTAGTCTTCTTCTGCCTGCTGATTCATTGGAGTTAGGTCTACCTAACTAGTATATAAACCTTTCGGAAAG
>JGI2171J19970_10001643_pt1 | contig 12471 bp, 8 predicted proteins | sample DeeMarSWOR324_28_FD_19970 | JGI IMG/M metagenome (IMG submission 19970) | reverse complement strand
CAATAGAGGATATTGGTTATATTTTTGCAATTAAGGCATATAAAAATTATATTTATGCAGCTGGGTATGAATACATTCCCGAAGATGATTCTGGTATCCCACTAATAGCAAAGTACAATGTCACTGATGGAGAATTATTATGGGCTAAAACATGGGAAGGGTTTCATCCAAGTACCCGAGCAATTGATATAGATATCAGCAACGATTCAATATATATTGTAGGTTATACTGGTCCGTCCGGTGTTGTAATAAAGTGGATGGATTCTTTTTTATGTAAATGTGATCTAGATGGAAATCTTGTCTGGAGTAAAGTAATAAATGAAACTAGAGTTGACTTTGTTAGTGGTATTAAGGAGTATGATGACTACCTATATTTATGCGGATGTAAGGACTCTAAATCTTGGATTTTAAAATATGACAAAAATGGGGACAAGATATGGGGTGAAACTTATACAATGCTTGGAACATGGTTTTCCGAGTTTCTTGATATTGAAATCTATAGTGGATATATCTATGCTGAGGGACAAACTGATTCAAATGATAAAACCAGGCAGGATGTGTTTGTTGCTAAAACATCTTTAGACGGAAAGCTTACTTGGAAAAAGGAATGGGGAGGAGAAGGCCCTCAGTTAGGGGCAAGACTTGCAGCTGATGATGGATATATCTATGTTTGTGGTTATGGACGTAGTGCCTACACTATGGGTTCACCCAGTTGCGATGTTCTTTTAAAATATGATACAGACGGCAAATTGATATGGGATACTAGTGCTGAAACAGATTCAATGTTACTTGATTTAAAATTATATGATGGATCAATATATGCATCTGGTGGGATTTGGAGAAATAATCCGTATGATGCGTATGGTGATGCTGTTCTTCAAAAATATGATACAGATGGAAAGTTAATTTGGTATTTGACCTATGGAGAGAATTATATTGTTGATTACGCAAAATGTATGGATTTATATTCTAACTCAATTTTTGTATTTGGAATAAGCGATGCCTGGGATTTTATTTTTAGCTATGACCCTGACCATTTTTCAGGTAATAATAAGCCTGCAACTCCAGACAAACCCTCTGGTCAGGCAAAAGGCTTACCTGGAGAGGTTTATGATTATAGTGGAAGCACCACAGATCCAGATGATAACCTTATAAGTTATTGCTTTTCTTGGGGAGATGTAAACGTTACAATCACTCAATGGATGAACTCAGGGGAGATAGGAGATGCTTCTCATAGCTGGAGTGAGATAGGAAGATACAAGATAAGGTTAAGAGCTAGAGACGAATGCGGTTTTGTAAGCGATTGGTCAGACCCATTAAATGTAAATATACCACGCAACAAGGCAATGTTTAGTATAGGTTTATGGTTGCTTTTTGAACGATTTTTCGGTGCATTCACATTATTAAAACGAATTCTGGGCCTATGAAAAACTATATTTTCTTCTTTTTTCTTATCTTAAAATCCACAAAATATAAATAGTCAATTAACATGTGTTAATAAATGGGTCTAGTTTGGAAGTAAGAATGATTTTTTAGGATAATCCTACTTTTTCATACTTTTCTTCCTCCCTCAACTAGACCCTATCAATTTAACCTTTTAACAAGAAAAAATTTATCAAAAAAATGTGTTTAATTAATAATTTTTCAATACTATTTATGCAAAATTTAAATATATAATAACCGATGTTACTTATGAGGGAGGTATCTAAGTACGGAAAAAAATAATTCAATGTTTAGTAAAATATTGGCAATTGGAGTTATTTTTTTATTTGTTAGTATTTATTTAATTCCTGAGGTTAAAGCAAATGATTTTGAAAAAGATAATAGATCCAGGGATGAATATAAGGAAATTATCACTTTTATTAGGGGTTTGTGGGTATCTTTGGAATGGATAAACAAGAGAGGAAATTTTCGTGGAGAAGTAAATTTGACAAACGATGATTGGGGGATATTCAAGTTATTTGGTCTTGGTTGGTCTAACGGAAAAATTGTATATTTTGAGGAATCTGCAACCTTCATTCATGCTTATCGTTTCATAGGATATTATGAAATGTCTGCCTTTGGTGACCCATATGTAAATGGTATTGCTATGGGCAATATTGAGTGGTATAATGAAAAATAAATAAAAAGAGGTGGAAGGAATATGAAAAAATATATTGTAGAAGCAGTTTGTATTTCAATAATTCTTATTTGTTCAACCTTCGTGTCATCTACTGGAAATATAACAGATGATAAATACAATTATAATAGCAATTTTGAATATGTTAAAAATGAGAATGGTTTATTATCCTGTGACCATATTGGCTATATATTAGGTTCAGGACAAGATTGTTTTGTCTATGAATTCATATTAAATAATCCTGATAATTTGACCTGTATTTGTGAAGGTGGAGGTTGGGGAGATTTTATGTCGGGTGCTGCCTTTTCAGATGATGATTATATTTATTGTTGTCAATATAATAACGGTATTTTATGGGGGCTAGACCTAAATACTTGTGAGATGTGGGTCATTGGTGGCGGTGGAACCGGCCTCAATGGTTTAACATATGATGATTTAGAAGAATTTTTGTACGGATGTTCAAGCACTGCTTTATACAAAATAGACCCAGAAACCGGTGAACAGGATTATATAGGGGCTTTCCAAATTAGTACTTCAATGATCGGTATCGCTTGTGATGCATATGGCTCATTGTATGGTTGGGATGTCAAGTTTGATGAGGATTCATATCTTTACGAAATTGACAAAGAGACTGGTGAAGCAACAGTAATTGGTTCACTAGGTATGAGTCTTATGTATAATTCTGATGGGGAATTTTGCAAAATTGATGATATATTGTACATCGTTGTTACAGGTCCACCTCCAAATTATAGATGCCAATTATATGAGTGTGACATTGAAACCGGAGATTGTAGTCACATCGGTCAATTTCCAGAAGACGTTGAAATAACTGCACTAGCAATACCATATAATAATCCTCCATATACCCCATATAATCCCATTCCGCCAGATGGTGCAGAGAATTGGACAGGAGGGGGTTTATGCTGGTCTGGTGGTGATCCTGATGGAGACGAGGTAGTATATGATGTTTATTTTGGTAACTACAGTCCTCCACCAATGATAGAATCCAATTATTCTGGTAATTGTACAGATATATTTTACAATTGGGAACCCAATACAACCTACTATTGGAAGATTGTTGCCTGGGATGAGNATGGTGCNTCAACAGAAGGACCCATTTGGAGTTTCACACTCGATCGAAATTATCCGCCAGACCCTGCACACAATCCGTTTCCTCCAGATGGATATGAATGTGTTCCTGTTGATGCTGTTCTTTACTGGAATGGTAGTGATCCTAACCAGTGGGACACACTTACATATGATGTTTATTTTGGCCCAAATCCAGATCCGCCTATAGCAGCATTAGACCTAAGTAAAAATGAATATGATCCTTATGACTCAAACCCTATGGAACTCTATCAAGAATATTTCTGGTCCATTACTACACGTGATAAAAGTGGATTACAAACTCCTGGTCCTGAATGGACCTTCACTACAGGTTGTTATTGTACACCTCCAACTATTGATGGTCCGACACATGGCAAGGCTAAGGTAAAATATAATTATACGTTTACGTCCACAGACGAGTTAGTATATATATTTTTTGTTGATTGGGGTGATGATTCCCCTATTGAAACTCTGTATCCTACATCATATGATGGTCAACAGGCAGTAGCAAATCATTCTTGGAACAAAGAAGGAACCTATAGTATTTGTGCACAAACCGAAAACATTTTTGGTGGTTTGAGCGAATGGGGTTGTCTTGAAGTTATTATTCCAAGAACCAAAACAACAAAATACTTACTATTAAAATGGTTTTTAGAAAGATTCCCATTGCTGGAGGTATTTTTACGAATAATGAAAATCTGAAAACTTGTTTTGCATTTTCTATAATAATCCTATTTCTTGGTGTTTCAGTGGCACCTATAACACAGGCAATATTTACTGAAAAAACAAATCATACAATAACTAATGGATACACCTTTTATGTCGGCGGTTCTGGAGAGGGTAACTATACAATGATTCAAGATGCAGTAGATAATGCAATTAACGGCGATACCGTATTTGTATTTGATGATTCATCTCCATATTACGAATCTGTAAAGGTGAATAAATCAATAAATTTAATTGGTGAGAACAGGCAAACAACTGTTATTGATAGTAATGGTAGTGGAGAACCATTTTTTATTCTTCCTAATACAAATTTTGTAAACATCAGTGGATTTACAATTATAAATAGTGAATTTGCCGGGATTGATGTTCGTTCAAGTTTTAATAGTTTTTTTGATAATATTATAACAAAAAATGAACACGGTGGCATAGTGCTTTATGAATTGTCACAAAATAACACCATTAATGGAAACATCATCCTTTCAAACAATGTGTCAGGTATGGTTATTTTATATTCCAACAATAATACTATCACAGGCAACATTATCAGCTCAAACAGCAATAATGGGATATACCTAAGTGGTTCAAGAAGCAACAGCATAAAAAGTAACAACATAAGTTTGAACAACTGGGAGGGCATAATGCTCTTTAATTCTAGTAGCAACACAATTTCTGGCAACATCATCAGCTCAAACATTGGTAGTGGTATAATAGATATCATGGGTAACAAAAATAGAATTGTGGGTAACATAATCCATTCAAATAGCAATAATGGTATAGAACATCAATTATTTAGTCAGAACAGTACAATAATGGATAATCAGATCTACTCTAACAATGGTAGTGGTATCTGTATAGATATTGGTTTTTTTGCAGAAAATAACACCATAAGTAAAAACAATATAAGTTCTAACAATAGGGCTGGTATATCTTTCAAAGCGCTTGAAAAAAGTACAATCACAAACAACATAATCTCAAACAATGAGTATGGAATATTATTAACTAGAATCTCTTACAATAACACCATATCAGCTAACACTATCTCAAACAACTACCATGGTATCTATCTAAATGATTTTTCAACAAATAACACCATTATTGGAAACACCATAATAAATAATGAGTATGGAGTAGAAATCTATCATTCCCAACAGGTAAATAATATCTTAAAAAACAACTTCCTGGGTAACAAACACCATGCCTATTTTGAAAATGGGAAAAACAAGTGGAAGAATAATTATTGGAACCGACCTCGTTTACTTCCCAAACCTATACTTGGAGCATTACGTATCAATTTACCATGGCCTTTCCAGGATATCGTTATAAAATGGTTGAATTTTGACTTGCGTCCAGCATTGAAACCATACGATTTATAATTTTTTAGAAAAATTCCCAATACTTTGAAATCTTTTTTGTTTAATTATTACCAATAAAACTTAATACATATTTTTTGATTATATTATTTATATGAAAGCTTTGAAAGAACTATCTTCATATATTATTGGGCTGATATTCATAATCCTTGGTTTTTTGACATTTACTTATGTCGAATATGTAAATCAAAGACCAGCTATTAGTGAAACAATTCTTTATTATGTTATTGCAGCAGGTTTTGTTTTAATGATTATTGGAATAATTTTTATGATTTATTTTGCGAAGAAGGATTTGAAAAAGAAATCTGCTAAATGATTTTTTTAAAAAATCGATTTAATAAATTATTTATAATTATTTTAATTAACGATGAATAAAAAAATATTTAAATTGAGTTATTTTATTATAATACTGAAAATTATAGTTCTAAGGGAGGATAACGATATGAAAATGAAGTTAGCTGGAATAATTGCAATAACGCTTTTGGTTGCAAATGCATTTCCAGCATTAGGTACAATAATTGAAAAAGATAATGTTTCAGATTGTCAAAATATTGGAGATAGAGGTGGACTTTTTAGACAACTTCCATCCCCACCGGACGATCCTATGCCCACATGTTGGCCTAGTGATTTAAATGAAGGATTGCGTGTTTATGAGGATTTCATGGATGTTTCTAATCCAATATGCCATATCCACTGGTGGGGTCAGGCTATTAAACAAATAAATGACACCTGGTATCCAGGAAATCCTGAAGGTATGGTGTTTGACATAATTTTCTATGAGGACGATTCCGGTAGTCCTGGCACCGAGGTTTATACTTTTTCTGATATCTCGCCAATAATTATTGGGACAGGTATTATGTATGAATATCCAGATTGGCCTGAAGGACCCTCTGAATTATACTATTTTGAGGCTGACCTAAATCTATGCTTTGACCTATCTAATGGCTGGGTTTCAATAATTAAAAAATATAGCTCTGATGACTCTATTTTTGGATGGAGTGAATCCTCAGATGGTAATGATAATCTTTATTGGAATTATGATAAACAACCTAATGATGTTGCCTTTATACTTGCTGAAAGTGGAGAGCCGGACCTTGAAATAAATGTAAAGGGTGGACTTGGTGTAACTGCAAATTTTAATAATATTGGGAACGAAACAATTACAAATGCACCTGTTGACCTTTTAGTATATGGTGGAATGTTAAGCAAAATAAATAAACATAAAAGGATAACAATCGATACACTCCCACCAGATATTAATGGCTCTATAGGCATACCACTAATACTAGGATTTGGAAAAATATCAATAGGTGTTATAGCAGATAATGTGGTGGAATATAAAAGTGGATTTCAATTGCTATTCTTAACTATTATAAAATAGAACCGTTCTTCTTTTATCCTTTATTTGTTTAAATTCAATTCTACATAAATTGGATGTTACGTTAACTTTATATTTAAATATAATATTATAAATTTATCTAAGGGGAGGAATGAATATGAAAAAAAGTATGATCTGGAAAAAATTGGTTTTTGTAATAATATTATTATTAGTTGGTACGAATATAATTGCTAATAATGGAAGTACTAATGAAAATATCATTTCAAAATATGATGATTATGAGAGTCGACAATTGGGTATCTCTATTGTTGAACAACAATTAATACTCAAACCAATTGCAGATTTTTCATATACCCCAGAAGAACCAATTATTTATGCACATGTTAAATTTAATGATGAATCAACGGATACGGAGGGTAAAATTGTTAGTTGGTGGTGGGATTTTGATGATGGCTACTATTCTGAACTGAGGAATCCTACTCATTGCTTCCATAAAGTTGGCAAGTATAATGTAAGTCTTACAGTCAAGAATGATACAGGTTTTTCTGACACTGTAAAAAAAGAAGTAATAATATTAGAAGACAATATCCCTCCTTACGTTAAAATAATCCAACCACAACCAAGATACATAGAATTCGATTTCTTATGTTTAACAATCAGAATAGAACTACCTTATCAAAAAATATACGGAAAAATCTATGTAATTGTAGATGCATGGGATAATGTTGGTATTGAGTCGGTATCATTTTATGTTGACGATGTATTACGAGATATAGATTATGAACCACCCTATATTTGGTTGTGGGATGACCAATCACCGCTTTTCCCATATAATCTAAAAGTAATTGCTCGAGACTACGTAGGAAACGAAGCAGTAGATATGATAAGAGTTTGGAGAGTACAGGTTTTACCATAATAATAATTCTTTTTCATCTTTAACTTGTAATTTTTTCTTATACATATGTAATTATTTTATATTTTTTTTAATTAACTATTGTTAAGGAAATATTTATATTATGAAATTATATTTCAATAACAAATTTTTTAAGGGAGGAAAAAATGAAAGAAGGAAAAGATATTTTGAAAGAAGCTGGTGTTCTCTTAATAGCAATAACTATGGTTTTATCAACATCGGTTATAGCACAAACAGAAAAACATCAAACACCAATGATTTCTGTTGAGGGAAGCGGACAGGGGCCTGGTGCTCTTGGAGATGTTGTTTGGGACAATGGAATGGACTATGATGGTATATGTGCAGCACAATATGATGAGAGTTACCCATTTGAAGCCGAATCTGCTGATGACTTCAATTTTGATGAAGATACCTTAGTCGGTGATGTACACTGGATTGGTGCATACTGGAATGGAGATAATTATAATCAAGTACACTGGCCATGGGAGATTACATTCTACAAGGATGATGGTTCTGGAAATAAACCTGGATCACTATATGCAGGACCCTATAACTTTGATGAATCCGAATACACTGAAACATTAGTTGAAGATACTGGAAGTCCTGATACAGGAATTTACTATGAAATTTCTGTGGATTTACCAGAAGGGATTTTATGCTATGCGGGTGAGAAGTACTGGATTTCCATTCAGGGAATTGGAGTTTTTCCCCCACAATCAGGCTGGGCTTATCATCTAGATCCGATCTATCTACATGAGGCTGTTTTTAGATCTGAGTTTTTCGGGTTTCCAGATTGGACCGACTGGAGCGAAGTTAGTCCACCTGATCAAAGAGATCTATGCTTCCGGCTTACTGAAAAGGAATGTGAACCAAGTATCGATGTTGAGAAATATGTATGGGACCCCTGTAATGAAGAATGGGTTNATGCTGATACTGAATCTGAAGCTCTAGATCTACCAATATGTACAGATGTAACATTTAAGATAGTAATTCATAACGATGGAGAATGCTGTGGTCCACTATTTAATATTCAAGTTTACGATGTAATGCATGATAGCTTAAAATATATCAGTGCAGACCCAGAACCTGACGATTTTGCATACGATCCGCCATATTACTATATGGTATGGTATTTCCCTGGACCGTTAGAATATTGTGAAACTATTGAAATTTATGTAACAGCTCATGTTGAGGGGCCAGAATGCAGCGTTGATTTCAACTATGTAGAGGTTTTAGCCGAAAGTGATTGTGAGCCGTACTATGTTGATGATTGGGACTATGCATATGTTCATGCTTATGTAAACGATCCACCATCACCACCTAAGATAGATGGACCAGACAAAGGACCTGCAGGGGAAAAGTTATGTTGGACGTTCCATTCAACAGATGCTGAAGGTGACCTAGTTAAATATGTAATAGACTGGGGTGATGGAACAACTGATACAACGGATTGTTATCCTTCTTGTACACCAGTTGAGGTTTGCCATATTTATGAAGAAAAAGGAACATACATCATAAAAGCTTATGCAATAGACTGCTGTTGGGGCGCAGAAGGCCCAGAGAGCACATTTGAGGTAACAATACCAAGGGCTAGATATGTCTATCCATTGATAGTAAGATTATTCGAGCGCTTTCCAAATGCATTCCCAATACTTAGACAGCTCCTAGGTCTATAAAAAAATAAATCTCTCTCTTCTATGATAATTCAGTCATGGAAGAGTCTCTTTCTCTTTTTTTCTTTTAATAATAACTTTGGAGTTCCCAGTTACATTTATATAAAATTTTTATATAAGTAGATTAAAAATTGCTCTAAATGGAGGACTTATACGAATAAAAATTGTTTAAGATATGTACTTGTACTTGGAATTACTATCCTATTTATTGGTTTAAGTATCATACCTGCAGCCGAAGGAGGTCTAAGTGAAAACAAAAATATAACATCAAATGGAGATTTAATTGATGATTTTGTTTTTGATTTAAAAATAAAATTGCTTATGAAAGTTGCTCATATTCCCTCCCTATCCATGTGTGTAATTGATAATGATTTCTCTATGTGGTACAAGGGATATGGTTTTTCAAAAATATTGATAAGACAGAGACCTACAAAGGATATAGTATATTTGATGGCATCCATTTCAAAAACAGTTTGTGCAACTGCTTTGATGCAGCTTTATGAAAAAGGTCTTTTTGACCTTGATGACGACATTAATGAATATCTAGATTTTGAGGTTAGAAATCCTAACCATCCCAACGTTCCAATAACATTTAGAATGCTTCTTGCTCATCGGTCAAGTTTGTCAGGTTCAAGTTTATCTATGAATTATATATATTTTCGTTATCTTTTTTATTATAATAAATACCCTTACCCTATGATAAAGGAAATGATAACTCCCAATGGAAGTCTTTATACAGACGCGGTATGGAATTCTTTTGCTCCAGGAACGCATACAGATTATTCAAGTATTAGCTTCATACTTTTAGAACATTTATTAGAAGTTCTTTCAAATAATAAGTATTCAAACTACTGCAAAGACAATATATTTAATCCTTTAAAAATGGAAAATACAAGTTTCAATCTAAAAGATTTAAAAAGAAAACAACTAGCAATACCCTACATCGATATTTTGAGGATTTTTTTTCCACTTCCATTTGTTGAAGGTTTGTATGCAGTAGGTGGATTAAGAACCTCAATTGAGGATCTCTCTCACTATGTGATTGCACATATGAATGGTGGTGTTTGGAATAATGTTAGAATTTTAAATGAATCAACTGTTGAACTGATGCATACACAGCAATATCAAAACAGCTCTCCGGGAGAAGCAACATTTGGTTTAGGCTTTCGTATTTGGTTTGGAAATAAATTCAATGGGTTCAGACCATATGGGCATGCAGGCTATGGTTATGGAATGACCACATATATGGGGATCAATAAATCAAATGACAGGGCAGTTATATTTTTTATGAACAAGGCTTTAGATTTTTCAAATACAATTGATACTCTTGTTTATTTTAAGATAATGGAGCTTTTATATTTTAGAGATATTTCTACCTAAAAAAGCATATTAATATTATCTAAATTTTAATATAATTATTTTAGATACTGTTATTTATGTTAAATTTTATAATTAAATGTTGTTAAGGAAATATTTAAATCAAGATATTTTATTATAATATTAGTAAATATATGATTCTATGGGAGGAAAAAAGATGAAAACTAAAATATTGAGTATATTTGTTTTTACGCTATTGACTACAAGTATTTTTGGAATAGTGATAAATGCTGAAGAGGAATCTTTTTCTAAAGAAATAATTGAATCAGTTGTTTTTTCAGAACCTGAAATATCAGAGGAATATCAATATTTTACTGTTGATATTGAAGAAGCAACCTCGCAATTGATGCAACCTGGTAAACCTATTTTACCCATTTACTCAAAAACATATAAATTCCCATTTGGTACAAATATTGAGAATGTTGTTTGCACTCCTTCACAGGTTACCAAGAAAATTATATCTGGGGAGATCAAACCCTCACCAGAACCTGTTTTATTGGATAAGATATATTCTTTAGAAGAAAAGAATACTGAAGATTTTACAGAAAAGGACAATACAGTCTATAACAGTAAGGAGCTCTTTCCAAACTCATGGTATGATTATAGGGTAGGTTGTGGACTTGATGAAACCTGTCGTTTAGTCTATCTAAGAGTTCAATTCTATCCTGTAAGATATTCTCCAGGTAAAAATTTAATAAAATATGCCAATGCAGTTGAGATCTCGATAGATTATAAGGAGCCGGCAAAGCCAGTTGTCTTTCAGGATGAATATGATATGGTTATTATTACCCATTCTGATTTTTCTGAAAAATTACAACCATTAGTTGACTACAAGATAGATAGTGGCATTGAAACAAAACTTGTTACACTTGATGATATATATGATGGCATTTATTTTGAGGTAAATGGTAGGGACAACCAAGAGAAAATAAAGTATTTTATAAAAGACGCAATTGAAGAGTGGAATATTACAAATGTGCTTCTTTCAGGCGGCATGAATAAAGTTCCTGCAAGACCCTCATATGTACAGGATGGAAAAGAAATATGTTTTATGAGTGATTTATATTACGCTGATATTTACGATTCACATGGAGATTTTTGCAGTTGGGATTCAAATGAAAATAACTTTTTTGGAGAGTATGATTATCAGGGGATAGATGAGGTAGACCTTCACCCTGATGTAAGGCTTGGAAGACTAAACTTCAGAAGTATAGATGAAGTTGATGGAGTTATTGATAAGATTATCACCTATGAGTCAACAGGGGCTTATATGGAGGATTGGTTCACAGATTTCACTGTTTGCGGTGGGGATACGTTTCCCGACAGTAGCAATGTATGCGAAGGTGAGTATCTTAATGATAATGCAATTGCCCTAATGGATGGTTTTAGCCCCGACAGGATATGGACTACAAATGAAAAGCTGAAATTTGCAGTAAATATTGATAGCGCTCTTGAGAATGGAACAGGCTTCCTATATATGACAGGACATGGAACTCATGAAAACTGGGTTACCCATCCGCCTAACGATTTTGATACATGGTGGCCACTTACTGGATACTTTTATTTCCGGGTTGATCTTCTTAAAAATGAGGAAAAGCTACCTGTAGTTGTTATAGGTGGATGCTCAAATTGCCAATTCACTGGTAAAAATTGTTTTGGATGGTCATTTGTAAAAAATCCTGATGGCGGTGGAATTGCCTCATATGGGTATTCAGCATTAGGTTGGGGGTACCCAGGTTATGGTTGCACTTCTGGTCTTACCGGGGGAATGGAGATGAGCGCATTCAAGGCATATGGTACTTACGAAGCAAAAACAACAGGTGAGCTTTGGGTTAAGGCACTGAATA
>JGI2171J19970_10001639_pt1 | contig 12490 bp, 10 predicted proteins | sample DeeMarSWOR324_28_FD_19970 | JGI IMG/M metagenome (IMG submission 19970) | reverse complement strand
AAGTGGGACGCTACCCATGGCTCCCCCCTGAAATCATCCAATCCCAAGCGGGAAGTGCTCTCTGAAAAATTGCGCGTTCCCAATCAACATCGCATTTTCTCCATCAAACAGGCCCTTCAATCCGGCATGGGTATCGATAAAATCCATCGTTTGACCGATATCGACCCGTGGTTTCTCCACAACATGAAACAGATTGTCGATCTCGAAGGGGAGATAAGAACGTATGCCTTGGAATTACGGGACTTGGAGCTCTGGGCCGGGGGCGATAATGCGAAGAAGCTGATGATCCCATCCGAGCTCCTGAGAAGGGCTAAGACCTACGGTTTTTCAGACCTTCAGCTGGGGTATCTCATGGGGTTTAAGGAGTCCGAAGTGCGGCGCTCGAGGATCGAGAGGGGAATCATCCCCACCTTTAAACTGGTGGATACCTGTGGGGCGGAATTTGAGGCATACACCCCCTACTACTATTCAACCTATGAAACGGAGGATGAGGCCAGGGCATCCGAGCGGAAGAAGATAATGATCCTGGGAGGGGGTCCAAACCGTATCGGACAGGGCATTGAGTTCGACTATTGCTGTGTGCATGCGGCCTTTGCCCTCAAGGAGCTGGGATATGAGACCATCATGGTCAACAGCAACCCGGAGACGGTGAGCACGGATTACGATACATCGGACAAGCTCTACTTCGAACCCCTGACCCTGGAGGATGTGTTGAACATCGCGGAGAGGGAGAGGCCCGATGGGGTCATCGTCCAGTTCGGGGGGCAGACGCCGTTGAACCTGGCCGTGGCCCTGGATAAAGCGGGGGTCATTATCATCGGAACAACACCCGAGAACATTGACAGGGCCGAGGATCGTGACCGATTTACGCTGCTGCTCAAGAAGCTCCAATTGGACCAACCCCCCAATGGGAGCGCCACCTCGGTGGAAGATGCGACACGGGTAGCCGGTAAGATTGGCTATCCCGTGGTAGTCAGGCCCTCCTATGTGTTGGGGGGAAGGGCCATGGAGATCGTCTACGACCAAGAGTCCCTGATGGGATTCATGGATCGCGCCGTCGAGGCCTCCCCGGAACACCCAATCCTCATCGATAAGTTCCTGGAGGACGCCATCGAGATCGATGTCGATGCCGTAGCCGATGGCCAGCGCTGCGTCATCGCTGGCATTATGGAGCATATCGAGGAAGCAGGAATCCATTCGGGCGATAGCGCATGCGTCATACCTCCTTTCTCTTTAACCGATGATCTCATCGAACGGATTAAGCCAATACCAGGGCCTTAGCGGCCGAGCTCGACGTCGTGGGATTAATGAACGTCCAATACGCGGTAAAGAACGACGTCATCTATGTGTTGGAGGTCAATCCCAGGGCTTCGAGGACGGTCCCCTTCGTGAGCAAGGCCACGGGTATACCATGGGCAAAGATTGCGGCCAAGCTCATGGTTGGGAAGACCTTGTCCGAGTTGGGGCTCACGCGGGAAGTTGAAATCAATTACGTTGCCGTAAAGGAAGCAGTCCTCCCCTTCAAGCGCTTTCACGGCGTCGATACGGTTTTAGGCCCGGAGATGAAATCAACGGGGGAGGTGATGGGCATCGATGTGGATTTCGGAATGGCCTTCGCCAAATCGCAGATAGCAGCCGGGCAGACCCTTCCCCCCAAAGGCACGGTGTTTATCAGCGTGATGAACAAGGACAAAAGGCATGTGGTCTTTATCGCCAAGAAGCTCCTTGACCTCGGATTTCAGATCGTAGCCACAACGGGGACTGCCAAAGTGCTGGCAAAAAATGGCATCCCGGTGAAGCGCGTCCATAAGGTCAACGAGGGAAGACCCCATATTCTAGATCTCATCAAAAACGGGGAGATTAGCCTGATCATCAACACACCCAGCGGGAAAAAGCCAAGGGCCGATGAGGTGGCAATACGGAGTGAAGCAGTCACCCATGACATCCCCTATTGCACTACCCTTTCCGGGGCATCGGCGGCGGTAAATGGTATTGAATCCCTGATCCGGAAAGGAATCTCAGTCCAATCCATCCAAGAGTATCACGGCCAAATCACGGGCTGATCTCGCCAAAAAGAAAGCCCCGATACCTCCCCTCTCTTTTCCCTTTCAGAATGCTGGAAAGTACGTAATTTCAGTAAGTTAGAGAAAGAATCTCTTTCTTTTTGAGAAATTTCAACCTTTACGGCGATTAGGCGATTTTCCTAGAAAAAAAATAGAGTTGGTAAGATAAAATCCTAGAATTTAAAAGCTTTTGAATATCTAACCTTTCCCGGAATGTTTCAAAAAAAGATCAGAACATTCGGGGACGTATCGGGCCGAGAGAACGGTCGCTTTCCATTCGTGAACTAACTCCTCTCCTAGCCACTTTCTTCTCTTCTCCTCCTCAGTTTCCTTAACTGCGGGAAAAAGAGGGAAATCAGGGAAAGGATGATGAGGGCTGCGCTCAGAGGAGTGCTGACTAGGACCATCGGGTCGTTGTCCGAGATAATCATGGCCTGCCTTAGGTTCTCCTCGGCAATGGGACCCAAAACGACTCCGAGTATGATGGGCGCCAGGGGATAGCCGTACCTTTCCATGAAAAAACCGATGATGGCGAAAAACACCATGATCCATATATCACCGAAATTGTTGCGGATAGCGAAGGTACCGACGACGCAGAATATGATGATTCCTGGCCCGAGGATATTGTAAGGGAGCTCGATCACCTTGGAGAAGTACCTGATGAACAATTTTGCCAGGATGATAATGGAAAGGTTCGCTAACAACATCCCCACGAAGATGGAGTATACGAGTTTTGGTTGCTGTAGGAAAAGCAGTGGGCCGGGTCTTAGCCCGTGGATCAGAAAGGCCCCCAGCATGATGGCGGTCCCGGCACTTCCCGGTATCCCCAAGGTGAGCAGTGGTACCATGGCACCACTGCAGGCGGCGTTGTTGGCAGCCTCCGGTGCGGCTACTCCTTCGGGGATGCCGGTCCCGAATTTTTCGGGATGCTTGGACCACCTCACGGCCTCGCTGAGGCTCACGAAGGCCGCTGTGGTTGCCCCTACACCCGGCAAGATCCCGATGAAAGTACCAATGAACCACGAGCGGAGGAGCAACCCCTTCAGTCTGTTAATCACCTTAAGGGAAGGCAATTTCGCCTTCGCCCGTGCCCGAATACCCTCCATCCCCCTCATCTCTCTTATCCTGTTAAGAACCTCGGCCACGGCGAAGAGGCCGATAATTACCGGAATGAAATCTATTCCGCCCAGGAGTGTGGTGGTGCCAAAGGTAAACCTGTTGAACCCGGAAATTTTGTCGATGCCAACGGTTGCAACGAAGAGGCCCATAAGAACGGAGATGAGGGCCTTCAATTCGTTCTTAGTCCCAAGGCTGCTGACCACGCTGAGCCCGAGAACAGCTAAAGCGAAATACTCAGAGGGGCCGAATTCAAGGGCGACCTTGGCCAATTGCGGGGCGATAAGTGCCAACATGATCGTCCCGAAAATCCCCCCGGTGACGGAGCTGAATATGTCCACGCCCAGGGCCTCACCTGCAAACCCTTTTTTGGCCATCACATGCCCATCCAAGGTTGCGGCCACGCCCTCTGGGGCGCCGGGGGTTCGGAATAAAATCCCGCTGACCGACCCGGCATATACAGAGGAGGCATAGATAGAGACTAAGAGCAAGAGCGCTGTGATTGGGTTCATCACATAGGTCAAAGGAACTGCCAGGGCGAGGGCCATTGTCCCGCTGATGCCAGGAATGGCGCCGGCCATGATGCCCAGGGATGAACCGATTACGATGATGAGGAGGTTATAGGGCTCCGTTGCGTTGATCAGCCCTTGTGTCCAGTAGGAAAACATCTGTCCTCCGCAGTGAAGGGAAGGGAGTCATAATCCTAAGAAGATACTGATATCGTGAAATACCCCAAACCCCTTCGGCAGGGGCACAAACAATAATTGATCGAAGATGATATATATGATGAACATGATTCCCAGAACGGTGAAAGGAATCGTCCTCTTCCTCTCGGGCATGATGAGAAACATTATCCCAATGATGAACAGCGGCGATGCGACGATAAAACCCAATGGTTTAAGGAAGTAAACGTATCCCACTGTGAGAAGGACCGCGATGAACACCTTTTTCAAATGCTCCTCCTTCTCCTCGATGACCATTTCCCTGCCCCGGGACCTCCTCCACTTTAGGACATTGAAAACGGTGAGTAATGCGCTCAGCACGATGAGACAGAACAAGACGATCTTGGGCCAAAAGTCCGGCCCCACTTCTTTATAGGCGCGAAACACCCTCAGCTGCGCGGCCTCATAGTACAGATAACAGGTGGCCACAAATATAAAAAGGCTCATGATCGTTTCGCCGAGCATTGACGTTTCCCCTGACAAGGGGATGGGCGGAGTTTTCCCCGCCCATCCCCTTCAATCTTGAACCTACTTAACGTAGCCCAAATCCTTCAAGACACGGGCAAAGGTCTCCTTCTCCTTCTTAATCAACTCCCCCAGTTCCTTCGGCCCCATGTACCCGGGGCGGAGGTCCAGGAGCATGTTCTTTTCCATGTTCTTGTAAACGGAGTGCTCCATGGCCTTTTTGAAAACCTGGTGTAAGAACTCGATTCTGTCGGGGGGAGTTCCGGACTTTGCACCGATTCCCCTCCACCGGCCAAGAGTTACATCCCAGCCAAGCTCAGGGGCAATCGGGATTTTGGCAAATCGCTTGTCCTTTACCTTCTCCTCCTTGAAGACGACCAGGGCTTTCATATCGCCCTTTTCCAGGAGAGAGACGGTGGGGCCGAATTCCTCGAACATGGCATCGATGTGCCCTCCCAAGACCTGGGCGTGCATCTTTCCCGCCGAATCGAAGGGGACGTATTTTGCATCGATTCCAGCCGCCTTCATGAACACAGCCACGACGACCTCGTCAAATCCCGCTGAGCCCGTTCCGCCGATGGTGACCTTTCCTGGGTTCTCCTTGGCAAACTTGGTGAAGTCCTTGATGTTCTTGAAGGGTTTCCCCTTGGATTTGCTCTTCTTGGCGCTTACCTGAATGGTTGCCGTGTCATACTGGCAGCGAATAATGGGCACGAAATCATCTATGGTCAGAGGTTTCCCCTTGAACTTGGCCCTTTTCAGGACATCGTTAATGGGAAGATCGTTTCCGATGGACGTGATGGCGTATCCGTCCGCAGGCTGTTCCATGGTGTAGATCATCCCATTGGCCCCGGCCGCTCCCGGGATATTGATGATCACGAGGGGTGCGGGCTTGAGGTATCTCCGGGCAGGGATACCGATGGTCCTGCTGAAGATATCCGTACCCCCTCCGGGGCCATACCAGAGGTTCCATTCGATCTTCCTCTCCGGAAACCCGGCCGGTTTCTTGATATCAGCCGCTTGGATTCCGGTGGCAAAGAGGATTCCCGAAAGAAAGCAAAGGATCATTAGTGGACTGACTAACCTTTTCGCTCGCCTTCCCATACGCTCATCCTCCTTTCTCGCACTAAGCGTATAACCTGTTTCCAGGATTAATCCAGGGTGAAGACGGTTTCGAACATCCCTCCTTTCCCCGCCATAGTCTGTCCCCCATCCAATGGGTACCCTGAATATCAGGGCTACCCCCTTCCTAAGTTTTTCAAGATTAGATCCGCCTTCTCCGCGGGCTCCATTTTTTCAGTTATCACGTTGAACTTTGCGCCGAAGACCTTCTGGCAAAAATCCCCTAAGGCCTCTGTAGTCTTGGGACTCCCAGTCACGGGCAGGAACGGCCAGAAGTAGGTAGGTACCCCCATGGCTACGGTCCAGGCAGCCCTGGCCACCGCCTTGGTCCGATTGGCCTCGGGGAAACAGGCCACAAGGGGCAACTCCTTCGGCGTCTTCCCCAATGCCAGCAGGAACTCCGTTACGCCCCCATTCTCGCAGCTTCCCAGATCGACTACCGGGGGAAGATCTTTCCCAAGGGAGGAGAGGAGATCCGATAATCCCTTGCCACAACTGGATTCCCGGTTCTGAGGATTCAAGAGGCCGTATTTGGCCAGGCTAATGCTTGCGCAACCCTCGGATACGCAGAAAACATCCCTCTTCAACAACTCCCGGGCCAAGGAAATAATTTCAAGATCCTGGGTGAACTTAACGTTATTGCACCCGGCCAGAAGGGCCAATCCCTTGATCTTTTTCTTATTTATGGCCTCGGTGATCTTCTTCGCATCCAATCCATCCGCGGAGAAGCCTATACGGGCCGACTCCTTAATATCAGGAACATCCTTGGATACCTTGCGGCGACTGTCAAAGGCCTTCTGCGCCTGGTCAACAATTTTCCGGGCAGAGCCTTTCAGGTCCCCTCCCCGGTTCAAGACCTCAGTCTGAACGAGACCCACATTCCACTGCTTGACCAATTCCGCCAACGAGGGATTAACACATTGATCCCCAGCCACGATGAGGTCAACCGCCCCCGTCATGATGGGAATCTCCTGGGAGCCGTAATTCGTTACCGGTGCGAAGGTATAGGGAGGGATCAATGGATCGGTGCAAACACCCATGACTGCAACTTTCTTTCCCTTCGCCGCCTCGGCGATCCCCTGCTTGAGAATGGGAGAGAAATGGCCACAGAGGAGAATCGTGGGAACCCCCTCCTGAAGCACCCCCAGATTGACCTCCACATCTTCGGGGTCACCCTCCCCAAAGACCGCCAGCTTTAGCCTTCCCTGAAGCACCTGGGCCACGCATCCCGACAGAGCGGCCTTGAAAGCCCAGAGGAGGGTATCCTTTACGCCCGAGGTCCCTCCATCCAGTTTCTGGGAGACCTTGAACAGATCCCTGGCAATGCCTTCAGGAGAAACCCCCTTTGCCTTCCATCCATCGACGAGGCCCTTGGGAAACTCCTTCATTACGGCAGCCGTGCCATTTGACAACAAGGCCTGAATATCCTCCAGTACCTTATCGGAGCGACCCTTATCCTTTGGAGAAATCGCCCCTGACTTGACGCCCTCGGCAAAATCGGCGAGCTGATCGAAATAGGCCATCGCCCCGTGAACGATCAATCTCAGGAATGAATGTACACCGAGAATATCCTTATCCTTGCCGCAAACACCCACCTTGTTCTGATCGCGGAAAGGGTGGCTTATGCACGGTCCCTGAAGGCAATCCCTACAGTTCAGTCCGGTCTCACAGAATCCGCACTGGGGAAGCGATCCCTCGTAGCGGTCCCAGACCAATGCAACCCCCTGCTCTGCCGCCTTCAGCAAGAAAGACTCCACTGCGCTATCGGCGGTCTTTTTTTGAACGAATTCCATCTCCTCTGCTCCTTTCTTCTATAGAGTCTCGATTTCCGAGAACTTTGCTAAAAGCCCTCCAATCCCTTACTGTATTGCACGTAGTGTGACTCCCCTTCGGGCAATCCCTTCCTGGTTTCCTGCAATTTCAATGCGTTCGTGGGGCACACCTCCACGCAAATGGGATATTCCATGTTTCGACACCGGTCGCACTTGATGGCCACGTGTTGAGAAGACGACGGTGCAATGATCCCGAAGGGGCACACCATCAGACACATCCAGCAGGCGATGCAGGTCGGCTCGTGCACGTAGACCAGCCCTGTTTTCGGGTCCCTTCGCATGCTTCCATTGGGACAGGCATCGATACACGGCGCGACCTCACAGTGGCGACAGTGCAAGGGGAAGTTGTTCCCCTCCACAAGGACCCGAGGTACCGGCTGGGGTTCCTCGTGAATGGCCTGGTTGAGCTCCTTGGCCACAGATCCTATCTCAATTCCGCACCAGAGCGCACACGTATGACACTGCGTGCATTTTTCTCGATCCACCATGATTACTTCCATCTTTCCCTCCTATGTCATTGAAACCATGGGTGGCGTGTTCCTCTCCATCAATTCGCGGATCGCATCCCTCTTTGCCCCCTCAACGTGGGCACGCATAATGCGTTCACAGAGGTCGGGATCCCCCGTTTCCAAGGCTAAGATGATCCTCGCGTGACCCTTCAACGTTCGTTCTGCCCCGCCGGGAAACCTCAACGTGGCCGCTCGATAGCGGAGAACATATTCCCTGAGGTCCTTGACCAGACTCTTGAGGCGTGCCCTCCCTGAAACCTGCTGCAAAATTCGGTCGTGAAACAACGTGTTAATGCGGTTAAGTTCCTCTATCTGCGATTCGGCGAGGCACCTCTCCGCCTCTTTTAACAGGGACTTCAATTCCGAAAGTAAATCATCCGTGGCGCTCTCACAGGCGATTCGGAGGATATACCCCTCGAGTATAGACCGTATTTCGAATATCTCCGCGATCTGGCTCCCTGTCTCCCTCGTAACCGCAAAGCCCCTGTTCTGAAAGTGTTCGATAAGCCCTTCTCTCTCCAACTTGTGGAGCGCCTCACGAACCGGGGTCCTGCTCATCCCCAATTCCCTGGCGATCAGCTCCTCGACCAAGCGCTCCGCGGGGTAAATGCCACCGCTCAAGATCGCTGATCTCAGATGGCAGTAAACCCTCTCCTGCAGTGATTCCCCGCTCTGACGGGCCGCTCCAAGAGGAGAAGAGCCGCTTCCAGCCAATTTACCGAGAGGTGCTGGCGAAAAGCTCCCTGTATTCAATTTCCGTGAATTTTTCCGCATTGTTCCTCATGAAAGGCAAAAGGTCTGCGACATTGAGGCGATCGCTCATCAAGAAGGGTACGTAGTCGGAAACGTCCACCTTTTTCCGTAGAAGCGTCGATAGAAACCCCGCCTTTTGAACCTGGCCAACGAGGATAGCTCCCACGATACGCCCGTCCTGCAAGACCAACTTCCTGTAGCTCCCCATGGTTTTCCTCTGGACTTCTTGAAAATCACCCCCATCAGCGCGCGTGAGGCCCATGGAGATGACGGGAAGGCCGTAGATGTCGAGGGAGTTCATGCGAAATGAGCCGACATACCGAGCTTCTTTGCCAGCCATATTCAGCCCGGCAATTCGCCCCTGTTCGAAAGCACATGGCCAGATGGCATTGATCGCTGTCCGATTCTGGGAAATATCGTATGTCTCCGCGACATCTCCCGCCACATAGATATCCGGCACATTCGTCCTCATTGTCTCGTCAGCGACAATTCCCTCCTTTACTTCAATCCCTGTGGAGGAGACGATCCCCACGTTGGGATCGACACCCTTGCCGATGATCACCATCTGGCAGGCAATCTTCTCCCCGTTGTCGAGCACGATCCCTTCGGCTGAACCCTTACCCAGTATCTCAACGGCATCCCGACCCGTTTTGATCTCAATGCCGTGCTCTTGCAGCCGCTCCTGGACCATTGCCGATGACTGTTCATCCAACATCTGGGAGAGGACGCGGCTCGATTTGACGATCATCTTGACCTTCAATCCCCGAGCTGCTAATGCATAGCCATCCCTCAACCCGATGAGGCCACCCCCCAAGATACATGCCACGTCGGTCTTCTCCGAGCGCTCTATGATTTTCTCGGCATGGTCCAGCCTCCGCATTCCATAGACCCCAACCTTGTCAACTCCCGGTATATCCAGGGCCTTCGGGGAGGAGCCCGTGGCTATGAGGAGTTTGTCAAAGGAATAGTTCTTGCCATCTTCTGTCTGGATTGATTTGGAATCGGGAGAAAGTGTTCTTACCCTCTCTCCTAGATGGGGAGTGACGTTATTCTCCTTGAAGAACTCCAAGGGCCTGAAGTGCAACTCCTCCTTCGAAATCGCTCCCGCGATATAGTAGGTAAGGAGAACCCTCGAGTAGAGGGGGGTTTCCTCATCGCTAACCAGCTCGATGGGGGATGTGGCATCGAGGGATCGGATAGCCTCGATGGCGCTCACTCCGGCAGCGCTTCCTCCGATTATCACGTATCGCATATCTCGCTCCTTCTTTCATTCGCCTCGTTGCATGGGATGGTGGCCGTTTCAATAACGATTCACCACATAGAGCGGCAGCATCTCTCCGAGGAGCTGCGCTCCTCGAGTCAAATTGAAATTTCCACAGGTGCAGCATTTAGCCATCTCCTGGGATGCCTCCTTAAGGGTTTTTCTACCCCTCTTGATGTCGCGAATCAATTTCCCCACCAGATCGCTGGCTATCATGGCATGGCCGCACATGGTCGTGACCTTCAATACCTCAAAATCGGGCAACTTATCGGTCTTGCCCCATGTGCCCATGGAATACTCGACCGTGTGAATTCGACCCAAGCCAACTTCATCCATGATTCCCTGGACGATGTCGGTGACACCGGAAACGATCACCGAGATCCCGGGCTTCTTCTCCTTCAGCTCCTTCAATAAGGAAACCACCCTCTCCCTGTTATCGAAGGTGCACTGGACAATGGTCCCGTCGGTTACCCGGTCCAGGATGTCGTCAATAGTGGTATTGTAAGTGTTGCCCGTCTTCATATCCCCTAAGTTGATCGGGCCATGTTTCCAGCAGATGCGCAGGAACTCCCGAGTCTTGGGTGCCGATCCCTTCTTATTAACGCCAGTAGCTGGACACCCCAGTACCACGAAATCCTCCTTGAGGCTCTCCCTGTCTCCCCTCCGATGCAAACTGTGCGTCATGGTCTTCCTCCGTTATGTCGCCTATTCATTGAACTGAAAGGCCGGCTCTCCCAGCCCCATGTTATTCTTGCTGTTGATGGAATATTCGTATCCCAACCTCTCCAAAATAGGAATGATGGGAATCTCCCCCTTGGGAGGAACCTTTGAGATGATCTCCACCGAGAAGACCGTGTCAAGCTTCTCAGCTGCCTTCTTGATTGCCTCCAAGACCTCCGGAAGGTTCTCTATCTTGCACTTTCCCTCAATGATGGCGGAAGTCGCCCTTTCATTGAGAATATCATCCCGAAGCTTTCCCGTCTTCCGATCCGACATGAACTGGGTGACGGGATTTTCCTCCGCCATCTCATACCCTAAGGGTGCTAAAGCCATGGCAACGACCTCAACCTCCCTGAAGTATGCCGCCACTCCCGGCCTCCCTAATTCAATGCCAATTCCAACCTCCCCCGGCCGAAATCTCCCCGTGACGTCATTGGTTTTCATCTCCTCGGTTCCGCGGCCCGGCACCTGAGACCCCTTGTACTCGATGAGGGGATTGCTCAGAATCGCCCGAACCTCTCGCGGCCAGGGCTCAGCCGGTTGATACAGGGCGTCCACGGCACATACGTTGGCCCGAAAACACATCCCGCAGTCGGTGCACTTATCCTGGTCAATCTCAATATACACCCTTCCCGGGATCTTCGGATGTCGGCGGAGGATCTGGATCCTCCCCAGGGGACAGTAGGGAAAACACCTCTTACAGGCTATGCACTTATCCTCATCGACCCGCATAGAACCCTCCTGTTCATACGATCGAAGGTTAAGACACGCTCATACGATACACATCATTAAATTGTATACAATACCCCGGGATTTGCTGTCAATTCCTTTTATCCACTATGACCAACAAATATGGCTCATACCCGTAAAAAATCTTTTGAATTCACGTATTTCCGTCGTTTTTCACGCACAGGCACTCCCTGCCTACCTTTTCGGTAATTGTATCCAATCCTACACACCAACAATCTTCCAGATAACTCGATACCAAAGAAGGCCGGCACCCCCTGCCCCGCAGATCCCACAGACGGGAATCCTCTGCGATTTCCTCAACACGATCTCGTTCCCACAGGAAGAGCACTTGTAGGTACCTGACGTGGGGGCCTCGGAGCCCTCGCCGAAGAGCCGGTGGCGCACCATGGCATATCCTAGGGTGAGGGGAAAAAGGAGGGCAAACGCCTGGCTGGTGACCGCAAAAACACCGAGGTTCACGCGGAAGAGATAGGAGATGAGGATGGAAAAGATGGGAATAAGGGAACCGCAAGAACCGAGGAAAACCACCTTCGCCCTCATCCGGCTAATGGGGGACGAAGCCCTGAGGAAGCTATGTGCGAGGGAAGCCAACAATACCACAAAGGATAGCGTCAGGTAGCTGAAAATGGCAACGATAAGGAGGATGAGTTCATCGCTTGGAGAGTAGAAAAAGGCCATCAAGACGATGAACAGAATGACCGAGACGTAGTAGGGAAGGGATACAAACCATCGCCGATCCTTGACAAATCCTTTCTCCTCGGGGTAGGTGAACCCGAAATGAAAAAAAATGGCCGGCATAAGAACCCAGTTGAAGAGGAACAGCTCGGTGAAGCGATGAGTCGAGTAAAAATCGAAATTAGTAACGCGGACTATAAAGACCGCAATACAGAGGACGAGAAAGATCCATCGGTTTTTCTCGGCGGACTGTCCTACGAAGGTAATCATGCCGATCAAGAGGTAACCGATCCCAATCACGAAGGGGATCCCGATGGTCCAGAAGAAGCTATGGGGGCTGAATAAGCTCGTNTTCACCGGCACCTTTACCGTCTCTGCCCTTCGTTTCACCGCGTAGTGGAGGGTGGTTCCGAGCGGCACGCTTCGGACAATTTCCATAATCTCGGCAGAGGACTTTACCTGTCTGCCCTCCACCGCCTCGATGAGATCAAAGGGCTTCATG
>JGI2171J19970_10001638_pt1 | contig 12491 bp, 12 predicted proteins | sample DeeMarSWOR324_28_FD_19970 | JGI IMG/M metagenome (IMG submission 19970) | reverse complement strand
TGAACGCTCCCGCCTTCGGGATATTTGCCGTCAAAATAACACCCGCCGACCACGCCGTTTGCATCTACCGCGTCGTCATTACGCATGATGTAATAGATTTCCGACGCCCGCTCGTGGTCAGTCATGACCAGTGACCGATCAAAGGTACCGGGAATACCACCCTTGATTCCGTCGCCTCCCGATGTAAATACCAATCCACACCATGGCTGTTCGAACAACCACTCAACCAACGCACCTTTCAGCTGTCGATCGCCGTTACGCACCCAGATGGCCCCTGAGTAGCCCAGTTTGCCTACATAATCCGCACCTTCGAGAAAATGGGTATCAAACGCAAACCCGCCTTGGCAAGCTCTTCCCTAGCCCGAACCTTCCGTCGTGCGCGAATATGGCCGTGGTCGGAAGCCACGATAATGTGCAGGCGCTCTTGTAATCCCGATCGCTGCCGCCATGTGAGGAGGCGCTCGAACTGATCGTCAATGTCGCGTATCGCCCGGTAGCTCTCGGCCGATCCAATGCCGCAATAATGGTACGTAAAGTCCGGATCGGTGTACCACAGCACTGAGATGTCCGCTTGAACCTGCGGAAACACGCACTCCGAGAACATATCCGTTTACATTCGGGTCCGTGCCGAGTTGGGTCTGGCGGCGGGGGGAATGGGACCGAAGTCCTCCAGCATTTCACCTAAAAAATCGGCTGGTATGGAAACCTCCCACGCCCTGAGGCACAGGCTGACATGGCCCAACTCACGAGCCTTGGGGTTGACCAAACGTGTGCTTCCGCCCGAACCAGTGCTCACAACCGCAACTCGAAACCCGTTCTGGGCTGCGATCTCGCCCATGCTCGCCGTCGTGACCAACCGCCCTCCGTAGGCCAACTCTCCCGCCTCGATATGCGTGATATCGCCTGTATTGATCACGCGGTCGCGAAAAACCTTGGGGTCGTAGGACATGTTGGCGACGATCCCATGGTTGCGGGGAAATGACCCCGTGGCCAGTGCCGTGGCAATGACACGGGTATGCGTCGGGAACACTGTACGGCTTGCTGAAAAATTGCAGCCTTCGATCCCAAAGCGTGACAGATTGGGAGCTGCGTCCGGTGTTACCATGTCCGGTCGCAGCCCATCGATTACAACGATCAAGAATTTCGCATGAGCGCTCATGTTTGCTCCCCGGTTCTGCTGGATAGCCTTTGCAATTCAGCCTGCTTCGCAATCACTGCCGTATTTCCATGGCGTGCAACCGCCAATACCATTGGCTCTTATCCCGCCGTTGATCCCCCGTGTAAAGGTACGAACTCCCGCGAGAGGGAGAATGAGGCTGTTGCCCACGAAAAGGCCGTTCGCCGTGGTCATAAAAAGTCCCAACATCTTTCCAGCTTCCTCAAATCTCTTGACACATGGCCACTCAAAAAAAATAACCAAGCAAAGGTGGAACTCGATTTCCGCCGCGGCGTCAGGAAAAGCCGGTAATGAAGCGAGTTTTTGATGAGCCTCTCTAAGTTAAGAAAAATTATCGAAAATAGCGCGTAAACTACTAAAATTTATAAGAACAACGTCTCGTTCGACATCAATGTCTCACCCTCATTTTCTCCTCTCCTCTCAGGGGGCCGGGTTACTCGGTGTTTTCTTCATTTTCCGGCTGTACGAGGAGTGTCAGCTTTCGGATTTTTCGAACCCGCACCCCTTCTCCCCTGTCAATGGGAGAACAACCTTCCATCACCTCGCCCTGCCACAGCTCCCCGTGTACGCGGATGTAACCCGAAGGAGCCAGTCGGTCCTCCGCGATGCCTCGCGCGCCGATCATCGAATTGGCGCGCCTAACATCTTTCCGCTCATAAGCACGCCATGTGAAGGGGAACAGGATCACGTCCTTGGCCACCCAGAGAGCGACGAGCCCCCAGAAAAACCATGCGGGAATATCCACCCAACGTCGAGCCAGAAGCAGAATCAAGACCAGGACAACCACCGCGGGCACCTGGAACAGAGTATATCTCGCCACGATGCTAGCTGACCACCGCCGTTTATTCATGCGTCTTTACAAACTCTTCGACTAACAGCTGTTCCTACGTTCAAAGGCCGTTTCATGTGACTCGATGTGCCAACCTTTACTTCTACTTATTCAACAATTTCAATAATTTACAATTGAGAAACTCAAGGAATTACGCCATATAAAAACCACCGTTAACATCCAGGGTCACGCCCGTCACATAGTTTGAGAGACTGCTGGCGAGGAAGAGAACGGGCCCGGCAATATCCTCGGGTTGAGCTAAATGGCCTAGAGGAATCATCGATAAAATCTGATCTCGATGATCATTGGCCCGAGACAACCATTTTTTTTCCACACGTTCTGTCAGGGTTGTTCCCGGTGCCACCGCGTTTACCATGATATTAAAAGGTCCAAGTTCTCGAGCAAGCTGTCGCGTTAGACCATGTATACCGGCCTTTGCGCTAGCATAGTTAGGCCCCGACAACTGGCTGAAGAATCGCCCAGCAACGGAAGAAACATTTACAATCTTACCACTTTTCCGTTTTTTCATATGGGGAATTACCGTTTTGCAGCAGATATATGTGCCGGTCAGGTTATTTCTGATGATTCTTTCCCATTCCTCAAGTTCGATATCATCTATAGAAACCAAATGAGAACCTCCTCCGGCATTGTTGATGAGAATATCCACTTTGCCGAACGTTCTTACTGTTTCTTTGACCATATCCCTTACTTCACCCTCTCTGGTACTATCAGCCACCACCCCAATACAGTTGACATTTTTCTCTCTGAGGCTCTGGACAAAGGTTTCCAACCTATTCTTATCTAAAGCCGTGATGCATAAATTTGCTTCCTCTTCGGCAAAGAGCTGCACGATGGCCTTCCCAATTCCACGGGATCCCCCGGTCACGATAGCTACCTTGTTTTTGAGCATGATAGTTCCCCTTTTTGTTGAAATTCGCTGAGCTCGGTGACAACTTCTTGGGAGACGATCCTTCACTCCCCGTCGTTCAGCAACTCGATCAAACCAGCCAATTACCTCCCAAATGGGATGGAGCTAAATCGGGGGACTAAGAGTCTCATTCCCTCTACTAAAAAACGGCTCCAGGGGTGCCACAAATTCATCCACGAAGCCGTTCGTAGCAATGGTCAAGGTTTATATTATACCCCCTCCCCTTTTGTTTACCCATGTATGGCAAATGTTGAGATCTGGCCTCTTTTCCCTTTCTCCCTTTATCCATCATAATTTTCAGTGATTAAACTCTTGTCCAGTCTTGAGACCTTACCACTCCCCTTTCCTGGCGTAAGGCGATAATACTGGGAGCGATCGGCAGAGTGCACTGTTATGTCACGGATCTGAATTCCCTGGAGAACGCTGAGAGGGACATCAACCCCTGCACTGCCAAGACCCCAAACCTTGCGGTAAAAATCACCAAGTCCCTTCACGGCTTTTTTGTTAACTGCAAGAACGATGTCGCCGGGTTGGAGGCCCGCTTGAGAGGCGGGGCCTTCGGACCTAACCCGTAGAACGAATACGCGTCCGTGGGCCTCTTCCGCACTGAGTCCCAACCAGGGTTTTGGCGTCTCACGAGAACGGCCTGTGGCAATCAGATCAGCGAGAATCGGCTTGAGGAGGTCGATGGGAACAAACATGTTACAGGAAAGCGAGCCAACTCCCGAAACCACCAACTGGGTGAAAATACACCCGATACCGAGGAGTTGACCGTCACGGCCTATCAGCGCTGCTCCGCCAAATTCGGGATAGGGTGGAGAAGTATAGATGGCATCCTCGAGAAGATACTCCCAGTAGCCTGCGAACTCCCCGCGGGAAACGACCCGGACGGGTTGAACCGCATCTTTTCCTCCATGACCTGCTACCAGAATCGGGTCGCCTTGGTCGACTTCTGACGATTGTCCCAGCGTCATGGGCGCCACACTGAGAGGCTTGTCTGTCCGTAAAATGCCAAAGCCAGTCGCATGGTCGTAACCAACAAAAGTTGCGCTGATTGGCTTGCCTTCCGGCCCAACTACTTCGATGGTCTCGGCTTCCAGGATGAGGTAGCCGATGGTGAGAATGTGACCTTGTGCATCAATGACCACGCCATTCCCTTCGCGTTCCGTTCCGAGCGAACCGGCTGTACGCGCATCCTTTGGAACAATCGAGTGTACCTTAACAATTGCTTTCAGTATCTCCTCAGCGGCCTGATCGGCATATGCGGGTCCGCCAAATGTGATAAAGACGGCAAAAATGAGTGATACGCAACCCCTTTTCATGAGACACCCCCTCTGTCCAATGATGGGTTATTAATGAAGGATCTTGGAATCAAGACCCACCCCATAGTTGATCGCAATCGTTTCACCATCATACAACCTGATGGGTTCCATTTTCATCGATTCGGACTACAAATCATTGAGTGAATCTTCCGTCGTCTTTTGTTGTTGCAAGCTTGCGCACATTCTTTTCGAGCCACCCTATTTTCTCTACCTCTCTTGTATCGAATTCCGGTACATAAGGCTTGATATCCAAAAGGGGAGTTCTATCTACAATATCTACATCTTGAATATGGAGGATGTTCCCTTCAATTCCCATAAGATGCACCACTGAAATGCCGATGGAGTTCGGTCTGCTTGGACCTCGCATTGCAAAGACTCCGTGCTCTTCTTCATCCATAAATGGCTTCAATTTCAGGGATGATCCCTTGGACAAGTGGAAGTGGTATAACAAGATAATGTGGGAGAATCCCTCAACGTCCTTTAAACCTTCAGCATATTCTGGGAATACCTCAACTCTTGCATCGATACCCTTGGCAGCCAAAGGTTGGATAGGTGTCCCCTTGGGTTCTTTAAAGGGAGAATGAATGATTCCAATTGGCTTGTACGTTATCTCATCCATCATTTCCTCTCTCAGACATGCGACTTCGATAAGGTGATATAGACCAAATCGTACCTTTTTTTGTGCCAAGCTCAAATGGATATCCTATTGGTCAGGGTCAACTTCTGTCTTCTTATCAAGTGTATCATATTTCAATACCTGGTATCACAATCGCCTTTAATGGTGTTATTTTTTAATGGAGCCCCCATTAGTTTTGAGACTGTTACCTATGTTTCTGGATGGAGAGTTCAAGAGGTCGTATCCAATAAACCTTAATCAGGATGGGTTACTGTGTACCCGTTGATCCTGAGGCCTGGAGCCTTTTTATTGACTCCCATTGAGATTTCGTGTATTTTAAGTTAGTGAACTTAATGGGGGATCGTTCAGTGGAAGGACAACGGACTCTGACTCCGTGAACCCAGGTTCGAATCCTGGTCCCCCAGCCACTGAGGATCAAGGGGTTAGCTCAAATCGAGTTAACCCCTTTTTTGCTTTGCGCCCTCATGACAAGGCTACTTTATTGTCCGCAAGTAGGCTCTGGGTTACACGGTTGCCTTTCACACTACGGAACTAGTCAGGCAGTCGTTGGTGGGATATCTTTCTTTGTTCGGAACGTGGCTACGGTACCCAAGGCAGAAACGCTCTTACAATTCCTTGACAATCAAGTGCGGAGTTTCATCTCGAAGAACGAGGAATCTATTCCCGGGCCTTCCCAATTTTCTATACTTCTCTACTTTTTCTCCCTTTTCGCGATCTTAGCCCATGAATCTCGTAACGTCACTGTCCGATTGAATACAGGTGTCCCCTGGGAAGAATCAGCGGAATCTACGCAGAAATAGCCAAGCCTTTCGAACTGGTAAAGGCTTTCTGGTGCCGCATCGGCCAGGCTTGGTTCGACTCGGCTGGAAGTCAATGTTTCCAAGGATCTTGGATTCAAAGTTCTCGTAAAATCATTGCCCTCCTTTTCACCGGTTGGGTTTGCTGTCTGGAAGAGGCGATCGTACAGGCGTACTTCCGCCGGGAGCGAATGAGCAGCCGAAACCCAGTGTATTGTTCCCCTGACCTTGCGCCCGTCTGAGGACCAACCGCCTCGTGTCTCGCGATCATAGGAGCAATGTACCTCGACCACTTCGCCAGTTCGTTCATCCTTAACCACTCCTTTACATGTTATATAGTAGGCATATCGGAGCCGCACCTCACGACCCGGACCCAGACGGAAGAATTTCTTCGGGGGCTCCTCAAGAAAATCCTCTCGTTCGATGTAAAGCAAGCGTGAGAAAGGGACTTTCCGTGATCCCATACTAGGATCCTGCGGATGATACGGGGCATCGAGCTCCTCTGTTTGGTCTTCAGGATAGTCATCAATGACCACGCGAAGGGGACGCAGTACGGCCATCACACGGGGTGTCCGCCGATCCAAATCCTCGCGAAGGTAATGCTCGAGCAGAGCCACATCGACCACACTATCCCGCTTGGCAACCCCGATGCGCTCGCAGAAGTTTCGGATTGCCTCCGGTGTGTAGCCGCGCCTCCGCATCCCAGCTAGTGTAGGCATCCGTGGATCGTCCCACCCAGCAACATACTCTTTTTCCACTAATTCCACGAGCTTTCGCTTGCTCAGAACGGTGTAGCTGAGGTTGAGGCGAGCAAACTCGATCTGTTGTGGATGGCAATCCACGTTCAATTGGTCAAGCACCCAGTCATACAAGGGGCGATTGTTTTCGAATTCCAGCGTACAGATCGAATGTGTGATCCCTTCTATCGAATCCGAAAGGCAATGGGTAAAGTCGTACATCGGATAAATGCACCATTTGTTGCCCGTTCTGTAGTGTGCTGCCTTTTTAATGCGGTAGAGGGTCGGATCCCGCATATTGATATTTGGAGATGCCATGTCTATCTTTGCGCGAAGTACGTGGGCTCCCTCCTCGAATTCTCCAGTCCGCATGCGCTCGAACAGGTCCAAGTTCTCTTCTACGGAACGGTTCCGGTATGGGCTGTCCTTTCCCGGCCTCGTTAGGGTACCGCGATATTCTCTGATTTCCTCAGGGCTCAAGCTGCACACATATGCTTTACCATCTCTGATCAACTGTACGGCATACTGGTAAAGTCGATCAAAATAGTCGGATGCGTAGAACAGTCGATCATCCCAATCAAATCCAAGCCATCGAACGTCTGATTTGATCGATTCCACGTATTCAACGGACTCACCGCTTGGATCTGTATCATCGAATCGTAAATTGCAGGTGCCACCATATTGGGCGGCGATGCCAAAATTAAGGCAGATGGACTTGGCGTGTCCAATGTGCAGATACCCGTTTGGCTCTGGTGGAAATCGGGTGACGACTCGACCTTCGTTCTTGTTTGCCCTCAAATCCCCGTCGATAATTTCACGAATAAAGTCGGTTGAGGAAGGCGCATCGGTCCTAGCCATATTCGCGGCTCCCTTCTTGGTTCTCATTCCCTCGTTATATCCTTCGCCGTAGGCTTTTCATGGCTTCTTGTCATCGATTTTGGGTATAATCGAGATAAATTCACCAAACATTTTAACACATTCTCGAGGAAGGGAGAAGGCGGAAGAGAGGGGAAGAAGGGTTGGATCGATGTGTCTCATGAAGCTCCTCCACTTCAAAAGCTCTGATTAAGAATGCAAGAATCGATCCCCGACCCTTATTACGTGACGTGATAATGCTTGAGGGGGGCCTAGTGAAGGGAAGACCAATATGATCGATTGGCTTATCAAAGATACGATTATTATTGACGGAACCGGGCGCACCCCATTTCGGGGAGATATAGCGATCCGTAGAGATCGGATTGTTGAGGTTGGAAACGTGGGTCATATTGATCCGAAAAACCTGATTGAAAGCGAGGGGAGAATCACTGCGCCGGGGTTTATCGATATGCATAGTCATTCGGATATCCTCTATCTTAACGCCTCCCCCCTTACGCATAAGATCTATCAGGGAGTTACAACGGAATTGATCGGTCAGGATGGAATTTCAGCTGCACCCCTGACCGAATCCTCAAAAGAATACCTGATGGAAATGATTGAACCTCTGGCAGGACACCTGGAAGATGAGTGGAAGTCATGGGACGTAGAGCACTTGTTGCAAAAATTGGTAGAAAAGAAGGCCCCACTGAACCTCATGACACTTGTTGGACACTGCAATTTGCGACTTGCAGTCATGGGGCACAGGATTGCTTTGCCCTCCCAGGAAGAGTTGCACCGTATGGGAGAATTATTGGCAAATGGTCTGAAACAGGGCGCTGTGGGGTTATCTCTAGGTTTGGTTTATCCTCCATCCAGTTATTCAGACACGAACGAATTGATTTACTTAGGCAGAGTGGTAAAGGATTATGACTCGATTGTGATAGCCCACATTCGCAATGAGCAAGACGAGCTTTTTCAGGCATTAGAGGAAATGATAACTGTGGGTAGGGAGACCGGCTGTAGAATCCATATTTCCCATTTGAAATGCTCGGGGAAAAACAATTGGGGGAATATGCCGAAGGTATTAGAGAAACTAGAGTACGCCCTCGGACAAGGAATTGACATCGCATTCGACCAGTATCCCTATGAGGCATCATGCACATCCCTATCGGTCCTTCTTCCGGGATGGGCAATGGAAGGGGGGTGGAAGGCATTACACCAGCGTTTGGGTAGTTCTGAGATCCGGAAGGGAATCCTTGCCGCGTTGAGAAAATCCATCGAGTGTAGAGGTGGCCCGGCTTCTATCACCATTGCGTCGGTGGAGAGCCAAAAAAACCAGGGATTAGCGGGGAAAACCATTGAAGGGATATCCGGAGATAGAGGAATTTCCAGTGAGGAGGCAGTTTTGGATCTATTGATTGAGGAAGAATTGCAGGTCGTTGCAATCTATCACGCCATGTCAGAAAAGGACGTTGAGTGTGCGATGACGCATTTTCTGCAAACGGTAGGAAGTGACGGCATTTTGGGGAAATTTCCCCACCCGCGGGCCTATGGGACCTTCCCCCGGGTGATCAGCCATTTTTGTCGGGAAAAAAAGCTTTTCCCTCTAGCAGAAGCTATCCGAAAGATGACTTCGGCGCCAGCGAAGCGATTGAACCTGGAAAATCGAGGGCGAATTGAACCGGGTGTTTATGCGGATTTACTCATATTTTCTCCGGAGAATTTCCGGGATAACGCCTCATTTGAAAATCCAAAGCAATTTGCATCCGGCCTGGATTGGACGTTCGTTAACGGGAAACCATTGATTAAAGAGGGAAAGTTGCAGGAGATATATCCAGGACATATGATCATGAGAATGTAACGTCGAGCCTTCCACCCCTCGAAGCTCAGTTCCTCCCAGTGTTAACGCCGGATACCCACCCCTTCTTGAAAATCTCAAAATCTCACGGCCTCCTCTCCTTCCTATTCTAACTTAAGAGAGATTGCAGAGCCTCAACGAATGACTTAGCAGTTTGAAGCGTATCATAGTGCGCGAAACTGGCACGGCACATGCTACCACGACCGAGATGCCTGTAGATGGCAGCGGAGTAGTGATTACCGTCAGCTATTTGAAATCCATACTCCTCCCATAGATATTTCTTTATCTCTTTGGGACTCCTCCCACTTATCTCAAATGAGAAAGTGGGATCTCGTTCATGAATCCTTTGTGGATCAGTAATGCCGTAGCATCGGAATTTGTCCCTGTCGAGCCTCTGAAAACCTTCCAAGATCAATCGAGACAGTTTACCCTCGTACTCGGCAATTGCGTTCATAACAAATCGTAATTTGTCTCCCCTCATGGGAATTTCTTGTTTGACACTTATGGCCAACTCATCGCCGAGCCAAAGCAAATATTCTAACGCGCCTTCCAACGATGCAAGAACGGCATTATTGAGCGTGCCTTGTTCGAACTTATACGGAGATTCGTCTTTATTCGTTTCGACCCTATAGGGCCTTAGCCGACGAAGCAGATCCTCTCTACCCCAAAGCACACCGAGCATGGGTCCAAAAAGCTTGTAACCAGAGAATGCCAGAAAGTCGCAATCCATCTCTTGAACATCAATTGGTCCATGCAATGCATGATGCACCGCATCTACACAAATGAGGCACGTACGTGACTTTCTTCGAAGGAGGGGAATGATCTCCTTCAGTGGAACCACGGATCCAAAACCATTTGAAGCCATGGTTACGGCCACGAGCCCCGTCTTTTCGTCAATCAAGGAGAGCAAATGATCCACATCCAGACAACCCTTGTCATTCACCCTGGCTCGTCGAATTTGACAATCATTTTCCAAGCCCCAAATATCTTCCCACGGCGATATGTTGGCCATGTGATCCAGATCGGTAACGACGAGGTTGTTTTCCCTAGTAAGAATGGTCCGAAGGGAATAAGCGAGATTGAACAGGGCATGGGTTGTGGAGGAGTGAAAGCTGATTTCCTCCGGTTTACCGGCATGAATGAAGTCCGCAACAAATTGCCGAACGTGCCTATGCAACAGATCTGTGGCTATTTCCGCAGGATCTATATTACCGGGCTGGGGATTTGAAGACCGAGCTTTATCAGCCAGTGCATGAATGGCAAGATCAACCATGATTGTTCCCGCGGCACTGTTAAGGTAGGTTCTTTCGTTCCCATGAACGTCCCGTTCCATCTGAGGGAACCTACTGCGAATGTTGGAATGAATTTCAAGGAAACGATCCAACACGGACCCTTGGGTCATGGTACGTCCCTCCCGGAGAATCCCGTTTGTCGCTTCGGGAATCCATAAGTTAAATAAATGATAAGCACTTTAACTTTTTATTTCCAAGTGTTATCTAATATAATCTAGATATTGTCGAGAGTTTTTCATTGGATCTGGGCGCCAAACTTTTTCCGCACAAGCTTTTCCACCTCCGATTTCCGATGGCAGGCCACCTTGTGACCATTTTCCATGTCTTCGAGGGACGGCTCTTCATTCCGGCAACGATCCACGGCAAAGGGACACCGCGGGTGAAACCGACACCCATACGGCGGGTTGATGGGACTCGGGACATCCCCGGAGAGGACAATACGGCGTTGCTTGTGTTCAACGTCCGGAACGGGAATGCCTGAGAGTAGTGCATGGGTATACGGATGCACGGGCCGCGAAAAGATATCCTCGGTATGGGCAATTTCGACCATTTTCCCGAGATACATGACTGCCGTTCGGTGGCTGATATATTTCACTACCAGCAAATGGTGCGTCACAAACAGGTAGGTCAGATTGAGCGTTTCCTGAAGGGACTTCAACAGATTCAATATCTGGGACTGTACGGATACGTCCAGGGCTGAAGTGGGCTCATCCAGCACGATAAACTCAGGGTCCGTGGCGATGGCCCTCGCCACGGCGATACGTTGCCGCTGACCCCCGGAAAATTCATGCGGGTAGCGGAGCAGATGATCCCTAGTCAGGCCGACCAATCCGAGCAGCTCAACAACACGGTCCTCAAGTTCCCTACCTCCCAGGCTCACCTGTTCCTTTATGGGCTCGGCGATGATGTGCTTGACCAGCATCCTCGGGTCAAGGGAAGTAGTGGGATCCTGAAAGACCATCTGTAGCTTACCTCGAATACCGAGCTTTTTGAGTGCGGACCTTTTCTTAGATCCGATGTCGATCCGAACCTCAGCTCCCCCGTCTTTTTGGTAGAAGTAAACGTTTCCGCTTGTGGGATCGTGGAGGCGAATGATGGTCTTGCCCGCAGTGGTCTTACCGCAACCGGATTCCCCGACAACGCCGAGGCACTCGCCCCGGTAAATGTCCAGATCCACACCGTCCACGGCTTTAACGGAATTCATTTCCCTGCGAAGGACTCCTCCCAGGATCGGATAATACTTTTTGAGATCTTCAAGTTCGAGAATTTTTTCCATGCTTCACGAGTTGGTTCTTAAGAGGACCGTTTCATCACGGACGCTGCCCGACCCTCTAGAACAAATGGCACGCCGCCGTGTGATTTCCCTCGATCTCGATCAGATCTGGGGCCTCTTTCCCGCAAATTTCCATGGCGTGTGGGCACCTGGGGTGGAAGCGGCATCCCGGCGGCGGCATGATCAGGTTTGGAACGTTCCCTTCAATGCTCTTGAGCGATCCTTCCATGGAAAGCTTGGGTACCGCGTCCAGCAGCGCCTTCGTGTAAGGATGCAAGGGCTTGATAAACAAATCCTTGACATCGGCCACCTCAACCACGTTTCCGGCGTACATGACGCCGACGCGATCACAGGTTTCAGCTACCACCCCGAGGTCGTGGGTAATCAACAGGATCGAGGAGATGACCTCCTCCTTAAGCCGACGCAGGAGTTCGAGAATCTGCGCCTGAATGGTTACGTCCAGGTTCGAAGTCGCCTCGTCGGCGATCAGCAGCATGGGGCGGCAAGCCAAGGCGATGGCAATGACGATGCGTTGTTTCATGCCGCCTGAGAGGTTGTGCGGATATTGTTCCACGATCTGTTCCGGGTAGGGGATGCCGAGTTCCCCCACGATTTCGATGGAGCGTCTTTTCGCCTCTTTCTTGAGTTTTTTCCGCCAGAGTTTTAGGATCGGAAGTCTATCGAGCATCTTAAGAGCCAAAGCTTCAGGGTCCCGGGCCGCGATCCGGTACACCGCCTGCTGGAACTTCTTCACGGGATAGAAGGCCCTGCACCCCGGGGCGCAGA
>JGI2171J19970_10001636_pt1 | contig 12497 bp, 10 predicted proteins | sample DeeMarSWOR324_28_FD_19970 | JGI IMG/M metagenome (IMG submission 19970) | reverse complement strand
ATTTAAAAGAGAATTAGACCTTTCAAAAGATATTGCATTAAAAACCCTTAAAGAACAAATGTGTAAAAAATTAAGTAAAAAACAAATAGAAAAAAATATTGCAATATTTCTAACACCTGAATCAACAAAAACACATTCCAGACCAATTTTTATTGAAGAAGCAAAAAAATGTAGTTTAAATATCAAAGAATTGAAACCAAGAGATAAATTATGGGAATTGCTTCAAGAATTACATATAAGGTCTAATAATTTTGTTAACACTGAAGCTGCAAAATTAATTGAGAGTCATAAATATCATTTTTTTACCCCTCCGCCTCCTAAAGAAAAAAGAGGTTAAATAATGAGAAAGACTAACAAATTTCAATTTGATAAAAAAAAATTCAGAGAAGCAGAAATAAATCTTAAAAAATTTGAAGAAACAATGAAGTTATTCAAAAGTAAAAAGAATATTATTAAACATGATGATAGTAATTGGAAAACAGAATAATGAAAACCAAAAAAATATTACTTAGATTTACCCTTTTTTTCAACAGGTGATTTAATTTTTAGAAAAGAAATTCTTTTTAATTTTTTATTGTTGTCTAATTAGATTTTGCTCGTTAGACAAAATTTTTTGTCTAATTAGACAGACCCAATTAAGTCTTTTTTTACAATTTTTTATACATAACTATATCCTGTAGAATCTTTATTCCCTCATAAAACTATACTTTCGGATGTTGTGAAGGTTTTACAAAGATTTATAAACTGTTGCCTTTAATGTTTTTAATGCTGGGCGTAGGTGAACGGTTGACGGTAAACTTTTAGTTTGCTGAGGAAAGTCCTCTCTCGTTCTGGATCGGGGAACCGTGCAAGCGGTAAGGGTGAGAATCCTTGTGGAGACGCAGAAACGACACAGCCTTTGAATAATGCAATGATTCATTTGATGATGAGGTCTTCAAGGGATTTGTTGAAACGGTCAATCTGCCCCCGGAGCAAGTCCAAATATTGAGATCAGTTATCCAGACTGCTCATAGGTAGGACGCATAGTAGAATACCGTTTAAAACAGAAAGAGGCTTACGGCCTACACCCAGCATCTAACAGGAGAAAAATCCGGTTATATTTATTAATCGATTTAACAATGGAAACTGTTTAAAAAACCATAGAAATTGGCAGTCAAAAACTTCCTTGGTTCTTGCTTTATTAATATAATACAAGGTCCATTCACTTTCTTCATTAAAAACATCCTTTGCTTTCGCTCTTAAAAGATAGGGTTTTTCATCAGGCCATTCATGATATATAGATATCTCTTTACCAGAATGATAGGGACCTAACCAACCAATATTAGTACCATCACCCCAATCAATATAAAACCAGATTGGGTTTTCCTCAGGATCTGTTGTTTGAAATCTGTATTTATATGGATAATTAGGTTCAGGATATTGAAATCCTTGAATTATTGGTTTATTTGGTGGATTATTAGCAGCTTGAACCTGAACCCAAGAATAATTATTTGATATATTTCCTTCATCATCAGTAACAATCAATGTTACAGTTATTTTTCCAGCATCTGTATAGGCATGCATGGGATTTTGTTCCTCAGAAGTATGTCCATCACCAAAATCCCAAAACCACTCGTAGGGTTTTACTCCTTTATATGCCTCGCCTTTAAACTGCACAGGCTGATTGATTAATGCATAGTAAGGTCCATTTGCATCCGCAGAAAATTCATTTAATCCATATGAAACAAGACAACCGTCATTATCACATGAGCAAATATAGACAGTTCCATCCTTATCAATCGCAGGTGAAGAAAAAGTAGAATCGAGTTTTTTATGCCATTTAATAGTACCATCAGTATAAAGAGCAATAATCTCAATTCCTCCTGTGTCAATTAAATTACAAGTACAAAAATAGAGAGTTTCATCATCAGATAGAGCAGGAGATGAGCCCCAAATATGTATGTCAACACTTCCAGTATAATAACTCCATTTAATAGTTCCATCTGGATTTATTGCATAAAAATTATTATCCCAAACTCCTGTGTAAATTGTACCATCTTTACCTAAAGTAAGACTACCATATATTGATCCAATTTGTATCTTCCATTTTACTGTCCCGTTATTTTGATAAAAGGCATATAAATATTTGTCATCAGAACCACAATATACAGTTCCATCGTCAGCTATTGTTGGAGATCCATGAACCCAAGATCCTGTTTTATATTTCCATCTCAAGGTTCCGTTTGGATATAATGCATAGATATATTCATCGTGTGAACCACAGTATATAGTTCCATCTAATCCTATTGCAGGTGTTGAAAACATAACATGATTTGTTGGGTATTCCCATTTTAATGTTCCATCTGGATATATAGCAAATATATGTCCACCTGTAGGAGGGCTCTTACCTGCTGCAAAGTAGATTATTCCATCATCATCAATTACAGGAGCAGAATCTACATATCCTCCTCCAGGATAATGCCATTTTTTTGTTCCATCAGGATTAAGTGCAAATAATGCGGAATAGACTCCAGCATATATTACACCATTTTCATCAATTGCAGGACCACTGTGCCCCATATTTTCCCACTCATATACCCATTTTAATGTTCCGTTAGGATACACTGCATAAATATGCCAAGATCCAAAGTAGATTGTTCCGTTATTATCAATTGCTGGTGAACTTAACGCCCAACCTTCAGTTTTAAAACGCCATTTCTCCAGTCCAGGATTTTCAGATGAACTATATGGACTTCTACCAGTATGTCTAGAATCATAACCATACATAGGCCAAGGAGAATCCATTAGACCATCTAATAGTTGATTTGAATTTTTTATTACATTTTCATGAATCTTTGTTTTGTAATTATTATTTAATTGTTTTTCAGTTTCATTTTTATTATCAAGAATATTATTTGTTTTGTAAAATTGCTCAGGAAATTTCTCCTTGGCAACATATTTAGGATATTGATAAATATCAAAATTATAATCATTGACATTTATATCTTTATTAGAAGTTGTATTATTAAATCCAACCACTATTGGATTTATTGATGAAATGAAAAGTAAGATTATTATATCAATTTTAAGTATTTCTTTATTCACTATAATTCCTCCCTTATATGATAAAAATAAGATAAATAAGTATATAAATCCTTTGAACAAAAATTATTATTTTTAATTTAGCTTAGAAAACTATTATATTGAAACCGTTGAAGTATATTGTCCAAGCAAATAATTTATATAAAAAAAGAAAAGAGGAAAAGGATTATCTCCATTTCTTTCCACCTTCAAGGACTTTTTCCGAACTCGTCTCAGAACCCAATTCTGGAACAAGTATTCGGTCAGATGTTATGGCTTAGGCCCAGAACCTCTGATAATAGCCTCGTTCTCTTTTATGTTTTCTATCTGTTAGTAATGTTTTATTTAAAAGTTAGCCCCATTCATTTTTTAATTAGTTCGAGTTACGAGGCGGGCGTTCATTTTGAAATTAAGAAATCACTTATTTTTTACCTTATCAAGAACCACTGATATAAAAGCAGGGAGAAATATAATTGCAGCAATTAAACACAGAATTAAACCTAAAATCGGAACTTGTCCAAGAGATCTCATACCAGGATGCTCTGCAATTAAAAAAGAAGAAAATGCAAGGCAGGTCGTAGCAGTTGTTAAAAATATGGCTTTCCCTGTATTTTGTACAACCCAAGGAATTGAACCTTTTCCTTCCTCTTTATATCTATGCAATATGTGTATTCCATCATCAATTCCTATTCCAATTACTAAAGGAATCATCATAATTGATGTCATATTCAAGTCTATTCCAAGTGGACCACTTATACCAAGTAACCCAATTATTCCAAAAGCAATAGGTATTAGAGCAAGAAGCGCAAAAACAGGAGTTTTTTTTCTAAAACCTATAAATACAATGATAAAAATCGGCACGCTAGCAAATATTGTGACCTTAATTACATCATCACCCATCATATCAACAAGTTCTGGAACCATTATAGCCCGTCCAACAATATTTGGATTAACTTCTTCCAACTCATCGATTAATTCTTCTCTATATTCTTCATTCCAAATATTTCCCCATGCAGCCATACGTATAAGAAACAAATCTCCCTCTGAGTCACTATATGCCCAGTTTTTCAATACATCATCAGGCAAATCTTCCCAAGTTATTTCATCGACATTAAGCCAAGTGATTTCTGAAAACTCTGGATGAACTATTTTTACATTATTAAATAGCTCTAAAACACCTTCTTGATTATGAGGCAAATAATTCAGAATTGATTCAACTTGCATAATCTCAGGGTTTTTTTCAAACAAAGCAACCTGCTTTACTAATTCATCGTATGAATTAGTGACACATAAAAGATAATCTTCAGTATAGTTAAAATTTTCTTTTACTTTCTCAAGTTGTTTATATGCAGGTACCGTTTTTGGTTGAAGCTTTTGCATATCTCCTTCCATTTCAACATTAGTTGCAGAATAGGTTAAAAATACTCCAAGAATGATAAATATTATAATAAAAATTATTGCAAATCTAGATGTTACTCTCCCGACAGATCCAAGTATCTTGAATTTAGCTCTATTATGAATTTTTGATCTGAGTTTTCCATATCTAAGCCTGATTGTAACTAGGGCAGGAAGTATAAAGAACACACAGATAAGAGTAACAATTAAACCAATAGCAAGAACTGCTCCCATCTCATGCATTCCCTTGATTTTACTAAACATAAGCGCGCCGAATGCTGTTGCAGTGGTAAGAGTACCAAGAATTATTGCCTTGCCTGTATTTGCTGAAGTTTTTCTAAATGCTTTTTGAATGTCATCAGATACTTCCATTTCCTCGATAAAACGTGTAAGTAAATGAATACAAAAATCAATTCCAAGACCCATTAAAAGAACTGCAAAAACCGCAGACATAATACTTAATGAACCATATATTAAATAAATAAATCCAGCTGTAATAATTATTCCACATATAAGAGGAATAAGCGCAAGAGCTGGTAATGAAAGACTTCTAAAAGAAACAAATAACAATATCAAGATAAGAATAATTGTTACAATGAATGCTTTAGCCATGTCATCCATTGCCATCTGGTCCCCTTCATAATCCATTATAACCATACTTCCGGTATAACCAACTTCAAGGGCGGCATATAAAGATTTAGAATCCTTCACTTTTGTAATACTATTTTTAACAGTTTCAATTACATCAACTCTAATTTCCATACTGTCAATTGCAACATTTAAAATCAAATTCAACAAGTAAATATTTCCATTTTCTGATACAAAATAAGAAGTTTGATTTACTATATTCATCAATAAAGTATAATTTTCTTGAACCGATTCAATAGATGCTTCAGAATCAAGTAAGAAATATAAATATTCTTCAGGTAAATATAAGATGGTTTGATTACCAGCGAAATTATTACTATGACTGTATTTAATATCTTTGTAATATGAATATTGTGAAAGTTCCAAACTTAAGTCTTCCAAATAACTAATTGCGATTTCTGCATTGCTATCTTTTGCATCTACAACAATTGTTACTAGTTCTTGTTCACCAAACAATTCTGAAATTTCAGTAAACTTTTGAATCTCATCAGGCATATCTTCTCCAATTATACCTTCCATACTCGAATCAATTGCAAGTTGAGATGTTGGAATCAAAAAAAGAAATGTAATAACCAAAAATATCAGTAAAGTCTTCACAGGATGACTAACTGAAAAAGTTATCATCTTTCCTAATAATCTATTATTTTCATTTTCTTTTACGTTTTTTTCACTCGTAGGAAATTCAAAAAATCCTCTAAAATCACATTTTGGGCAAACAACCTCTTTTTTCTCACCAGGAACTCCTTGAATATTTACTATCTCACCACATTTAGGACATTTGATAAATTGGTTTTTCTTTTTTACAATCATACGATTTCACACTCATTCTATAATATATTTATATCATTGAGAAATAATTATAATTAGTGCCGTTTATATAGGGGTATTTATATACTCAAATAATATATGGTATGATATGAGAAAAGCAATTATTGAAATCGAATTTTCCAATCAAGTAAAAGAAATTGCAAAAATTGATACAATTTTATCTAAAGTTGAGTCAATTGAATTGATAGAGATTTTAAAAATAGATTTTGAAAAAGGATTAAAAATTGTTTTATCAAACATTATTATGGAGGAAGTATATACAATAGATGATATCGATTTCTCAGAAATAGCAGAAATAATAACAATATTAAAAAGAGATGGGAATAAATATACATGTTTGATAAAAGGGCAACCTCCTTTTTCGAAATATAAAGGTTTAAAAGACTTATCAAAAAAATTTGATTTAAACATCATTTGGACAACACCCTCTATTCTATCTAAAGAAAAAATGGTTATTAGTGTAATTGGTACAAATGAAGAACTGCAAAAATTCTTAAAAGCAATAAAACTAGCAGCAAATATAATAAAAATTAGCTTTCAGGAAACTAACTTTGAATGGCAGAGTGTGCTATCATGCTTAACAGATAAACAAAAAGAGTTAGTAATTGAAGCAAAAAAAATGGGTTATTATAACTATCCACGTAGAATTGATACAAATAAATTAGCAAAAAAAGTTGGAATTAGTAAGTCTACAGCAATTGAACATTTAAGAAAAGCTGAATCGAGGATCATTAACAACATTTTTGCTGGATATTAATATAAAGGGTCTTATGATAGAATCTTAAAATATTTTTTATATAATTTTACATTTTAAGTTTACATCAGAAAACACTTATAAAATGGTCCCAAACAACGATTGCATCCCGATGCAGATACGACAGCTTTTAACACGGTTAATTTCTGGGAGAAAAATAGTTTCAACTTAATTAAAAACTAATTTTAAACATAGTTTTTAAATTCTATTGAATGGTTCACTGATTACGTTTTCATAAAAGAAATTAAAAGAGGAAAAATAACTATAAAAACTGATATTCATTATAAAAGTATAATGCAAAGTGAAAAAGAATTATTTGAAGTATTTAAAAATACGCATAAGAAACATATACTAAATTATAGCGATATAAATATTGAGTACTATTATTCAGGGAAGGGGAAAAATACAATAATAGTTTTACCTCATATATCCAGTCTTTTCAGCCAAGAAATGGCATTTCATCTTATCATGGATTTAGAAAAAAATAATAAAGTATTGGCACCTGAAATCTGTAATATTAATAATATTAATAAAATTGCTAACATAATAAATTTTATATTGGAAAAAGAAAATATTACTAATGTTATTATTTATGGTCAATCAGGATCCGGAATTACAGCTCAAGTTTTTTTTAATCGATATTATAAAAAAGTCAAGGGCATGATCCTTGTAAATACAATAGCACCAAGAAACGACACGAAAAAAAACAGCAGCTTGTCTATAAAAATGATAAAATTATTACCAAGTTTTTTATTAAAATATATTATTAAAAAGAAATTTTCAAAATATTCTAAGAATATAAGTGTACCTGAAAAATGTGTCTCGCGAATCAGTTTTTCTAAAGTATTATTAGAAAAGAGCTTTCTTAAACGTTTTTCAAAAAAGAAATTATTAAAAGAATTAGAATATATTTTACAATTCAATAATGAAAAAATATTAACATCTAGAGAATTACCAAACTGGAATGGAAGTATTTTAATAATAACAAGTGAGGATGATGCCAGCTATGAAGACAGCAAAAAATTAGCAGAGTTGCTTCCTAATGCTGATATTTTTGTTTTTGAAGCCGGATATGGCCATTTTGCACCTGTGATAAAATCAGTAGAATTTTATTTAAAGATAAATGATTTTTTAAAAACTCTATAAATATTATGTCATAAAATAGCATTACGGCCAATAAAAGCGCATATATGCTTGGTTGCTGTTGGCCGTTTCAGGATACGCCAGAAGATACTGAGGGAAATTTGCGGAAATCTTTAGTTTTCCTTTTATCAGCTTTTAGACGATAGTGCGAACAAAGGAACATATTAATCACTTTTTCCCCGATTTCGGCATTCCAATATATCTTGGTGTATTGTTCATATAATCCTTATATTCTTGCCCAAATTTTTCTACATTCACTTTTTCTTCACTCAGGACATAAAAATGACTCATGAGAACGTATATGACAAAGTAAACCCATAAAATCATATATATAACTGATGCAGGGTTCCATCCTATTACAATTACACCAAGGACACAAATTATACCTGCTAAGATATGGGAGTGTCTGCTGATATTATAGATACCCCAATCCACCACAGTTTTTTTCTTTTCAGGATGTGCCCTCATGGCGAAGAAGCCTAGGCCATAGACCACTTCCCCAAAAACAATAATTCCAAGCCCAATCCAAAAAGCCAAATTAATGCTAAATGGGACAAACCACATTAAAACACAACCTACAATAAAGAACATCAAAAAAACTATCATTATAGATTTAGGTTCTGGACTGCTCATTCTCTTCGCTTTTATAATTCCAGAAAGAAAAAAACTGATAACAAACCATAAGATGTTCACGTAAAATAGCCTGAAATACCAAGTCGTTTCTATCATTTTTTTATTCACCTCTATCTTCTAAAAATTACAATAAAAGAACTTAATTTGTTTTCTTAAATATTACCTTAACAGATGTTAATATCGATATATCTTTGGTATAATTTTACATTTCGGATTTACAGATGAAAAACAACAAAGTATTATATATTTTATTTCGAAAACATAAAAGATATTAGTTAATTTGACATTATTCCACTTTAAATGGAAAAAAAATCGTTAAATGAAATTTCTGATATTTCCGAAACTTTACTTATACCATTATACTCACGTGCAGCAGAATCTCAAACAGAAAATCCAATTTTAATAGATAAAAAAGCAGTAGATATAACAAAAGAACTAAACAAAATCCTTAAAAACTCTGATTCGTCATTACATCAAGTTCTTGTTAAAGGGAAAGTTAGAGGTAAATTAGGAAAAAAACTAAATGTTACCCTTTGCCTTAGAACTAGAAAATTTGATAGCTATTGTAATTCTTTTCTGGAAAAAAATCCTGATGGGATAATTATTGAACTTGGATGTGGTCTTAGCACAAGATTTTCAAGAATAGATAATAAAAAACTAATGTGGTTTGACTTGGATTTTCCAGAGGTAATTGACATTAGAAAAAGTTTTTTCGAAGAAACAGATAGATACCATTTTATTGCATCTTCAGTACTTGATTTTAATTGGATGAAAAAAATCCAACATAATAACAAAAAAATTCTTTTTATTGCTGAAGGACTATTAATGTATCTTCAAAAAGAAAAAGTAAAGGATTTAATATTAAAACTTCAAAAAACGTTTCCAGGTTGTGAAATTGCTTGTGAAGTTGCAAATACTTTTGTTATTAAAATGTTGAAAAGAAAGATATGGAGGAAAAAATTTCAACGAGATTTTCACTTCGGAAAAGATGTTTTGTTTTATTTTGGAATTAGTGATAGCAGGGATTTTGAAAAATGGAATCAGGGAATTACATTTCTTGATGATTGGACATATTTTGATGATAAAGAAAAAAAGTTGGGATGGATTAATATTTTTGGAAGATCAAAGAAATTTAGTAAAACTCAATGGATAGTTCATTATCTTCTAAAATAATATAAAATAGTCCTAAACAACCACCTGGATTTCAGTTATTAGTAATAGTTACTGCGTTGAACTTGGAATTCAAATCACGTTTCCTGCATTAAAATTATTTTACACTAAGTTTCAATTTACGTACAAAAATATAAAATTATATCTTTTAAGTATGGGCGTTTAGGAATTAACACATATGCCTACACCCAGCGCTTCTAATATTAGCCCCAATATCTTTTAAGTTTCCTATCTGTTAGCAATATTTTGGTTAAAAAAGTAAGCCTCATCCATTTTTTTTTAATTTAAGGGTTCAAATCCCGATTATGGCCTAACAAGTATTAGTACGATTAATTAAAACTCTTTTAAATTTCAACAGAATATGATTTTCCACTAGGAAGAACAGTATAACTCAATGTAAATGAAAGATTTGTAATGCTCTAAGTGATATCTGTAGAAAATAGTCGTAGATAGTTTGTTTCTCCAGGCTCAACTTTTCCATCTATGCCTATTCCAGTTAAATCAATAACGCTTCCTTTAACTGTTTCTAAATATGTATCGGAAATCCATCCTGTTTTATCTTGATTATTTTTAAGAGATATATTAACAAAATATTGGTTATTTTCATATGCTATATCCAATACATTTACCTCAATGTCCTTCTTTTTAGAACCAGAAAATAAAATAATTAAAAAACAAAAACAATAATAGCAATTACAAGAAATAATTCTATTAAATTTTCTTTTTTCATATCAAAATCCTCCCGTTTCAATAATTTTAGAATTGCATAAATCTAATTAAACTTATTCAAATTAAATATTAAGTTTAAAATTTAGATAATTATTTATTTAAGAAAATTACTAAGTGACCTATTTAATTTATATGTCTGGGGAGAAAAATTAGATGGAATCTTTGCTGATTTTAGGAGCGATTTTATTCACTGGTTTTGTACTTGGCGAGATTTTATCAAAAATAAAACTCCCAAAAATCACTGGTTACATTATTGCAGGGGTACTTTTAAACCCTGAGCTTTTTCATATAATACCCTCAAGTTTCTATGAACATACTGATGTTATTACAAATATTGCTCTTGCCTTCATAACTTTTTCAGTTGGAGGGACGCTTCTTTATAAAAAAATAAAAAAACTTGGCAAAGAAATAATTAGCATTACTTTTTTTGAGGCAGAGTTTGCTTTTCTTGTAGTTTTTTTAGGTTTTTTAGCAGTAACTCCATTTTTTTTAAATATTACAAATTCCACCTGGTTAACAGTTTTTATCCCGATAAGTCTTCTTTTAGCAGCTCTTGCATCACCAACCGATCCGTCAGCAACTCTCGCTGTTTCCCATGAATTCAAAGCAAAAGGTGAGGTATCTCAGACAATTATGGGAGTTGCTGCTTTTGATGATGCTCTTGGTATAGTAAATTATAGTCTTTCAATTACAATAGCAGGAGTTTTAATCCTTCATCAAACATTCAGCATTTATTCCTCTGTTTTCGATCCTTTATTTGTGATATTTGGGGCAATAATCTTAGGCATAGTTTTTGGATTTATTTTCAATTCTATAACATGGTTAGTAAAAAGAGAAACAGAAGGAATGTTTATTGTAATTATAATATGTTTTTTGTTACTTTGCTTTGGAGTTGCAAAAATAATAGGTGTCGATGAGCTTCTTGCAACAATGTCAATGGGGGCTATAGTAGTAAATTTTAACAGATTAAGAGAAAAGATATTTAAAATTCTTGAAAGATATACAGAAGAACTGATTTTTGTATTGTTTTTCACAATAAGTGGAATGCATTTAAATTTTTCAGTTCTATCAACTTCATATATTCTTATATTATTTTTTGTTATCTTTAGAACAATTGGTAAAGTATCAGGTTCAAAAATTGGTGCCTACCTTGCAAAATCACCAGCAAAAGTTAAAAAATATGTAGCCGGTGGTTTGATACCACAGGGTGGTATAGTAATTGGTTTGGCTTTATTAATAAAACAAAACAATAACTTTGATCAAATAGCTGATATAATAATCAGTGTAATTATTGGCGCAACAATTATACATGAACTTATTGGCCCAGTTATTGCTAAGATTTCATTAAAGAAGGCAGGGGAAATAAAAGAAGTTTAGTTATTTTTTCTTTTTAGAAATCTTGTCTTTTTCACCGTCTACTAGCTCTTTGATTTAGTGTTTATTTGCATCATCTTTTTCTTTTCTATGCTGTTTTTTAAGCCTTCAATGCAACTGATGAGTCTCTTGAGTATAAACGTAGACGATACTGCCGATAGTAATTCAAGTTAAAAGTAGTAAGAAGCCAAGCATAGCACCAGGTAGTCTTAATATAAATATGAGAAAAAGCGAAGATGTAATTAGCCCTATTAAAGCAATAATGGGGAGTATTTTAATTTTAAATTGGGCTTTTTTATAGATTTCTGGATGTTTATATGGGAGCACTAACGCAGTAATTGATATTGTAATAAAAATTAGTAAAACTGCCATATTAATCATCATTACTGCTTCTATAAATGCTTTTGCTAGCAGAATTATAACTATTGCCATTATCGCATTTAATAAAAGAGTCCATTTTGGGACGTTATGTTTATTTAGTTCTGCAAGTTTTTCTGGAACAATTTTATCTCTTGCCCAAGCAAAGACTAAACGAGAAGTTGAAAGAATGGTTGGATTAATATCTGAAATTATAGCAATCGACCCTGCAAAAGCAACAAAAGCGGATATAGCAAATGGTAGGAAACTTGCTGCGACATTTACTACCATCGAGGACATGTTCTCCCGAACTTGTTTAAGAACTAGGTTTTGCAACAAGTATTAACATATAGCTTACAGCTTACACCCAGCACTCACTGTTACCACTAGGCCGCTACATCTTCTA
>JGI2171J19970_10001635_pt1 | contig 12501 bp, 15 predicted proteins | sample DeeMarSWOR324_28_FD_19970 | JGI IMG/M metagenome (IMG submission 19970) | reverse complement strand
GGGAATACATTGAAGCACCCTACGATGGCTGCGACATCTTGATCATTGCAGGTTCAGACAGAGACGCCACCCGTGCAGCAGCTCAGTCACTCATCGACCAGATGTAAATTCTTTTCTTTTTCTTCTTTTTTTTGTTTAATTTCTCAGGCTCTTGATTTGTGGAATACAACGGCTATTCCTTGGATTTTATGGTAACTTTTGAAAAATACCTTTACAGTTCCTATTCTCACCCATTACATTATTACATGGACCATCTGCTCCATGAAATTGCCGTGGTGCAGTCACAGAAAATGATAGTGCCAACGAACCTCATCCTCGTGACATTTGATGCCCACACAGCAGAAGCAGCAGATCAAACAAAACAAGACAAATTCAAAAGATCAAGAGACCAAAAAAATTAAATGAAGAAAAATGAGGAAAAAATAAAGGTTATTAAATCAGTCTATTTCTGCTGAGAAGCGCTTCGACTTTGGCCTTCCTGCAGACTTGGAAATTGCCACATACAATGGTAGTTCAGCCACCACCGTGTCGGTATCTTTATCCACCACAATTACTGCCCATTCACCTACAGGATAATCGAGCTTTGTTCGACCTATGCGTTCGAACACATTCTCCTCACTGAACATGAAGATGCTCCATCCGCCAAAATCATGGCACCAGATATAGAACTTGACCGAGACAGTATCCACTTCGCCCAGGCAGTCTTCACCTTCTACAGGGCTGAGAGCAATTTCAGTTGTCTCCCCATCTGGATACCTCAAGAAGAATACAGGATACACATACGTGTCTGAAGGCCCCTTTACAGTAACCGATGCCTCTATGACATCCATGGCAGGCACCTTGTACCACATGGCCTCCACCAGTAACTGCATGCCATCATATTCTGTCTCCATGGTCGCATGAGAGAGGACATCTGCCTGTGCATGTATTCCTCCCATCAGGACTAATATGAGTAGTGCAATCCATCTCATGGTATCACTCCTGGTACGCTTCAGGTTCAATTACCCAGTCAATGAACTTCCATTCACCATTTTCCCATCGATACTTGTGCAGTACAGTGGTTTCCTCTGGTTCTCCGCCCCCTTCGGAAACGTTGACTCTAATCAGCACAGTGGCAATATTTCCACGGATATCCGTATATTCGATACCTAAGAACTCCACATGCCTTTGTGAGTCAACAATTTCCTGCAGCAAGATCCACACGCTGGCTTGAGCTGCTTCCAGAGATCCTGTCTGTTGAATCAGTTTGTCCTTAGTCTGTTTGCTGAGTAATTCCCAGTACATGGTTTTGTATTCAGGATCTTCCACATTGTTGAAGACCTCGATGAAGTGCTTTACAGTTGGTTCAACCTTATTTTCTTTCATGCCCAATTCACTGCGGTTACGTACTGCTGTCACCACTGACAGAGCCAGTACTATACTCAAAACTGCACAAACGAACAAGACGATCTTTCTCTGCATAGTGTTTTTCATTCATGGTGCCATATAAAGGTTTCCCGCTATTGGGGTTTTCATATTCTTGGTGGCTCTCCCATTTCTGTTACACGTGTAACAGTAAATTGCCTTTTATTAAGTAGATTCCATTTCTTTGACAATTAAAGAGATTAAATTTTAAACACCACAATTCTTGACAATTCGCCTTCAAATTGTCTTCTGAACCACATTCTCCACATACAATTTTTGAGAAGATGAGATCGATTTTGAAAATAGAATCAGCAGTGTCAGAAACAACTGTCTTCTCACAGGTAATCTCTGAACTGTGAAAATTTCCACAAAAATGACCACAAACCGTGGCAAATTCTGTAGAATATGGAATAACAACAACTGCTCCTCCAATCATGACAAAGAAAAAAAAGAAAGGAGTAAAGATGAATGACAGAGGCTTAACCCTTTACACGCAGTACTTGATTCTCGCCAGTTCATTGTCAATGGCGAGGCGACCCACATTTGGGATTACTGCCCCTGTAGTAAGACTGACTGGTGGGTCAGTGATTACAACAGTCTTTCCCTTAGGAGATACCACTTTCATGGCAGGGCTCCCCCTTACAGTTACGGTCTCCATATATGATCCCTCCTTCTGTTAGTGTTTAAGGCAATAACTGCCTGTAATAGTATGTGCAAGACTATTTATAAGCATTTCGACGATAAAAATTAGTATTACACCATATATGCATAAATAATGGCATTCAAGACGTTATTTTTGAGAGTATTTATGCGGTATACAGAACCCATGCATAACGTTTATATGGCACACATTTGTACTGTACACAAGGAGGTATGCCTATAAACTCTGTCATGAAGAGACTTCTCCTCATAGATATGCTCAGCAAAGATGACCTGCAGAAGCTCTTATCTGCAGGATCTGTTCAATGCGGAGATGAGGTCATCGCCCTGGAGGATATCCAGGAAGAAGGACAGTTTAAAGAACCCTACAGGACAGCATTAGTGCTTAAAATCCTGGGGAAGACCACAGGTGCGCTCCTGTGTGCTTTAAGTCTGATCGACTGTGAACAGGGTAGTTACGGGAGGAGAATTGGACAAGAACTGGGAAAGGATGACAACTACATCAGGCAGCTGCTGAATATTTTGGAACAGATGAGAATTCTTCACTCTTTAGAAGGAAAAGGAAAACAGAGGATATTCACCCTACAGGAAGATCTGGTTATCCTTCCCAAGGGGCAGCTCTCCAATCTCGTACAGGGAAAGAAAATTTCTGCTGAAGTACTGGTAGTAAGAGAGTTAGAGAGGGGGCATGTGCACCTGGAGAACTTGCTTGCCCGCCTCTACGATGAGAGCATCAACCAGATCATCCATCCCAATGGTAAGAAAGAAAAATTTGAAGTAGGGCAGTTGATCGAGTCCATGATCAAGAGCGGTGTAGTCCGCACTTTTGAGACCTCTTCCAGCAAACATCTGCGCCATGAAGGATTTCTCACCTTTTACCAGCTTTTAAACCTCTTGGATACAGTGAGACAGAACCTCCCGCGGGATGCAGAGGGAAATGTGAAGAGCGCTGATTTAACCCAGGTCATTGCAGAAGAACTGCAAAAGAGGGATAAAACAGGACAATTGGCCAGAAGGTACAAAGATTACGTCCAGTACAGATTGAGAAAGCAGATCATCACGGATGAAGGGACAGCATCCATTGACTTTTCGACGTTAAAGGATTTAATCGATAAAACAGCTGAAACCAAAAGGATTGAACTTTCTTCCAAGATGCGGAACTTGCTTGCTGAAGATGCCATCACCAGCTTGAAAGGACTTCCCATCACCTCTTTTACAGACAGTTTCATTGAAACGTTCATTGACAACATGCTGGAAGATCGGTTTTTAATTACTTCATCTGAAGAGATGATGAATCAGGTGGAGACCTTATTACGGGTGGGTGACCGACTTCTGGAGAACGCTAAAGATATTCAGCACTTGGACCAAGGTAAAGCAAAAGAATTTGTAACTGAAGCCAGTGTTAATTTCTTGTCATTACTTTTGCTGCTGCACTCAGAAATGCCACCGCAGAAGCTGTCATTGATGCCCAAAGCATTCATGAAGAAAAGAGGAGACCACTCTGTCTTCGCTTTACTAGTGGAGAATTTCTCATCCATGAGAAAGGATAAAAAAATGAGAGAAACAGAAGCGTTTGTAAAGGTAAAAAAGATTCTGGAAGAGAAATTTCAGGCCTTTGATGTGGCTCGGTTCCTGAGAATGTACATAAAAGTGGTGAGATCACAGGAGGATTTTAACCTGGAAGAATTCATTGAGTATACAGAGGCAGTGTCCTTGATAGGGAAGATTTTATTCCAGTCCAGGATGCATCAAATGGCAGGGTAGGAGTACTGGTGAAAGGAGAGGTCCAGGTAGCCGTTCATTAGGAGTGGAAGTTCAACAAAAGACAGGCGACCTGCTTGAGCATCAACTGTGGTTGACTCTCTGTATCGTGTTACACGTGTAACAAATTGTTGTATAAAAAAGGTTTAAATATATAGGTTATCAGAGACGAGAGTGATATCATGAAAAAAAAGATCTTCGCAGGATTACTTATAACTGGAATCAGTCTAATTATAACTGGAATAGGTGTTACTTTGCTCAATTCTCATAATGCTGACAAAATGAATGACTGGCCCATGTTCAGACACGATCTCAGCCACACAGGATACACTGAGTGTGAGTTACCTGATACACTGGAGCTGTTGTGGAAGTACGAAACAGGCAATGAAATAGATTCATCTCCTGCTGTAGCTGACAAAAAAGTGTACATTGGGTCTGGTGATGGATACCTTTACTGTTTAACAGCAGACACAGGAGAACTCCTCTGGAAGTATGAAACAGGTGACAAAATAGATTCATCTCCTGCTGTAGCTGACAAAAAAGTGTACATTGGATCTCGTGATGGATACCTCTATTGTTTAACAGCAGACACAGGAGAACTCCTCTGGAAGTACGAAACAGGCAATGAAATATGGTCATCTCCTGCTGTAGCTGACAAGAAAGTGTACATCGGATCTGGTGACAACTATGTGTACTGTCTAACAGCAGACACAGGAGAAGTCGTGTGGTCATACGACACTGGATTGTGGATAGTTTCATCTCCTGCTGTAGCTGATAAAAAAGTGTACATTGGATCTCGTGATGTCCTCCTTTACTGTTTAACAGCAGACACAGGAGAGGCAGCATGGACATATGATATGGGTGGTCATCTCTATGTTCGAGTACGTTCCTCACCTACTGTGTATGATAAAAAGGTGTACTTTGGCTCTTATGTTTTTCCTTGCTGCAACTCTTATTTTTACTGTTTTGATGCAGATACAGGAGAGTTTATCTGGGTGTATGATACGGGCGAAGAAGTAGTGTATGGCTCTCCTGCTGTAGCTGATGGGAAGGTGTACACTGGGTCTGGCGATAATTTTTTGTACTGTTTAACAGCAGATACGGGGGAGTTACTCTGGAAGTACGAGACAGGTGATGATATAGGGTCATCTCCTGCTGTAGCTGATGGAAAGGTGTTTTTCGGATCTTATGATAAGTATGTGTATTGTTTAACAGCAGATACGGGGGAGTTACTCTGGAAGTACGAGACAGGTGATAAAATAGCAAAATCATCTCCTGCTGTTGCTGATGGGAAAGTGTATATTGGTTCTCATGATAGAGCTATTTACTGTTTTGGAGCAAAAGAGGAGCGGTCTACATTGACGTTGTGGTCAACGATTTTCATTTGCCTTGGAATCATTGTTATCATAGGTTCGATTCTGGTATTCTGCCTCAAGAGAAGGCAAGAAATAACGTGATTCCTCTTTTAATGCTGAAAATGGAAGAGGACTACTGCATCTTTTGATCTTTTTGTGATGTGCTTTGTTTTATATCATAGATGGTGCAAAAAGCTGAAATGGATTGTCTCAAATTGTGTCCCAGCCATTTTTTACCAGACCTTTTATTAGCTGATACTCTGTCACGTTACATAAACCCATATCCGATCAGTCTCTCATCTTTTTCTTTCAGCTTCTGGTACTCTTTCCATTCATCACCTGTCACAATGTAAATCTCGTTTTTGTTGTAGGTAGGTCTAATCAGCTTGACCATTCCTGTGTCCACGTATTCTTGTATAATGTACTCTTTGATTTCTTCCAGGTGCTTTACTTCCCCTCTTAAAACACATGCAAGGTTGAACAACTCTGATAAATACCCTTTTTGGCTTATTTCTGGTTTTTCCTTTCTTTTCAGATCTCTTTTATCTATCGTCATGGTTCCACCTCCTGATCGTCTTTATTTACTCATCTTCCACTTCCATCGATTTTTCTTTCATAGAATCTTCAGGATTACCCAGGATTACATGGACCAGCACCAACCTCAACTCGCGGCAGTTCAAAAAGACTTACAGAAGGTTCATCTTTGCTAGTATCTTCGGTATTAGGACCTTCAGTATTAGGATTTGTCTCCGTATTCCCTTCAGCAATTGTCGGGTTCTGACTATGAGAGCTCTTTTCCATGAGAATCCCTCTGTTAGGTTTTATCTTTCACACTTCCCTACCGAAAGGTTTAAGATGAAATACTAGTTTTTTTGGGTATGAGTAAGCGCAACATGTTGGAAACATACTACACCCTGTTTTCTCTCATTGAGAAAAATCCTCGGATTCAACCTAATGCTATTGCTACCTATTTTGGTAAGACTGGTAGGGGACGTTCACCTTCAACCTTTATGAGGCACATCCAGAACATGTACAAAAAGGGGATATCGAGGGAGCCCAGATTAACGTTGAAACCTTTTGAAAACTGCCAGAATACTATATATTTCTGTAAAAAGACAGATAAACAGGACACTTTTACCACTTTTTTAAATCTTTACAATGATAAACAGATTACCTATGTTATCCTCCTTTCTGGCCGTGATTTTCTTATTACCAGCAGAGAAAAAGAGTTAAATCTCAGAAAATTCGGGTTAGAAATTGAAGAAAAATCGAAACTCTACACCCCAATCTATACAATTCCAGAAGGGTGGAATATCTCAGTAAGTGAAGCCTTAGATGGATTCGTGAATTCTGATTTTGAGAAGGGGTTAATCTCCAGAGAAGTCTACGGAAGACTTCAATGGTCAAAGGTAGACTGGGCAATTTATGATTTCATGAGAGAAAACATGAGACATAAATTTACTGCTGCGGCAAGAAAGGTAGGAGTCTATCCCAAAACAGCGAAGTACCATTTCTTTGAAAATATCTTGCCTAATTGTGTAATTGCACATTATTTCTTTCCTAAAGGGTATAGTGTTTATCAAAGGATGCTCCTGAAAATTCAGAGTGAGCATGAGAGGGGGATAGTAGCCTCATTAAAAAAGCTACCATGCACTTCGTATGTTTTCCCCTTAGAAAAGGAATTGATATTGATTCTTTTTCACGATGGCGTATCTAAAATCCTTGGAACATTTCAAGAGATGAAGGATATAGGCATCATAAATGACTATCTCTTTTATGTTCCAATTGTAAGTGCTTATTAACTCTTTTTCTTTTTTCTTTTCTGATTTTATTATCCTGGAGTTCCGGGCCCAGGACCATCCTCAATTCCTTCAGGTTCTACTCCTTCAAGTGGTTTAAAAGGCCAGCCTTTCAGATCGTCGTTCATTTTGATCACCTCGCTTTAGATTGAAGAAAAGGGTTAAATTCTTTTCTGCTCTACAATAACTGACAATCTTCAAATTTAATTACTGCAATACAGGATCTACACTATCTACAATTGCTAAAAATGAATCTTAATGTTACATACGTTACGTAAATACCATGCTGTCGTTGGCCTTTCTGGTTATTTGGTTTGTGTGCAACTTCCTCTGGGATTGTCTAATCAAGCGGTGCCCATGTCCTTTGTTACACGTGTAACAAAATGAGACAAACACTCATATGGACATTCCTTCAACACAAAAATTTTTAACAGGCATCTACAAATATCCTTCATGAAACCATTGTTACTGCTCGTGTTCCTGGCACTACAGATCACCGTTCCCCACTTTAATGAGGTGGTAGAACATACATTTGACGGCGATGCACGCCTTCTCTGTGTGGCAGATCTTGACAGTAATGGAACACAAGAGATTTTAACCTGGGACAGCGTAACTCGTGAGGTTATCTGCTACAACTGTACAGGGTCAACCCTGTGGACACTACCGGTAGAATACCCTCTGATGACAGCAGCTGCAGAAGACCTCGATGACAACGGCTCAAAAGAGATAGTTCTCCTCGAAGAATTAGGAGGTGACACCTATTACTCCTACAGAATTATGCGGATAGAACAAGATGGTACTGTCTCCTGGAGAAAACTCATAGAAACCAATATTTCTGCTGAATTTGAATTTCATTTCATCAATGCAGATGGAAAACCAGGAAAAGAAATTGCCGCTGCAAATAGAATCCTTCTTGGAGGAGGGCTCGAACGGTTAGCATTTGAGAGAGATCGGATTATCATAGGAACTGCTGAACTTGATGGTGCTCCTTACTTTCTCGTGGAGACACCAGCAGGATATGAATTATATACGTTTGATACTGAACCAGTGTGGCAGGGCCAACCATGTGAAATAAATACAGAAGCAATGGAATCGTTGCTGTGCACTCTCTTTTTTAATGCTGGTGTGTGCTCCTGTTTCGAAGACTGGACCTTTACTGAATCTGCCCCTCCAATGAAAAGTGTTCGGTTATGGTCTGATATTACTGGGAACGGTACAGAAGAAGCTCTCTTTTTTACTGACAGCTCGGTACAACTCCTCGACTCACAGGGTGAAACCCTCTGGACGTGGGAGAGCCCCCACCCTATTCAAACCCTACACATATTAGATATGACAAAAGATGGATCTTCTGAAATCGTGGTTGAACCTATTTCTCGAGGGGTACATGTCCCTTCTTTGTATGTTCTGGACTCAACAGGTGAACTCCAGTCAGCTTTCGCTCTCAATCTCTCAGGGACTTCTACTGTTGTATTTTCTGATCTGGACGGCGATACAGACCCGGATTTGCTGACGTTTGATCGAAGAGAAAAGAAGAGCACCCTCTCAATCTACACCAATACAGTGAAAAAAGGGCAGTTAGACAATCTGGAACCCTTGAGATCCCTGGAAATAGTGGACCCTTCCAGTTTTCAAACGAAATTCTGGACCTTCTATGCACAATACCGTATTCTGGCAGGCATTGCTCTTGCCGTCATTGTGGGCATTCTCTTCATCATGATACGACGTCGCACAAAGTGAAAAAGAACAATCCAACCACTCCTCAAATGTTGACATATGCGCAAATTCATATAATGACATTATAACACTAGATAACTGTACATTCCCTCAAATATTCTAACAATGAAATTTCATTGAAGAAATGAAGCATATAAAGTCAAAAAAATCGATAAAAAAAGGAGAGTGCTGTCTATTTTTAATTTTGTACAAAATTCTTTGATTTGTGGTTTCCGAAAAGTTTAAGAAAATGCAGTACCTAATAAAGATGATGATCAGTTTTTTCGAGAGAGTCAAGAGAGGCGTCAAAGGAATCAGAGGGTTCTTCATCCTGGGAAAAGATGGTACTATCATCGATGTTGATTCAGAACCCTTTATAAAAGAAGAGGTTCTCCATTCAATTTTTGTTCTACTGAATTCTATACGTGCTCTAAAAGAATGTGAATGGCTGATGGTGGAAGGAAACAAAGCCAAAGTTATTGTATACGAAATAGGGGGGTTAGAACTGGGATTTTACTGCGATGCTGTCACCAATCCCGTGCTGCTAGATGTAGCAGTGAGGAAGATGCGGTTAAAAAAACTGGAAGAACAGATTTCAGAACATCTCTACCAGGAAGCAAAAAAGCTGAAAGATTCTTTAAAGAAGGTAGCACACCAACATATGGGTTTTGCAGGGGAAGCCTTGATTGGAAAAGAATTTCACCGATTAACGGGTGAGAACCCTTCAGAAGTCCTTGTTGACATAGAGAGGCAAGCATCGCTCTTAATTGGGCCTACCCGGGCTTCTGCCATGCGGAATGAACTAGAACATGTCATAGGAGGGAACCAATATGATTGAAAATGAACTAGAACATGTCATAGGAGGGAACCAATATGATTGAAGAGTACCAACTCCTTTTTTTGATATATGTGACTGTGAGCAATTTTATCTCTGTGATAGCAGCACTACTCTTGTGGGTTGCTTTTGTCTTTTTTGGGATCGTGAGCAGAAGATATGAGCAGATATTTAAAACGCCCACCAACTGGCAGTTACTGATGGGAGCTCCCACAGGTATACTGGTGTTTGCTGTCATTCAGGCGTACGCGTATGCTACAGCAGGGACTATGACGGATATGCAATCCTGGCTGGGACACTTTCTGGTGATTGTCTCGTCTGTGGCGTGCCTTTATGGTGCTTTCAAGTTTCGAATACTGATTACTCACCTCAGGGAGGGGACACCATGAGTATTCCTTCTTTAGATGCGCTCTTTTTCGAAGGAGGGTTAATATTGTTAAGTGTGGCCATGTTCTGGTATGCTATGGTATTAAAGGAGTTGATATCTGTGCTCAGAAAACCGCGGGTGTGGATACTTGCAGTGATTGGAACTGTTCTGCTTGTAGCAGCAGGTGGCGTCCATTTTTACATCCATGGACAGTTAATGCCTTTGGTGAACATTGATCCTTCCATTTACAAAGACCTTTTCAAGTTCAAGACGCTATCCATGACCTCTGTGCCGTACCAGCAGATGCTGCGGCTGCGGCTGGTACAGTTTGTGCTAATCCTTGTGAGTGGTCTCTTTTCTGTGATTGCTGGGCTACTGTATTACAGATGGAGCAAAGAATAACCTTTTTTTGTAATAGGAGTATGAAGGATTTTATTGGATGAAATGTAGTACTGTCAATCAACTATCACTTTAGGTTTCTTTCATGGCGTGTTTCATTAGCTCTGGTTGATACACAATATATTGGTTTGTTACACGTGTAACAAATGAGACAACTATCAACTGGATATCTTTTACAGGGGTTGTCAACCTTTTGGGAATGGAACCTCCTTAAGTTTGTATCGTCTCTTTGTAATTAAATTGCAACGAAATGATAATTTATCTGGAATGTTACACGTGTAACATATTGACCTTTGAAGACTGGGCAACCCCCTTTAACAAAGTTTTTATACACGTAGTACCCACTTTTTCTATGATCGAATGGATGTTCTTACTGGCTGGCATTGTGGAGTTTGTCCTCCCTATAGGTATAGCCATCTATTTGTGGAAGAAATATGGAGTGTCATGGATTGTCTTTGTCTTTGGTGCTGTCATGTTTGGTCTATCCTTAGTGAGAATTCCTTTGAACCTAGTGGTGCAGAACAACCTGAACCAGTACTTCGTTGGCACTGCCCTCTTGGTGGTGGGTGCTTTGTTTCCTTCATTAACTGCAGGGTTATTTGAAGAAGGATGTCGATTCTTGGGTTACAAGTATTTATTCAGACCGGACAGGCGAAACTGGCACAATGGATTGATGTATGGTGCAGGTCACGGAGGTATTGAAGCAATTGTCCTGGTGGCGTTAAACCATCTCTTGATATTTCTGTTTTTACAGGTTGCCCCTGGTATTCTTCCTGCGGGAGTACTGGCACAGATCCTTGCATTACCTGCGTACATGCCGTGGGTGGCCGCATTAGAGCGGGTATTTGCGCTGTGCATCCAGATTGGACTTTCCATTGTGGTGCTCCAGTGTTTTGTGCGAGGTTCCCGAAAATATTTAGGACTTGCCATAGGATTCCACACTGCTGTTGATTTTGTAGTTATATTGGCTGCACGGGAATCTATTTTCCTTGCAGAGGCAGCAGCAGGTGTATTCGCTGTGATAGGACTTTACTTTATCTGGAAATGTAGAGAAAAAACTGAATGATGCCTTTTTGGGAAATACAGAAAACCTTTTAAGGCTGAGATCGTAAAAGAGTCTGGTATTATGAACCCGCGTGAGGCGATTCGGAAGCTCCAACCTGGAACCCATGTTTTTGTCATGAGGGAGAATGAAGATATTTTCCCATGGGTAGAGGATGGGTTGGCCAAGAATGAGTTTGTCTGCTGCATAGGTAGTGGAGTAGCTCACGTGGAAAAAGAAAATCAGGTTGAGTTTGTGTCTTTTGAGGATTTTCTGGAAACAGAATGTAACCCAGAGAGAATGATTGCCTCATTAGAAGCTTATGCAATAAAAGCAGAAGAGCTCCACTTTTCCAGGTTACGAGTAGTGCAGGATATGAGCTGGATCAACCAGAAAGTTAAAGGATGGGAGAACTACCGTACGTATGAAGCGAGAATCAATGAATTGTGTTCAATTTATGATATGGTGTGCGTCTGTTTTTATGATGGTACATTTCCTGCAGATGTTCTACTTGAGGCATTGAAGACCCATCCCTTTGTTATACGAGAAGATGTGCTGTGCAGAAATTTGTATTACGTGTCTTATGAACGGTTATTACAAGATTCAATGGTGACTGCGTACCTTGAGAATGTGTATGCATTTCACCAGATGGAGAAAACCTTGAAAGAGAAAGCTTTGGAAAAGACACAAGAGCTACAAACATCTGAGATGAGGTACAGAACATTAATAGACAATGTTCCCGATGTGGTCTACTCTCTGGATAGTACAGGGCATTTCATAGAGGTAAATCCTGCTGTCACCCAAATGCTTGGGTACTCGAGAGATGAATTGCTGGGAGAGCACTTTGCAAAGGTACTCCATCCTGATGCTGTTGGAAAAGCGTCACAATCTTTTGGAGAACTGGTAAAAGGAAAGAGAGACAGGACTATTGGACTGCAGTTAGATGTGGTGACCAAAAAGGGAAACATAAAAATTGGGGAATTAAATGCCAGAGCTATTTACGATAAAAAAGGACATTTTCTGAGAACTGAGGGCATTGTGCGGGACATTACCGAGCGGAAAAGACAGGAAGAGCAGCTGAAGTTTTTGGCAGGAGTGGTGGAGAATGTGATGGAGGCTGTGGTTATTGCTGATGGGGAGGGCGTGATCACGTATGTGAATCCTAC
>JGI2171J19970_10001633_pt1 | contig 12519 bp, 6 predicted proteins | sample DeeMarSWOR324_28_FD_19970 | JGI IMG/M metagenome (IMG submission 19970) | reverse complement strand
GGGGGTGGATAATATTCAATTTCTAGACCTCTTTGAAGAGATTGATCAAAAAACAGAAGAATGGGGGCTTTGTTCACAACCCCAGACAGGATTGCTTACATACAAGTACAGAAAGTTTCACGTTGAGAATTGCTACGGAGATTCTGTATCTGTTGAATACCCTTTAATTTCTGTTGAAATCTATGTAGGTGTTGACGCTGTACACCATATAAGCTATGGTGGGCCTTTGACCTTTTCAGAGTTTAAGAAAAGAATTCTTTCTCTATTTTCTGAAGAATGTTCCTTCCTTTCTAAGTTAGATGTTGGCACTGTTTCCATAGCAGATTTCAATGTAGCATCAATAGCATTTAGTGGATACAGCTTGGGCACTCTTCTTCATGAAGCTGTAGGTCATCTACTTGAATACGATCATGCCCAGTCCCTCGGATTGAAGATTGGAGCTGGTCTTACTCAAAACATAGATATTTGTGAGTCTCCAAAAGACATTTCTTTTGGGTTCTACCCTTGTAGTGACGAAGGATTTGAACCAGATGAGACTGTACTCCTAGCAGATGGGATTATCCAAAATTTCTTAGGTAGTTTTTCTGTAACAGGTGCGCCGTACGGTCATGGCAGGGCTCAGCAATGTACTGATCTGCCACTTCCCCGGAATACAAACTTGAAAATGAAGCGGGGAACAGAAGGGAAGGAGGCATTGTTTCAGGATACATGTGTTTTGTATGTCCACAAGAAAATTAAACCTGTTTTGTACAAAATCGAAAATGGAATTCCCTTCTATGATGTAGTGGTTCCAGGAGCTTACATTGTCAAGAATGAAGAATTTATGGGAAAGGTGAGCAATCTTCATATAAAATTAGATTTTGGACATTTTTTTGATGAAGCCTTAATTACTTCAAAGATAAGAGGGAATCAAGTGGGATATTGTGTTAAATCACAGCAACAAGTAGAATCCACCCAATTTGCACCAGATATTGTTATTCCTGTGGAAAATATTTGGATATACCAAGGCTAGATCCATAAAATCATTTAGAATCCTTCCCTCCTGATCCATATAGCTATGAGGTATCCTGCTATGATCCACAAAACAGGTATAAGCCACCACGGAGTCTCTGGGTCGTAGTAGCAGGCGACACTCATAAAACTTGTGTATTCTACTATAATGAGAGCCTTAATGAGCCACGTTTTAGTTTTAACTACATAATTTGTCTTTGATCCCATAGTTATCACCTCCACTATTTTGTGTACACTGTAATTTTTAAAACCTTTCCGAGAACACTGGAAAAATAAAGCTTCAGGATTCTTTTAATTAACATCTCTGTGAACTCTTTACGTTCTCTCAAAAAAGGCATATATTCAAGAAGATTTCTATTTTGTACTTTAGTTTTTTATTTTCTTGAAAAAGTTGAAATTTAGATACAGTCAGTAACCATCTCTTTCTTGATACTATGCAATTCAGGTAAATTTCTCATTCAATTAAAAAAGAGGTTGTGAAGCGTCTGTACATTTCTCATACATTCCTTATTTTTTACCGAAAACTTTATATAGAAGATGGTCTACATTAAAAGAAAAAAATGCATAGGAGGAAAAAGATGAATCCGAGGAATTCTTTGAAAGTGGCAGCAGTCCCTGTCTTAGTGGGGTTATTACTCTGTACAGTGGTTCCACCATTACATGCTAACCCATGCTGGACAGTGATGGTGTACCTTGGCGGGGATAACAATTTAGAATCAGCAGCTGTTGATGATTTAAATGAAATGGAAGCTGTAGGATCTACATCCAAGGTTAACATAGTGGTTCAATTTGATAGAAGTCCAGGTTACGATAATACTAATGGAAACTGGGAAAATACTAAAAGGTACTACGTTACCAAGGATCCAAATGGGTACGATAACACGATTGTTTCAACTGAAGTGGCGAATATGGGTGAAATCAACATGGGAGATCCCAATGAACTGGTGAACTTTGTCACGTGGGCGCAGACCAACTATGCTGCAGATCATTATTTACTGGTCTTGTGGGATCACGGATCAGGCTGGAAATCTGGATCTGGACCAATAAAATGGGTGTGCATAGATGATACCGATAATGATTATTTATCCATAAAAGAGGTGGGCCAAGCCTTAGATACAGTGACCAATAACGGTGATTACCCGCTGGACATTGTGGGATTTGACGCGTGTTTCATGGGAATGGTGGAAGTAGACTACGAGATCATGCCTTACGCGCACTACCGGGTGGGTTCAGAAGAGTACGAGCCAGGAGACGGCTGGGATTACCTCAGGTTTCTGTACTATCTGGTGCACAACCCCTATGCTTCTCCTGCTGCACTCTCCAAAGAAATTGTGAAAACTTACATGAATTTCTACGGGACCAGTGGGTATGAGACCCAGTCTGCTGTCCATTTGAATCCCACCAGTACAGTGGTAGATGCTCTGGATATATTTGCCCTCCATCTTGCAGGCGCTATGGAGTACAAAACAGAGATACAGCAAGCGAGAGCCAATGTGGAATTCTTTTCAGATTTAGATTACATCGATTTATACCATTTCGCACAGTTAATCCGTGCTTATGTACCCAACAGCGGGATAAAGAAAGATGCGTACATATTGATGAACAGAATACAGGAAGCAGTCATTGCAGAAGGTCATGGGTTCATGAACAAAAACGCTCACGGCATGTCTATTTACTTTCCGTCCACATCTGCGGGTTATTTGAGCAACTATGAAAATGATGTGGAATTAACACAGGATACCTTCTGGGAGGAATTTTTGAAGCAGTACTACACCACAAATTATCCACTGGATGCAGAAATAGTTGCAGAACCAGGCTCTGTTGGTTCAGGTGAATTGGTTACAGTAGCCATGGAGGTCACCAACATTGATGATAATACTATCACTGGTGTCACTCCGTCGCCTTTGACTGTGGTGTCTTCAGGAACTGCTTTCGCACTATTAGTGTCTGGTCCAGTACCTGCGTCAGCAGATTTAGTAGCAGATGATTCTGCAACCTTTGTGTGGACATACCAGGCTTTTTCAGGTGGTATGGGAGGTTCCCTCACCTTTGTAGGAAATGCACATGGAACAGATTCAATTTCTGGAGAACCAGTGTTCTCTCCTTTAGCAGTCTCCAACAGAGTAAATGTTCCCGGCCCGGGCCAAATCAACGACGAGCCCCCCACAGATCCCAACGAGCAGATGCAGCCTGTGGCTGACAACAGGATACAGGCAGCAGATAGAACACTAGAATCGCTCCAGGAACAACTTGCCGCTGCAGAGAGGGAGGGAAAGGATACCACACCCTGTAAGGACCTGCTGGAATTGGCGGAAGAATATTTACGGCTGGCACAGGAGAATTACGAAAAAGGGAACTTCATTGCTGCCAATTACTGGGCGCTACAGGCTACTGCCATGTTAGAAGAGGCTGAGAAATGTCTGGAAAATTTATAACCCTTTTTATTTTTTTACAAAGATCTAGGATCCTGATGTAAAGATAGTCATTACGAGATTCAAAATATAAATGATCTAAATTTCAATTAATTTCCATTTTCTTTCAAATTCAGTGTTTTCAAGCTTTTTCCATGCAGAATATTTTCTGTTTTTCAGATATTCACCCACTCTTTCATCGCCTATGGATAAAACCCACTGGATGAATCCCTGTTTGGCAGCAGGCCCTGAAATTCTGATGTACCTCTTTAAAAACTTCAAAGACCTCTCCACTGATTGAATATTATACTGGTGATTTGCGTAGGGAGTGTGGGGTTTGGGAACGAAAGGAGACACTGTCACCTTTGTGCGGATGATTTTTGAAACAGATTTTACGAGGTTCACCATCTCTTTTAGATCATTTTCAGTTTCTCCTGGTAGCCCCACCATGAAATAGAGCTTCATCCGCTTCGCATACTTGGAGACCAATGAAGCTTTCTTAATAATATCATCATCAGTTATAACCTTGTTGAGGCTGAATCGCTGTCTTTCAGAGGTTTCAGGAGCAATAGTGACTGTTTCTGGTCTTACTGCAGTCAAGAGTTCTTCAGAGATGTGTTCAACTCGCAAAGATGGCAAGCTAACCCGGTATGGGTTGCAGATTTCAATAATGTCGGTCAACCGCGAGTGTGAGTCTGGTCCTATTAACACGATGGTTTCAAATTTGGTTCGCTTTTCAGCTTTTTCTATCACCGATTGGATCTGGTCTAATGACCTTTCCCTCTTTTTTCCTATGCAGTGAGAAACTAAACAGAATTGACACTTTCTGGAGCATCCTCTAGAAATTTCTAAAAGAAAACTCCTAGGAAAAGCTTCTGAGTATTCCCCCCACTGGATGGGCTGGTATACAGGGTGATACTCTAAAGGGGACTGTCTCGCCTTACCTTTTCCTGCGGTAAAGACACCTTGAACATCAGAGAGGTCTCCTCCATTTTCGTACTTGGTCAAAAATTCAGGTAAGGACTCTTCAGCATCTCCCACAAAAAAATAGTCGATCACCTCTTTCAACGGGAACGGATTGTAGCTGGTCCTTCCACCCAGTATCTTTATCTTCTCAGGAAATTGGTGAGCTATCTCGTACACGGTAAAGTAATCCATTTCAAAGCTGCACGAAAAAGCTATTACATCAAAATCTTTCAACCTCGAATATGTTTCAATACTTCTGGGGAAATCTGTAAAAAATCGTTCACACTCAAAATTTTCTTTTTCATTTATCAAATTATACGCAAAGATAAACCCTAAATTAGAATTACCTGCCTTATACACATTGGGATACACCAAAGCCACTCTGTATTCTGCTTTCTTTTTGATTACGCCATACTCCAGAAAATGCATACCCTCTTTTCACCTTCACTGTATAAGAACTAACTGCTTACAAATATTGATTACCGAAAAGTTTATATAGTATTGATTAGCAATATTGGTTAGACCTCGTTGTCTCCTACCTCAGGGGTCTTGCCGGGGCTTCGGCCCCGGTTTTAAGACAAATATTAATCTCTTTTGATACTAAAATTTTTTCAAATACTAGATAAAAAGAAATTTATTGTTACACGTGTAACAGATGTGAGAGAAAATCTGACTATTGATAACCGAGTAGCCCAAAAGTTTAAAACTATAGAAACAAAGAGAGGAGAAAGAATAGGAGGAGAAAACAATGATGAAGAGACAGGTAAGATGGATGGGAGCTTTTGTCATCGCTTGTAGTGTTCTCTCAAGTTTTGCAGGATACATTTTTGCAGCAGGAACATCTCTGAATTCTACAATTGCAGATTCTGACACGTTAACCATTCTGGCCTACGGTGAACCAGATCAGTTGGACCCTGCCACATGCTATGATGCACGAGGTTCTTTAGTGATTCAGAATCTGTATGATCGTCTGATTGGATACGATACTCCTGAAACTACTGTGATCAACGGCCGCCTTGCAGAGAGCTGGGCTGTATCTGCTGATGGTATGGAGTACACCTTTTACCTCTGTAAGGATGCCACCTTTCACGATGGTGCTCCTGTTACTGCTCATGCAGTAAAGTACTCCTTTGACAGAGTTTTGACAATGAACCAGCCTCCCGCTTGGATGATGGCCCAGTGCATGAATCTGAATTCTATTGAGGTTATCGATGATTACACCGTTAGAATCACGCTGACAAAGCCGTATGCAGCCTTTTTGCCCATTCTTTGCTATACAGTAGCTTCTATTGTCAACCCCGATGTGGTGGAAGCTCATGGAGGTGTGGTAGAGAATGAGGAGAATGAATGGCTGAACAAGAATGAAGGTGGTGCTGGTTCTGGACCTTACGAGTTGGCGAAATGGATTTCCGATGGTTATATCTATTTGAAACGGTATGACAACTACTGGAGAGGGCCTGCAAAGGTAGAAAATGTGAAAATCTTGTTCATTACAGAGATTGATGACCGAATCAGTTACTTGAAGAGGGGAGATGCCGACATTGCCACAGGATTTCCAGAGGACAGAATAACAGACATCGAAGGGGCAGAGGGGATCACTGTCTTGGCACACACATCATATGATACTACCTTCATTGTACTGGGATGCAGAGGAGCTCTGGCTGATAAAAAGGTGAGGCAGGCTTTGTGCATGGCTGCAGATTATGACACGATTCTTGAATCTGTGTATCTTGGATATGCAAAGAGGCTGAATGGCCCCATACCCAAAGGAATGGTTGGCTGGCACGATATTGAACCGTACACGTACGATATAGAAGGTGCCAATGCGGTACTGGATAATGCGGGGTATACCATGGGTGGTGCAGGCTACCGGATTGACTCTAAGACTGGTGGACCACTGGGTGCAGAAATTGTAATACCTACAAAAGATGAGGTGCGATCTCAGATTGCGTCATTGTGGCAGAGAAGTCTGAAAAAGATTGGGTTCAAATTGGAGATCAGGGAAATCCCTTGGCCCATAATGTACAGTACGATCAGAAATGAGAACACAGATATGATCATTTCAGGATGGCTTCCCGACTACGGTGATCCAGATAATTACGTGGATTCTATGTGCAGCTCTACTAATGCAAAGGCGACATGGGGTTCAGACTACAAAAATAGGGAACTGGATAGATTAATTGACAAGGCAAAGTGGGAACAAGACAGTGCTGCCAGAGAAGATTTATACTACCAGATTCTTTTGATCATAAAAGAAGATGCACCTTTTGTATGGCTGGCCCAGACTGCACACATTGAAGTCATGCGCACCTGGGTGAATGGGTACTTCTACAACCCGTTTCAGGCCATGGAGTTTTGGGGGATGTACAAAGGAGAGGCTGTGCCCCCAGAAACAGAAGAGCCGGAAGAGACACCAGAACAAATACCTGAAGAAGCACCTGAGGAGACACCAGAACAAACACCTGAGGAGACACCAGAACAAATACCTGAAGAAGCACCTGAGGAGACACCAGAACAGGCACCTGAAGAGACACCAGAAGAGACAGGAAGACAGGCAGGCGGCATACCCACATATCTCCTCTTAGGAGGTATAATAGTTGTATTCATAGCTCTTGTAATCTTGGTATTGCGATTGCGGTCATAGGTAGGGTTCACATAATGAGGGTATATCAAATCAGAAGCCCTGTGCACACGTAGATCATAGTATTTGTATTTGTTGAACCAACTGTTAATTTACTACAGGAAATCAGCCGAATCGTATGAGAGTTCCAGCCAACAGCGCAGGATAGGTTGATTTGGGGAGATTGGATAACGAGAAAGCAGCAGATTATGATATTATCATTCAGTGTGAGCACGATTTGAGACGAAGAAACTGCTAATTATGGAAAAGATTATCAAAGTAAATGATGGAGTCAACCTGTTCTTGATGTTATTAACCAGTGTCATTATGATTACAGCTGAGATTTCTTTTTGAAGAATAGCCAGTTCTTATCACTTTTGAATTTGATCAAACAATACAATCCTTGGAGTTTTTCACCTTGAATATTTACGATGATTTCTTTTTCTTCCCATTTTTCTATAGTGTAGCTCCCTTTATCCCAGATTTCCACTGTACCTGCTCCGTATTCACCCTTGGGGATCTCACCTTCAAATAGAGCATACTCCACAGGGTGGGCCTCTGTTTGGATTGCCAGCCGTCTGACACCTGTAGTGAGGGGCGGCTCCTTAGGGACAGCCCAACTCTTTAAGACGCCATCTTTTTGTAATCTGAGATCATAATGGAGATGGGAAGCATCATGCTTCTGGATAACGTATGTATCCCCATTTTTTTGTGGTTCTCCTTCAGGTTCAGGTGTTTTGGTGAAATTCCTTTTTTTCTTGTATTCTTCCAGCATAAAATCAACTCCTCTTGTTCATGGTGATGAATCCATTATCTCATAGTAGCTCTTTTTTGCATTAAATATTTTGCGGGTTCCACTTTTTTGAAATGACTTTTTTCCTCTCAAGATCAAAGCATAGGTTCTCAATTTTCCAGATTTTTTCTTTCTGAATCAATCTATATTCAATAATTCCTATTAGATATTGGATAGACTAATCCTTCTTTTTTATATCCTTCTCTTTTATTTTTTTTATTATATACCCTTCTTTTTATATTATATATTCTTTTCTTTATTATATACCCTTTCTTACTCTAGCTTATTAGCCAAAAACCACATTTAGTATAGGCCCAAAATATATATTCAACAACCATCTAGAACAATATAAGTAATTTAAGGGAGGCGATAGAAATGAAGAAGAAAATGTGGCAAAGATGCCGGATAAGAAGGCATAAGGATAGGAGACTCATGTATAGAAAGTACATCTTGGTTCTTTGTACAATTCTTTTTGTGAGTCTGTGTAATCTTCAGGCACAATCTGATGGTCCAACAGTTTCCATAACCACTAATAAAGGCTGCGGTGATAATGCCCAGTTCGCGGTGGGTGAGATTGCTGTTATCTCCTGGGAATTGACAGGAGCACAAAGTTACACACAGTACCGCTACGAGATGACTGTTTACGCTGGAATTAGTGTTCTCAACAAATGGTACGGAGAGCTCGAAACTGATAGATACGGAAATTGGTCTGTTGCTATGCCTGGTGTCATCTCCCCTCCCCTGGGAGCTCACGAGGTGAAGATAGAAATCTACGATTGTCAAGTCTACTACAACTACATAACAAATCCCCATGCCACAAATACCAGCGTTCTGACCTCGGATACCTGTGTTTACTACGTAAAAGGGGAGGTGGTAATACCTGGAACTGACTGCTCCTGTGAAGCTGTGGAATTAACTGCCACCCTCAACAAGGCTACTGTGAAACCAGGAGATACTTGTACCCTTACTGTAACAGCTGACAACCGAATGAAGTGCGGTTTTATCTTCTTAGCACAATCCATGGAGATAGATCTGGGAGAGCTGGGTGGGATAGTCAGACCAATGAACTCAGATAGGAGAGTGGCTGCTGGAGATAAGGAGACACTCGCAACCTACACATTCACCATACCCAAAGGTTCAGAAGGTGAGTACAGTGTAAACATATTCTACAGCGATAGAGACTGCACCTGGACCACTTATACATCTCTCACAGTGGAGAAAGAAGAACCCAAAGGAACAATTTCAGTACTATCTCTGACCACACCCCTTGAGATCAACAAAAGTGGTTATGCAAGGGTGAAGGTGACTAACCCTTCTGGGAAGGCAACAACCTACACTGTCAAAGTCAGTGCTTCCAGTGGTATCAGGTTTGCCCAATCCACCTATTCTGTACAGGTGGAAGGAAATTCCTCTAAGGAAGTGCGTGTAAATTTCACTGCTCAAAAAGAAGGAACTCACACACTAACGTTTGAGCTTCAGGCTGGAGGACGGACACTCGATAGTGTCTCTCGCGCTGTGAAAGTGACAAAAACTTCAAAACCTGCAAAAACTTCAAGACCTACGACCACCTATTCTAAAGGAACTATTTCAGTGGTATCTCGGTCCAGGACCCTAAAAGTCAATGAAAAAGGTTCTGTAACGTTGGAGGTAACCAATCCTTCAGACACGGACATAACATACACTATTCTAATAGAATACCCAGAAAATGCCATAAAGCTGAACCCAGGCGATACCCGCACCTTAAGAGTGAAAAAAAGATACTCCAGCGAGATAACAATACATTTCACAGCATTAAAAGAAGGAAATCACACAATGCGCTTCAATCTTCGAGCTGGAAACCAGAGACTCGGCAGCACCTCTAGCACTATAAGAGTGGAGGCGCCATCAACTATCCCCTATGTGGGAGAGATTGATACTGAAGTTCTCATGATGCTTATGGGGGGAGTAGCATTCTTCGCTTTGATAGGGGGAATTGTAATGAAACTAACCCCAGATAGAAAGCTCTCAGCCAGAAAATACGAGAAAAACAGTGATAAGACCAAAGAAAGAGGCGATTCACAAGAGGATGCTGAGAACTATGTGAAAAAAGCAAATGTATATCGAAAGATAGGCAAAGTGGGAAAAGCTGTAGGACTCTATAAAAAAGCAGCAGATATATATAGACACCTCAATCTTTTGGCAAGAGCAAGAGAAACTGAAGAGAAAGCTGCCAAAACCTACGAGGAAGCAGGATTAAGAGCACAAGAAAAGGGTGACCTCCAGAAAGCTGCAGACTACTTCGAGAAAGCGGCAGGCCTATGGAAAAAAGCTAACAATGTAGAAAAACCTGTAGAACTCTACGAGAAAGCAGCAGATCTCTGGAGAAATACAGGAAACGAGGCAAAGGCGAAAGAAGCTGAGGAGAAAACTGCTGAAAGCTACGAAGAAGCTGGCATCCTGGCAGACCGAATTACAGAATACCAAAGAGCAGCTGAACTCTACGAGAAAGCAGCAGATCTATTCAGAAAGACTGGTAATGTAGAAAAGTCTATTGAACTCTACAAGAAAGCGGCAAAAATACAGAGACAGAGGGGAAACCCGACAAAGGCGAAAGAAGCTGAAGAAAAAGCTGCTGAAACCTACGTAGAAGCTGGCACCTTGGGGCACCTGATTGGTGAATTCCAGAAAGCTGGAGACTACTACGAGAAAGCAACAGATCTCTGGAGAAAGACCGGAAATGAATCCAAAGCAAGAGAAGTTGAAAGAGTAACTGCCGTAGCATACGAAAGAGCAGGTGATAAATCAAAAGAGGCTGGCAAATTCCAGAAAGCTGGAGAACTCTACGAGAAAGCAGCAGATATATGGCGAAAAACTGGAAACAAATTTGGAGCGAAGGAAGCTGAAGAAAAAGCTTTAGAAGCATACGAAAAAGCCCACGGATTAGCATACCCTGTAGAAGCAGAATAAACAGCACATTGCTGACTTCAGGGCAAGACAAGAAGAGTGCAGAGAACCTTGAGAGAATCATATTCCAAACTGAAATTATTAATTCTTTTCTTTTTTTATCTTTTATTCAATAGAGGATTGTCACATCTGTGTTCGTTCTGTTACACGTGTAACATTGTGAAATAATGTCTTAAATTTATGTAATGCTAGAAAAATTGACAATAAAAGAAGTCAGCCAGATTCAGCCAAACTTCAATATTAGTAGAACAAAGAACTGGAATTATGCCTATTGTATTCAGGTTTATCATTTTTGAGAAAACCCCGTCCTTATATAGGATAAAACCAAAAAAATAGTGAAAGAAATTTACAGAGTTGATGGCATGAAGGAGAGATCCTATTGCTGTGAGATTTTATCAGGATATGAAGTCGAATTAGTATCAAAACGAGGTAATGCCATGCATAAGGGTAAGCAAAAGCAATACTGTATTAATAAAAGCAACAAAAGCTGAAGGAGAACTGCATTATGTTTGTGAAAATTAACACTGGAGCAGCATCTATAAAAAACGGAAAAATTTATAAAGCATAAATACCAAGAAAGTATTGAAAGAAATAAGGAGGCTGATGAATATGAAAGGAAATTTCATTAAGGATGCAGATGTATCGTCGAGCTACCCCTTGACGAGTATGTTGAAAAGAGGGGAGGCTCATGTATAGAAAGTACATCTTGATTCTTTGTACAATTCTTTTTGTGAGTCTGTGTAACCTTCAGGCACAATCTGATGGTCCAACAGTTTCCATTACCACCGATAAAGGCTGCGGTGATGAAGCACAGTTCACAGTGGGTGAGAAAGCTGTTTTCTTATGGAAACTGACAGGGGCAGAAAATAACACACAGTACGGCTACGAGATGACTGTTTACGCTGGAACTGTTGTTCTCAACAAATGGCAGGGAGAGTTCGAAACTGACTCTTCTGGAAATTGGTCTGATAATAAGCCTAGTATCATCTCCCTTCCCCTGGGAGCTCACGAGGTGAAGATAGAAATCTACGATTATAAAGTCTACTCCAACTACATAACCAATCCTCTTACTGCAAAACCCAGAGCTCTGACCTCGTATACTTGTGTTTACTACGTGGCAGAACCTGAGTGTTCCTGTGATGATGTGGAAGTAACTGCCAGTCTCGACAAGGAAACAGTAACCCCGGGAGATACTGTTACCCTTACTGTAACAGCTGACAAAGATACTGAGTGCCCATTTACCTTTAATGAAGAAACCCTTTTAGTAGACCTTGGGGAGCTGGGTGGAATCGTTTTTCCACTAAAAGAAGGTGCCGACGTGGATGAAGGGACGGAGCAGATAACTGTGACCTACGTGTTTGCCATACCAACAGGTTCAGAGGGTTTGTACAGAATAGGTGTAACCTACCATGACGAAGACTGCCTCTGGAACACTTACGTATATCTCACAGTGAAGAAAGAAGAACCCAAAGGAACAATTTCAGTACTATCTCTGACCACACCCCTTGAGACCAGCAAAAGTGGTTATGCATTGGTGAAGGTGACTAACCCCTCTCAAGAGACAACAACCTACACTGTCAAAGTCAGTGCCCCCAGTGGTATCAGGTTAGCCCAACCTACCTATTCTGTACAAATAGGAGGAAATTCTTCCAAGGAATTACGTGTAAGTTTCATTACTCTGGAAGAAGGAACTCACACACTAACGTTTGAGCTTCAGGTTGGAGACCAGATTGTATCTGAGGTCTCTTCTGATGTGAAGGTGAATCCTGAAGCTT
>JGI2171J19970_10001631_pt1 | contig 12528 bp, 5 predicted proteins | sample DeeMarSWOR324_28_FD_19970 | JGI IMG/M metagenome (IMG submission 19970) | reverse complement strand
TACGCCTGTCACAATGCCGTGGCTGGATGACGTACCTGCCGTTTTAGAGGCGTACTACCCAGGCCAGGAAGGCGGAAGCGCGATTGCCAGGGTGATTTTTGGGGATGTAAATCCATCCGGCAAGCTTCCGGAAACATTCGCGAAGCGCCTGGAAGACAATCCCTCGCATGGTTTCTTCCCTGGTGAGAAGCGACGCGTCTCATATGGAGAAGGGATCTATGTGGGTTACCGGCACTACGACACAAGAGGTATCGAGCCCCTGTTTCCTTTCGGACACGGATTGTCATATACGGAGTTTGAATACAGTAATCTACGGATAGAGCAGAAGAGAGATGGCAGCGTCCGTGTCACGCTCGATGTGAAGAATGCGAGAGAATCCGCCGGCGCCGAAGTGGTTCAACTCTATGTCAGGGATATAGTGGCATCGATAGACCGTCCGGTTAAAGAGCTCAAGGCGTTTGCCAAGATCGAATTGCTCCCAGGCCAGACAAAGCAGGCAGAGCTCTTTCTAAATAGAGATGCGTTTGCGTTTTTCAGCCCCATGCAGAAAAGGTGGATTGTAGAGTCAGGCGAGTTCGAATTGCTCATCGGTAGTACCTCCAGAGATATCCGTTTGACTGACACAATCACGGTCGAATGAGTCCAAGAGACTTTCCTTCAGCTCAAATTCTGACCTCAAGCCATGCAGTCCGATACGAATCGTACATGAATATTGTGCTCGATATGAGTACAACCCGATATGCGTTACACACGCTTGGCATTGAAGCAGACAGCCCAACAGATCAACGGAAGCGCGTATATTGACCTGCCCGTAACCCAAAGTGTGCTCTTGGTCCGCGTCAACCACCAAGGAGGTTGACACGGAGCGGTTTTTCAGTTAGAATGACATATCATGGCATGCAGGAGTACCTTCTATGAATCGAAAAGGAAAGGAAGTTTCGCTTAACGAACAGAAGGCGAACGTCACGCACCAGCGAAAAGGCTTTACACTAATCGAACTTCTCGTGGTTATTGCGATTATCGCATTACTGCTGGCGATATTGATGCCGGCACTGCAGCGCGTGAAGAAGCAAGCGAAAGCCGTTCTCTGCCTGTCAAACCTCAAGCAATGGGGCACTATTTTTGCCATGTACACCGATGACAACAACGGTTTGTTTCCCAGACGCACGCAGTCGGGCGGTCGTTGGATAAATGTCTTATACGACTATTACTATCGGGAAGAGAAGATACGATGCTGCCCAATGGCGACAAAGATCAAGACCTTAACCGGGGCCAGTAGTACACTTGAAGCAGGCGGCGACACGTTTACGGCCTGGGGCAAGGTGGGTATGACGCCAGGCGAAAGCTGGGGGCCAGTCGGTACGTATGGCAGCTATGGCATCAACCACTGGGTCTATGTGGCCGGGCAGGATCCGCTTTATGGCCAGTCCGCAGAATATTACTGGAGGACAGTCAATGTNAAGGACGGAGCACACATNCCGTTGTTTCTGGACTGCTGGTTCTTCTGCGCTGGGCCGGAAAATGACGATACGCCTCCCAGCTATGATGGCGAGCGGTTCGCNCCCCATACGAATTCCATGAACCGATTCTGCATCAACCGGCATGATCAGGGCATCAACGGCATCTTTTTGGACTACTCGGCCAGAAAGATNTGGCTGAAAGAACTTTGGCGGCTAAGATGGGCCAGGAACTTCAGTCTGACGGCCCTGTTGCCCAACTGGGAGGCGGAGGCACCCTGGATGGCGCAATTCAGGGGACCTTAACAGAAATCACCTCAGTGCCGGATCAAAACAAACACCCCATCTTGATCGATCTGAAGAAGGTCGGTTACACATCGTTTAGCGGCGCCGGCGTGGCGAACATTCTCATGGCAGGCCCCGGTCCGGCGTCGGAGTTTGTCGGCACGCATCCGGGAGGCTCTCCTTCAAAAAGTGTCTGGGCGCGTCAGCGGATGCCCCTCGTCGATGGTGTGGCCATCGGCGGCGACCATCCCAAAGCCGTTGGAATCGAGGCCAATGGGATTACGGAGATGACCCTGACCCTCGTCCACGTTCGAGAAACGCAGTGCGGTGTTCATCTCGTAGGAAAAAACCGCGAAGTGATCATCTCGAATTGCCATTTCTTCGAGAACCCCGGGATCGGCATCTACTATGACAATGTCGCTCTTCACCAGTCGAACATTGTCGGCTGTCATATTAGCGACAATCTCCTCGGTGGGATCGTGGTGCGGGCAGGCGATGTCCGAAACATCCACGTCACCGGCTGCGATCTCGAGGACAACATGCGCCCCGACGCTCCGCCGACGGCAAACATTCTCATCGACTGTACGGACAGTCGTCACGGCATAGGAGGGATTGCCGTTACCGGCTGCACCCTGCAACACAACAACCACTCGCCGGGATCGGCGAACATTCGTATCCTCGGCCGCAGCAAACCTGGTCGAGGACTCGACATTGTCCGTGGGGGCAATATCACGATCACGGGCAATATCCTCAGCGACGTGAAAGTGAATGTGCACCTGAAAGGTTGTCGCGGCGTCGCGATGACCGGCAACACCATGTGGAAAGGGTATGAGCACAATCTGCTCATTGAAGATTGCCGGAATATCGTCGTCGGACCGAATATCTTTGACCACAATCCGCATTACAACTATGGCAACAGCTTGGAGGCCAATAATAGTCTGGTTGTGCGCAACAGTGCGGATTGCACTCTCTCAGGACTGCACATCAACACCGCGCGGCGCGATCCGGCGGGCCTGCTGATCGAGAACTGCCGCCGAATGAACATCACCAACTGCACCATTCTCGATACTGACAACGTCGGCGTGATGCTTAAGAACGTCACCGACAGCCGCGTACCTGATTGTCTGATTCGCGACGATCGACCTGAACCAAACTCGACTCCTTTGAAGGTTGTTGGGGGTAAGGACAACATGATTATTAACAACCTATTCAGCTCAGCGCCTCAGATCGAAAAAGGCACCGGGCATGTCGAAGGGAACATTCACCCATGAACCGGACTAAAGAGGGCGATTCTATCAAGATGACGCTTTGGTCATGCATACTCATTCTGGCATCGCCAATGTTCGCTCTTGCCAGCCGTCCGTTCTCCCATCCGAATCCACCAGCGTTGCCACGTGTTCATCCTCACCCGCGCCTGTTTTTCAACATCGCCACTTTGCAGCATATTGAAGCCAGGTACGATGATCCCTGGTATGCAGACGCACAAAACCAGGTAGCAGAAGGCAAGGACCGCGATCCTATCCATGCCGCGCTGTACTATCTGGCGACAGGTAATGCTTCATATATCGGCAAGGCAATCACCCTTGCCCGCGACTTTGGACTTTCCTACTCCGGAGCAAGGCAGGTTGACGAAAAATGGGAGCATGAGAGGTACTATGGAAAGAGGATTCCCCACTGTTGCCTGGATCCTATTGCTCTCGTCTACGACTGGCTCAACGACAAATTGTCCGAGAACCAAGAATCCGAGATGGTTAAGTTACTGAAAGAGCGTATCAAACGATATAAATACGGCATACGGAATTATAACAAGTGGCACGAATCTTTCCACGACCGTGGCCCGGCATACCTCTGCGCCGGGCTGGCCATCTGGGAACATCTCTCGGAGAACGAAAAGAGCGACCTTCGCAACTTCTGGGAAAATACCAAAGGTACCATACGCGAGATGTGTCCCCAGAGCGGCGTCACGAATGGATATCCATATTACCAGCCGTACTATTCAATGACTTTGCTCCTTTGGGATTCTGCCACTGACTGGAACGTGGAAACTGATCCTGTCCGAGACTATCTGACGGGGGAAATCAAGTACTTTATACATCGTATGAATACGGATGCGACGAAATGGTATCAAACATATAGTGACAGCAGAATGAATCCGGATTTCAGCGACCACAGCTACTTTCTGGAACCGTTCCAGGCTTATGCCGTGGCCTGCCGCCTGGACTGGGGCGTAGGGCAATGGGTGGCGAACAAAATGAAAAGAGCTTTCGGCTTCGGTATCCAAAGCAGAAGTCCTGTTTGGGTAGCCCTTCTTTCGTCTGACAAGAACATCCCCGATAAGAACCCGGCTACAGAACTGTCCCTGGCGGAATTGTACCGTCAGGATGGTGGACCGGGTAATGTCACCATGCGGTCCGGATGGAATTTCGAGAACGACATCAGCATTGGGTTTTTCTGCCAATGTTATTACGAGCATAACAGTAACCATTTCGGCCACTTTGACATCCGGCGGGGCAACACGATGCTCGTGGCGCGATCAACAGCACGCACAGGTGGTAATCATGGATTCTGGAACGCTCACATGATGAACTCATCGTTCACCCATAACTGCATGGCGTTCTGCCCTCCGGGCGAAGAAGAAATCGAGCATGCCTGGCATGATAATGATACGCCGGACAAGTTGGACTCCGATCAGCATTGTTACTACCCGGCGGCTGAGCCGTCGGATTGGATGGTGAGCTATCGAAGATGGAAGACCGGGTACAAAGCCCCTGCCTGGAAGGGGAGGATATCCTATTACAGGAATACCGACGCATATACCATCGTGTCATCAGAGTGTGATGTCTACTATACAAGAGTCAAATGGTACAAACGTGATCTGATTTATCTTCGGCCTGATGTGTTGATTATCTATGATCGCTTCGAGCCGAAGATCGATCTCGAAACAGTGCGTTTCATTGTCAACCTGAAAGAAAGCGATCTAACACCTCCGGCGATCAATAGAGGATGGAATCCCATTCAGAAAAGAGAGGGCTGGCCGGATGCCGGTGTTTTTGAAGCAGACGGAACAAACACCTTTTCATGTACGAACGAGGACTCATCGGCCGACATCACTTTGCTTCACCCACAAACATGCACACTGAGAACAACGGGAGGTTTGGTCGGCCCCGTGGGCAAGCCTTCCAGCTACTATTACGTGGCTTGGGTAAACAACCGTTCCTACTGGGAGACGGTTCCGGGCTATAGCGAGCCGTCGAGTGACTTCAGGGGTAATGGCATCGATGTGGTTGGGTGCCTCCAAGGCGTCTATCGTACCGAAGAGATTGTGACGCCTTCTGACGCAAACGGCGCCATTCTGAATGCTGTCCACGTTAGAGGCGCCTCGGACAACAGGAAGCCTTCGTACTCCCTGAGCAGCGATGTGGTCAAGTACAGTCTAATCGTGACGATGCCTGATGGTTCAAAGACGTACACACTTCATCTCTACAGAAACAGGACTGGAAATCCCAAGGTATTGCCGCAGGTAAAGTGCATAGGAGTATCGTCAGCAACAGTGCGGTGATAGCGATAACGACCAAAGAGACCAGCAAGAGTATGGATTCAAGACCCGTGCCTGTTCGGACGGTGGCAGAGCCTGAGAAACACATCTCAGCCTTACGTACTGAGCAGAAGAAAGCACTCATCAACCGTTTCAATCAGTACAGGCGGAACCAGATACGTGAAAAACTTGGATCGGGTAGTAGACGGCAGATATGGAATTCTTGGTTCTCTCTCTATGGCTCAGTCAATCTACGAAAGCCATGAGAACGGCTACCCCATAAGCTTTGCTTGTTACCCAAAAGACAACCGGGGCCTATACCGAGTGAATCAGTATAGGCCCCGTGCACGTCTTAGCAACCTTGTCCGCATTTCCGCGGACCAATTCAGGTCTTCCTCAATTTAGAACGACGATGCTCTAATTGTTCGCAATGTAACGAGCCTCAGCCGCTGACAGAGCCTTGTCGTACACACAAACTTCGTCCATGACTCCATTGAAATTATACGAACCGGTGTTGAAGGGCTCACAGCCAATCATAAGAGGTCCTGGTGAAGCACCGAGCGCCTCGGTTGTAAGCAACTCTCTGTCCAGCTCTCCATTAACGTATGTCCTGATGTAGCCGTCCTCGAGAGAATAGACACCAACCACGTGATACCAGAGGTCCGTTTCTATTATTGTTCCGCCTTCGACACTTCTGTTGAGAACGGCCGAGTTGGCGGCAGTTCGAATTTCAAACTCGATTTTGTCGCCGTAAACGCTCATTTTGTAGCCACCGTTGGCACCATCCTGGTTGCCCCCAACTTTGTGGTCGGCACCCATGACGGCAACTTTAATCCACGCCGAGATAGACACTGCATCCGTAAGAGCCAGAATCGGATTGGCTCCACAGTCCAGAAAGTCTCCATCACCGTCGAATTCGAGCGCCATCCCGACCATTCCATCGACAAAAACGGGGTCGCCGTTGACAGTGGCATCGTTACCATTACCGCTAACATCCAGCACATCGTTCTCGAAGGCGTAGGCCGCAATCAGATTATCTGTTCCGGGGTTAGTCATCGCCCGAAAACCGGCAAGGTAACGAATCTCACCGGTAGACAAAGCCCTGTCGTACATAGCAACGTCATCCAGGGCACCAATCATTCTGCGCGCGATCCAATTATCACCGCCATCACCACCAAGATAGATGTTGTTATCCCACATAGCAGGACCATGAGCAATCTCATTGACGGATCCTGCCTCGCCATTGACATAGAATCTTGCCCTCTCGGGTGAAACCGTCACAGCGGCGAAGGTCCAATCATCCTCCGCGATCATGTCGCCCCCACGGAAGCTCCACGAGTCCGAATCATCATTCCAGTGATAGGCCAACTGATAACCAGGGAGGATAACGTTGAAGCCATGTGCAAGACCGGTTCCACGATGCATAATGATCGCGGACCAGTCAGGCTGCGGACCGTTCGGCTTGATCCATCCGGCCATCGTGGCTTCTGTAAGCTCAAGATCCAGAGGCGGGACTTCAACCAAAGTGGGCCCAACCAGTTCCACGGCGGTGCCGCGGACACCCTCAACCCAGGCCGGATCACCAAATACGAAGGTTCCGTCGCGGCCATTGCCGGACACATCACCTACAACGGCCCCTTCCCCTTCATCACATGCCCACCAGGCTAACAGAGCCGAGGTGCCGGGATCCACCGGTGTAGCACGTTTACCGGCAAGATACATGACCTCAGGCTCAGATAAAGGCCTGTTATATATCATGACCTCATCAAGGATGCCGTGAAGGAAGCGTCCGGTTGCTTGTGAGTTTTCACCGATGTAAAAATTGTACTCACTGATGTTTATCTGTCCCGTAGCCTCGGTTGTAGCATCCAAAACGCCGTCAATGTATATTCTCGCCTCGGCACCATCATAGGTCCCGGCGAAGTGATGCCATACACCGCCTGTAATGAGAGTGTTCCCATTGAACCAGCCATTGCCGCCGCCAGCTGTGGTACCCGAAATACCCATGTGGGTGGCATCGCCATCGCCCGGGCCACGGCTGGCTCGGTACGAGTTGTCACCTTTAGCAAGGAAGCCTTCCCATGTGTTCTCAAAGGCTACAACATTAAACCAGAACGATATTGTAATCGCGTCCTGGATCTGTAGCGAATCACCGTTACCACAGTCGATGTAGTCATCACCGTTGAATTCCATCGCCATGCCATAGCCAGCCGGTCCTTCCACAAAGACCGGGTCGCCAACGATTGTACCGTTGTTTTCGTTGCCAGAACTGTCATTCACATCATTCTCAAATGCATAGTAGGCAGCGAGGCCTTCGGTACCTGGATCAACCGGTATTACCTCGGTAACAGGATTGAAATACATATCGCTATGTGCGGCGATCTGTTCGTCGGTGAGGGCCATGTCGTAGATCGCCACGCCAAAGATCGTGCCATCGAAGTCGTCGAAGGCGCCGCTCATATCCTCACCCTGAGCGCCGTAGCCGATGCCGACAAGACCGAACAGCGTAATCGCCCGATCAACACTGGCCTGATAGACGCCGTTGACATACAATGCGCAGGTACTCGCGTCTTCGCTGGAAACAAAGGCCAGATGGACATGCTCGCCGGGATTGTTCGCCACACCGTAATAGAGGTCCACGACGCCAAAGAGAGTCGCGCCGTATTCCCCGGTATTGTTCCACTGATCAAACTTCAGCCCGGCCTGCGTATCGCCGAATTGTCTCCTGCCAATCAGGCACATGCTGGCCTCGGTTTCATCCGGATTGCTGATAACGACGAACTCGTAGGTGATATCGCCACTGAATGCGCCAACATCGTAGAGGCCGTCTTCGACATAGGTGTCGAGGTAACCCGGTTTATCTGCTTTTGCGGCAGCTACCCAGCTTTCCGTGTTTTTGTCGATTACCCTGAAGCTCCAAACACTACCCGGATGGAACTCACTTTCTCTCGCCGTCCCTGTCGTCACATCGACTTTCCAGTAATAGGTGATTCCACGACTCAGCGGTTCATTGACATCAACAGCAAAACGGGTCTCGGTCAACTGACCCTGGTAGACGCTTGCATCACCGGCGGCGACCAGATCCGCATCCGTTCCGAGATAGACATCGTGCTTCCATGCGTCTTCGCCGGCCGTCCAGGTCAGCACCGGCGTCTCCTTCACATCAATAGCCCCATTGGCCGGTTCCGGGAAGATCGCGCCGCCATAGGTAAACTCGACATGCAGCAACGGCGCCGCATCCGCCTCCCCCTCGAAAGCCTCGGCCGTGTTCTCACCGCTACCGGTGATGATGAGCGCCAGCGAGTTGCCCGGGGACCAGCCCGGCCGGTCCACGATCTCCTGGATAACGGCGGCGATGTCCGAGGTCCGCTGGTCCGGACCTTCTTCGTCCACCGTGAGCCACTCCGGCCAGTCCCAGCTCGCCTCCGCAGACGTTGTCGGCCGGGACGAGATGTCAAAGGCGGCATCCGAAAATGCCGCGGCATTGTCAACAGCTTCGCCCCGGAGGAACTTCGTACCAGGCCGGTTGTCACCCGGAACGTCAACCTCGTCGACCTGGAACTGTACATAGGCACTGGTGATGGCGGCCCCTTGCGGGATGTCAACGTTGTTGAAGCGGAGCCCGACAAGCTGGTTAAGGGCGGGCTCACCCTCTTCGGTGATCTCGAGGTCCGAGCTGGTCAGATCAATCGCACCAGTCGCCACATCTTCTTCGGAATCATCCTCGCCGGCAGCGACCCTTATCTCTACTGTCGCGCCAAAGGCCACATTTGTGCTGACCAGGCCCAGCACCAATACGAAAGAAGTTAAGAAAAACAGTTTCTTGGACATGATAGTCCTCCTTACAAGAGAGAGTTTACATGAAATCGGCCAACAACAGTCCTCACGTTTTGCGACATACCATATTTGCCCAGGATATGTGTTCTGCGATTTGAAACCACCTCCTTCCTTCGAAAATGAACTGTCAAACTACAAAGTAAGGACTGCGTCTCCGAAGCATACGGCTTCGGTGGTCTTCGTTGTAATGGGGCATTCCATGCCCTTCAGGACGCCCTAAAAGAAAAGAACTATGAGAATACCTCCTGTCAGAACGTCCGAAATCCACAGATTCTAACCCTTTAATATACTAAACCGGCCGCGGCTTCGTCAAGGAAAATCTATGGACAATGCGCCTGCAAGAAAAACCGCTCATGGAGCCCGACTCCCTTGAACAGGCCTGCCCATTTCACAAAGCTCAGTGACCAGCATCACCGGCCGGCCAGAAACGCACTAAGCCTCTTAGGTGGACCTTCTTGGCCTTTTTTCGGATCCGTGACCCGTTGTAGGAAAGAAGCGGGGCCTATACCGAACCGGCACGGGCCCCCAATTGACACCACGTGCGATTGGCAGCCAGACCGGACATCTACGGCTGCGGTTACGGCTGATACAGTCGGATGTCGTCGATGTACATCGTGCCCGAACCACCGGCTGCCGCACCACCTTTGCTACCCAGGCCGATCGCGATCTTATCCACGTCTGTCAGGTTGATTCCTTGATCGGCGAAGGCCTGCAACGGGACACGCCACTGGGTCCACCTTCCACTTGCCGCGGCCGCCGCATCATCGTGGGCCACAACCCCAGGGGCCCCGGCGCTGTTGGAGACCGCCACGTACAGCGGATCAGCCGCGTTCGCCGAACTGCCTCTGAACCAGAGCGATAGTTCTGTAACGCCCGCCTGCGTCCAGTCTCGCGGCGCCGTCAGCGTCATCGCCGCCTCCGAGTTTGTGACGCCGGCTTCATTGACATAGAAAAGCGGCATCGACTGCGAGCCACCATGGACAATCGTCTGCTCGGCGTACGGGGGCATCAAATTGCCGGCCTGCGCGCCATTATCGGCGATGCCGAAGCCGTCGATCCACGTCTGCCAAATGGCCTCCCCGGCTACCTCGTCATCGGTATAGCTCTCGAAGTCATCCACAAGAAGGAACCCACCTGTCGTGAAGATCCAGAGGGGACCTTTCGAGGTATTGCCCTGAGCGTCGACTTCGTCCACACGCCAGTAGTAGGTGGCATCCGGCTCAAGCAATCCGGGATCATGGCTCTCAGCGCCCAGGGCCTTGGAGCCTACGTACTCGGGTGAGCTGGTATCGGCGTTGCGCACGGTCTCTTCGTCCGTTCCGAAGTAGAGCTCGTGCGAGGCGGCGCTATCGGCCGCTGTCCAGCTTGGAATCACATTCATCTGCACATCCGCGGACCCAAAGGCCGGCTGCGCATTGCCGACGGCGCCCGGCGTCGTGAAGCTCCAGACATCCCCTTTATACCAGGCGACGGCGTCAAACTCATCGACCCGCCAGTAGTAGACCTTCGCCAATTCGAGTGGGCCGGGGCTATAGGTTTTCAGCCCCACTGGGGCACCTCCGGTGGCCGTGTTCACAGCATCGAAATCGTCGCCGAAGTAAACCGTGTGCAGCTTGGCGCCGAAACCGGGCGTCCAGCTAAGCGTCACCGCATTCGGATCGACGAACTCGGCCCCATCCGCCGGGTCGGGATTATACGCGGTCTTGGGGGGAACGCTAAAGCTCCAGACATCCCCTCTCCATGGACTATTCGGGTCCGCGTCGTTGACCTCGTCGATTCGCCAATAGTACGTCGTGCCCGGAACAAGGCCGTCCGGATAGGGAAATCCGGGGAAGCCAACAAGAAATTCCCTTGTGGTCTGGTTTCTCTGGAATTCCGGCGAGCTGGGAGTAGCATTGCTCACGTCGTCGAAATTTTCGCCAAAATATACGTCATGCGAGGCCGCGAAGTCTCCCGGCCTCCAGTTCATGCTCACCCAGGTATCGTTAATGAAAGACCCATCAGCCGGGTCGGGACCCATGGCGTACGGATATCCTTCGCCACCTTCCATAATCACCAGAACCTCGGCTTCCAACAGCGCGCGGTCATAGATGCGGACGTCATCCACAATTCCGGCTAAATGCCCGCTCGGACCGCCGCTATCCCATTCCTGGCCGATGGACCATAAGTCGGTCGGGACAAAATCGCCCGTATTGTTGTTAGCAGGCTCGTATGAGTTTTCCATTACGCCATCGACGTATGTATACCCTGTGTTCCCGGTCCTGACGAACGTCAGCAAATGCCACTCGCCGTCACTGACCGTCGTGGTGGACAGGGCGTGTTCGCTGTCTGTATCGAAACCGAACTTGCCGCCCTCAATGCAGAGCCTAACCTGATTGCCGCGACTTCCTGTATTACAGGAGAACCAGTCTGCGCCACTGGCGTTTGTTTTGACCCATGCGCTAAGCGTAATATCGGTGTCTGTAAAATCGTCACCTACGGCATCGATTACAACAAAATCGTCCCCATCAAGCTCAAGCCCAGAGCCTATATATCCTTCTACGAACGTCGGGTTGCCCTCAGGGATGCCATCATTACCCAGACCGGAGGAGTCCAGGAAGTCGCCGTCAAACCTCCACCAGCCGATAAGGTCTGCCTTGGCCGCACTCGCCAGGACGAGGCCCAGTACCAAGACAAAATAAGCCAAGAATAACGATTTCTTGCACATGATAGTCCTCCTTCAAAAAAAGAAATTAGGAATTGAATGACCGATGATGATTCTTGCCCTACCGGAGTCTGCCTCACTTCGCCCAGGATGATTCGTTCCGGTTGGACACCACTTCCCTTCTTGCACGCGTCATCACCTCAACGGTAAAGATCATCACTCCGAATCATACGGACCCGGCGGTCGTAACTGCGCCTTTTGTCCTGCGTCTCCTTGACAATTCCAAAAAGACCACAGAAATTCTATGCCTTGAACAGCCGACACCCTCAGATATCGGCCGATGCGGGCACGAACTTCAATATGTGTACATGTACCAAATTATCCCCTGCCGGTCAAGAAGAATCCGCCAGATATTTAGTCTGAACACGGGTAATCGTGTCGTGCGAATTCAGAGATCGCGCCCCCTCATCCTCTCCTGGGGAATCGACTTTCGCTATCGCGAATCAGATAACCCGGGCTGCACGCTGGGGATACTCCGGCGTTTGGCAGGGGAATCCCCAGGAAATTCTTGCAGGATATTGCCTTTTTCAGGTAGATATGGTACCATAAAAGACATGGCCGGTCGTGACGGACGGTGAAGTTGATGCCTACAAAACGTGGTTCATCAGATTCAAATGGGGCTGATTTAGGAGGCTGAAGCAAAATGAGTGACACACGAAGATGCAATGGTTCTAAAGTGAGGGGATTCACGTTGATCGAGCTTTTGGTGG
>JGI2171J19970_10001630_pt1 | contig 12530 bp, 11 predicted proteins | sample DeeMarSWOR324_28_FD_19970 | JGI IMG/M metagenome (IMG submission 19970) | reverse complement strand
ATCAGATATTCCTTGCCATCGATTGTCTCTACCTGTGATCCCACATCTGGTATATATATCTCATCAATAACTTTTTTCTTTTTCATCATCTTTTTATCTCCTTTTATCGTCTTTATTGCTTGCTCCATGTAACCACTCGCCTTATAGGCATCTCCTTGAGCACATTGCTTCATTCCCCTCATTCATGCTCAAAGGTCATACAAGCTGTGTATTGGGCGACAGTGCTGCCAGTTCCATGAACCAGGGCTGTTTTCAGGTTTCTCTTTATCAGCTCATTTCTGGCTGACCAGGCAGACATGATATTGCTTGCACCAACAGGATGACCGCAGTAGATCAAGCCACCGCAGGGATTGACAATATATTTTCCCCCTGGCGTCATAAGCCCGTCTTCTATGAGTGAATCTGCATTGCCCAATGGAACAAGCCCGAACTCAGCCATGCTAATCTCTAATTGATGCACAAAGGCATCATGGAGCTCAACGATATGTATTGCTTTCGTAGGATCTGTAATGCCTGCCATCTCATAGGCCCTGTGGGATGCATAATAATCTGACATGATCCGAGACATATCCTTTTGGTTTTTACCGGCAAATGAATGTTCATTCGCCTCTCCTACACCGGTTATCCAGACAACAGGGACACCACTGTTTTTTGATATCGCCGTTGCCGTCTCTTCCTCAGCCATAATAAGGGCTGCTGCCCCTTCACTATACACACAGATCTCAAGCTCCTTGAATGGATACACCACGAGGCGTGAGTTCATAACCTCCTCAGGTGTTACCTGGTCAAACTGTCTCTGGGCATAGGTATTCTTTCTCACCTGCTGGCTCAACTGGGCCGAGATCTGGGCTGTTATTTCCGCTTTCAGATCCCCAGGATGCTCATCCAAATACGCCAGGACTACCTCGGCATAACTGTCAGAGGCAGTCCAGCCAATGCCTTGTTCAAAAAAACTATCCCCAGACCAGCCTATTGTCTTGATCACCTCCGGTGTGGCAGACATGGAGGAAAAATCAAAGCAATCGGTTGCCTTTTCTACTCCCACTACCAGAACGGTCTTAAACCTTCCAGCTGCAAGATAAGCGTGGGCCGCTGACATTGTGTAGGCACCGGTTGCCCCTCCATTGGTAATGCGTATACCAAACTTGTTTTGCATGCCCAAAAGGCCGTGGATTGCATGCTCAGGGATTGCTGTTCGCTCAAAGATATCATTATAGATCCCGTAGAATGCTGCATCTACATCGCTAATTTCTATCCGGGCATCCTTCACCGCCTCCCTTGTTGCCATCTGTGCTAACTCATAATAGGTCTTCTCCCTCCATGTACCCTTGAAAGGGGTAACACCCGCACCGACAATACCTACTTTTTTTGACATGATTTATTCCTCCCTTTTCATAAAATAACTGTCAGTGATCTGCTAATAAGCTATTTTAGAAAAAACATTCACCGTCTTTTCCCTTTTTTCCCCTATGCAACTTACGGAGCTCACTTCTTAAAATCTTTCCCGATTTCGTACGGGGCATCTCTTGCATAAACTCTATCTCCCGGGGATACGCCTGTGCATCAAGCTTCGTTTTAACATGCTCCTTAATGCTATCCTCTCTCACAAAGATACAATATGAAACGAAAGCTTGAAACTGTCGATGGGATAAAATCCTTTTTATGACTTTATTGTAGAAATTAGCTTTATTACGGATTTATAACGCATTTTGCCCTTTCTTTTTACCAAAGGCTTAAAAGCACTTTCCACCATCACCTCTAAAACGAAAGGGGCTTGGGCTCATCACTCTCCCACCATTCAAAGATCTTAACATTGCCCTGAGACACTAAAGTTCTCAAAAAGGAAACTGGATCAATACAGCTTTCAGGTGCACGTACACCGGCAAATGATAGATTACCTCGGGCCAACATAAGTGCTGCAATAGCTGATGTTGAAGTTGAACCTCGCCGGGTGTAATCATGAGCCTCATAGGTTATCTTTTTCTTTTGACCTTTCTTAAGTCCAGCCACTTCAACACGGACGGCCATAGGAAGGTTAAGTGGATTGATATGAAAATAAGGCTGGCCTTGGGGTGAGACAAGATATGCCATTAAAAATTCCATGGCATTCGTCCCAGTCCCTTGGACAGGATCATAGCTAGTCATCCCCCATTTCACCATACACTCCAGCAATGCGTTGGCCTCTGGCTGGAGAAAGGCCCCCTTCGCAGTGGTCTCTTTCACGCCAGATAAACTAATGGGAATCGTAATCGGATCAATAATTCCCGTATAGTAAACCGGCCTCGTGCCTACAGGATCTAGGAATCGGACGATTTCACGTTCGGCAAAAAAGCCAGGCTTGGTATAGTTGCCACCAATGTATTGGGGGGCTCGACCACTGTTGATACGCAAAAAGTGCTGAATTGCTGCTGGGTATTTAATCGAATAGTTCCAGACGAATTTAATTGAGATAATCTCAGCACTATCAAACTGCTCAAATCCAAGGCGTGCAAGAATGCCGCTAAGTCCAGGCGCCATTCCAAGACCTGTGAGCACAGCAACCCCAGCTTTCTTTGCACGTTCGTCCCAATTCGGGTTTAGAAATAATTCCTCTGCAGCTTCATGGTCATCATTCATATCAGCGTAATTTACCCCTGAATCAATTGCAGCATCGATAACGTCGAGAGCGTAACGATGATAAGGTCCTATAGCATTAAAAACGAGATCTGTGCCCTGCAGAAGTGCCTTAAGAGCAGCTCCATCGCGAATATCAAGCTGGTTCCAACTGATATTGGCTTTCTTGGCAACTAGTTGCGCGAGGGAGGCATTCCTATCTACAACCAGGACTTCGCTTACGTCACTGGCGCTCGCAATGTCATATGCTATCCCCCGACCATGATAGCCACAACCTAATATAATTATTTTCATGTGCACTCACCCTTTCGATCGTTAATGACTATATAACTGTGAGGCAACGTAATTGATAGATATAATATTTCTGGAACCTCTCCCAAAATTCTTTATATTTATCCTGCCAACCCTGACCAAATACTCTTTCATAATAGGTGTTTAACCTGTCGAGCCAACGCCACCAAAAGTGCTTTCCCTTCTCCTTTGTTTCAAAGATATCTGCCAAATAAGTGGCAATGTTTGCTATCTGATCTTTAGGCACATAAAAGGCTGTACTTTTTTTAAAGGACTTTACAGTGTCTTCAATGCTCAAAGCGTTGGCGGTAAGTATGACAGCGATAACTTTTTTCTGATTAGCTATTTCAAGCAACTTATAGCCATCAACGCTCATAATATCGAGGATAACCATCTCAAAGTACCTTGCTTCGAGAAGGTTCTTAGCCTTTTCAAAGCTACTGGCCCTCTCAATCTCACATATGTCTAATAGGTCACCCAAGGTCCCCAGAATATCAGGCTCATCGTCAACCAGGAGTATGCTTTTACCGTGTAGTAAATATTTTCTGTCATGCTATCGCCCCATATGCAGGAATGTGATGATGATGCTATAGAATGGTAACTTTAGCCGCTCTCATCAGTCTGACAGCATTCTAAGAATATTAATCCTCTTTTTCCTTTTTTTCCCTATGCAACTTACGGAGCTCACTTCTTAAAATCTTTCCCGATTTCGTACGGGGCATCTCTTGCATAAACTCTATCTCCCGGGGATACGCCTGTGCCTCAAGCTTCGTTTTAACATGCTCTTTAATGCTCTCCTCAAGGGCTTTGTCCACCTTCACACCTTCTTTAGGCACGATGAAGGCCTTTATGGTTTCACCCCTGATCTTATCAGGAACACCAATAACACCTACCAATGCTACTGCCTCGTGTTTCATCAAACAATCTTCTATTTCCCCCGGTCCAATCCTGAAACCACCACTTTCAATAATGTCATCCTCTCTTCCAGTGAATCGAAAATATCCATTCTCATCTTTTGTACCATAGTCTCCTGTCCGCATCCAATCTCCTATGAACCTTTCCTTTGTGGCCTTTGGATTTTTCCAGTACTCTAAGAACATAACAGGATCCGGACATTTAACAGCGATTTCTCCCAGCTCACCAGGTTTAACTATCTCCCCTTTTTCATTGATTATCTCTACCACATGTCCTGGAACAGCTTTACCTATTGATCCTTGAACAACCTTCATAACCTCAGAACAAAAACCGATCACCAAATCGCACTCCGTTTGACCGTATTGCTCATTGAGTTCTACGCCAAGGGAATTCTTGCACCATTCAGCAAGTTCTTCTCCCAAAGTTTCCCCACCAACTGTTATTGATCTTAATTGAAGATCGTAACGTTCTTTGGGATTCTTCACCGCATGCATCATTATCCGTAATACGGTGGGAACAGCCATGAGGTTTCTAACTCCATATTTAGCCATGAAAAAAAAGGCTTCTTCTGGATTAAATTTTCTAGCCCTATATGCCAGCATAGGTATGCCATGATGCAAAGTAGGAAACAGTGCATCGTATGATCCACCAATATAAGCCCAATCAAGAGGTGTCCACATCAAATCTCCTTCCTTTGGAAATAAATTATGATAGAATTCAAATCCTGGAAGAATGCCTAAAAGAATTTGGTGACCATGAAGGGTTCCCTTGGGTGGGCCAGTAGTGCCCGAGGTGTATATTATCAGAGCTGGATCTTCGGGCTTAGTTAGGACAGGATCGAAATAGTGACTCCCTTTCAAAACGCTCTCCCAAAAGTCTACTATATTTTCCTCCCCATTGGAACCTGCAACCATAATCATTTCCAAGTTCGTGAGATGATCCTTGATGTCTAAAATTTTGGGCAAATTCTCTGTGTCTGTAATAACCGCCTTCGCCTCACTATCCTCAAGGCGATATTCTACAGCTTGAGGTCCAAACAGCGGAAGAAGTGGCACCGCAACAGCTCCCAATTTATAGATCGCAATATGAGACAATAAGGCCTCAGGACAAGGGGGTAACAGTATACCCACCCTGTCTTCTCTATCTATACCCTGTGCTCGAAGAGCATTAGCCAATTGATTAGATAGATTTTTTAGCTCCCAGAAGCTGTATTTATGGTCTTTCCCTTCTTTATCTATATATATGAGAGCTAACCTGTATTTCTCATTTGCCCATTTATCGCATACATCGACACCTACATTATAATACTCGGGAATCTCCCATCTGAAGTTTTCATAAACTTCCTCGTAGGTTCTGCCTTTTAACATGTGTGCCTCCTTTACAAATTATTGTACACCGAGTCCGGTATAGGACTGTACGAATCATTTTTTATGGTCTATATCAAGCATAAGACCCTGAACTGTAGAGATTTCAACCTTTTTTCATCTCTGCTAACCTCTTCTCTACAAATTCTTTTTGATTCCCTGAGCTTCCACAGATCAGCAAATGATCAGCCTCAATTTCCAGTATTTGTTCAAAGCTTGAGTGAAGGCCCTGATCTATTGCGATACGGGAAAGTCTAAGAGATAGAGATGATCTCTCTCCAATCTTTCTACACATTTCCAACGTTTCTCCCATAAGCATCTCATTAGGTACTACTTTATTTACCAAACCAATCCGTAAAGCTTCCTCGGCGTCGATAAATTCACCAGTAAAAATTAATTCCTTGGCTTTGCCCAAGCCAACAATCTGGGAAATTAACTTGGTACCTGCTTGTGTAACGGTAAGCCCCACTCCGGTCTCCGGAAAACCAAACTTGGCATCTTGGGCTGCTATCCTTATATCAGCGCTCAATGCAAACTCCAAACCACCACCCAAAGCATAACCATTTACCGAAGCGATTAGAGGCTTATTCAGTCTCAATGTCAGCCTCTGAATATCCTGGAGCCTATCTGTCTCTCTGACCCATTGCTCGAAACTTTTTCCAGCAGATGTCTCCTTAAGGTCTTCGCCAGCGCAAAATGAGCTTCCAGTACCGGTCATTACTACTGTCACAGCCTCCTCATCTTCCCTCGCTATGATTAATTGTTTAATGAAATCGTCTAAAAGATCACCGTTGATAGCGTTAAGGCGGTGGGGTCTGTTAAATGTGATAATTCCTACCTTGCCCTCTCGCCTGTAAAGAACTGATTCTTCTTTCATATACAATCTCCTCCTTTTTTGATAATTACCTTAAGAATAGGTTTACTAGTACCAAGGCAAATTCCGGAATATATGTTACTGCTAATATTACAGGTAAAGCCCCGAAGATCATGAAGTATGAGGCTGGTTTGACATATTCGTTCAGTGGCAGGTTACCTCCGATCAGCCCGGCAAGATACAGCATGGGCGCGCAAGGTGGGGTAATGTTTCCAAGGGATAGATTTGTAACTGAGATAGCGGCAAAATGGACTGGATCGATGCCTATTGATTTGGCTATGGGTAAAAGAAGAGCCGCAGAGAGAATATTTCCAGAGACATCATCGACAAGCATGCCCATCAACAGAAGAACGATATTTATCATAAGCAGAACGAGAAATCTGTTTCTTGTAAATCCTAATATTAAACTTGTCATTTGCTGGGGTACTTGATAGGTAACCATAATTCGGCTGACCATTAGTATAAAGAACAGCAAAATCATGACTACTCCAGAGGTAATCATAGAGTTCTTGATATTCAGGCTCATTGCTTTAAATGTCATTGTTCTGTAAAGAAAGAAACCGACAATTACTGCATACAGAGCCGACATCGCAGCCGCTTCGGTAGGGGTGAATATACCACCGTAAATACCTCCTAATACCAAGATGGGCATAAATAAAGCGAATCCAGCATATCTTGTAGAGCGACCGATTTCCCCAATAGTTTTCCGTAGGTTTTGTCGCTGTGCCACTTTGACTTTTTCCATTTTTCTGCTCATAACCAAGTTAATTATGCAATATGTTGTCATCATTAGGACGCCAGGTATCATCGTACTCAAGAAGGCGGCAAGAATTGAAATTTGGGCCGTCATAGCAAAAACTATCATTGGTATGCTTGGAGGAATGAGTAAAGCTAGCATAGAGGAGGCCGCCACTAACCCTGTAGAATACCCTCTGTCATAGCCCTGTTCGACCATTTCAGGAATGATAACCGAACCAATGGCAGCAATGGCTGCCGAAGCTGAACCGGAAATAGCCCCAAAGATGGTGCAGCTCACCACACATACCATACCAAGGCCTCCTTTAATTCTACCCAGGAAAGACATGGTAAATGCTATTAGCCTTTTTGAGATGTCAGCATCCCTCATTAATCCCCCTGCCATAATGAACAGAGGAAGTGCTAACAGCGTATAAGACTCGAGGTTCCGGAAGGCAGAAGGAATGGCAAATCGTGGGTCCAGACCAGCTATGAAAAGCATAGCAAAACCACCGAGACCGAAGGAAAAGCCAACCGGCACTCCGAGAAGCATTATAATCACAACAAAGGTCATTATAATCAAAACAACTGTCATAGCTCACCTCCGAGTATTTCTCTTGATTGAGTGACCATCTTTTTAAGATATTTAATAAAGTTGGCAATGCTGTATACAGTCATAAATATTGCTCCGAAAAACATACTTCCAACGCTCGTGATCCTAGGCCACCAAAGGCCAGTAGTTCTCTCCCCTGTCCCATACAACCAAATGCTGTACTTGGTAGAGTGATAGAGAAAAAATAAACAAAGCAGGAGACTTAAGCACCAAGTGATTGTTTTTATGATGGACCTAGAACGGGGTGTATTAAATAGTAATCCTGCCACATCCCCTTGCACATGAGAATCCAGTTTGATTCCGAATATGGCACCGAGGAAGTATACCCAAACGGCTATTAGCCTGGAGAATTCTTCCAAACCGAATAGGGGAGCCTTGAATATATAGCGAAGCACGACCTGGAGAACTACTGTGAGAGTGACAGCCGCTCCTCCGATGACAATTAGTACGGTACCACTTTGATCAAAAAAAGTGTCTATATGGCTGCAAATCTTTTTAAATCTTTCCCACATAATGTGCACTCCCTATCATTTTCAACGGAAGAGGGCCGGAAAAAGGCCCCCTTCCAGTGTGAGTCTATAAAAACACGAATGACCAGATAGAATTTGCCACAATCCGTTATTTGGATATTTTTGTTGCATACTTCTTGATTTTTCCCATTAGAATGGAACCAAGAAGTTCTTCTTCAATCTTGGGCCATGCCTTTTTGCGAACCATCTTTGCACCTTCCTCCCACTCTTCATGTGTAACTTCGTAGACTTTTACCCCAGCGGCTTTCAGTTTATTTTTAAACTCTGCCTCGTCCTTTTCAGCTGCGATAGCTTGGTCACTCATTACCTTGTCAGCAGCACTGGTTAGAATTGCCTGGTCCTCGGGTGACAACCCATTCCAGAGATCCTTATTCATGGTCAAAAACCAGTACTCAAAGGCATCACGAGTGGCCACCCAATATTTGAGTGCATCCCTCATTACATACGCCTCCACTGCTGGGCAGGCCGAGCGAGCATCCACAATGCCAGTCTGTAGTGCAGTGAATGTCTCGGAATAGGCTATAGGGGTGGAGATAAATCCCAGGGTTGGAATGTATACCTCAAAGATCCTTATCGGGGGCACTCGCATTTTTATGCCTTTAAAGTCAGCAGGAGTCTTGCATACCTTTTCGACCCTTTTGGTGAATGCCATTCCGTCCCATGCGTTTAGGTAGATTCCGAGAACCTTAAGTCCAATTCCTGAGTAAAGTTCATCAAAGATACGGGGAAGCCATCCCCCAGAACCAATAGCAGCCCGTGCTTCATCCCAGGTTGCAAAAAGATACGGCATGAAAATGAGATTGGTTCGTGGATCGTAGGAGGTGGAGCCAGCATTTAACCCAAACTCCAATGTACCCATCCGGTTGCCCTCGATCTGTTCCATCCAGTCACCCAATGCGCCAGAAGGAAAATAGGTCATCTTGATTCGACCACCAGATTTTTCCTCAACTAATTTGGCGTATTGTTTGCAGCGTGCAGCAGCGGGATGGTCTTCGGCTATCCCTTGGCTGATTTTCCACTTGTAGCTCTTACCTTTGGCATCCGCTGTGGTTACGACTACTGCCAAAGCAATAATAGCGACCATACAAACAAAAATAGATATCCTTGTCTTTCCAAAAAAAGTTGTCATCTTCTTCCTCCTTCTTTTAAAAATATTTTTGCTGTTAAGTCCGACGTCCTTTTCTCCGTTACCTTTCTTCCATCACCTCCTTTCTTTCCTAAGGAGTTGAATAATAAATGTGTTCTTAGATTCTCTTTGAGGAACAGGTTTCATGTTGTAATCTTAAATTATCTAACGCCCGCTCGTTAGGTTATTTTTCAAAAAAATTTTAGTTCTGAAAACTTCCTAGTTTTATTGCCTTGAGATTATAATCGGTGTAAATTTGGGCAATCTCTTCTTTTGAAAGCCGTCCTTGTGGATTAAACCATATGGATACGGCTGTGCACATTGTTATTATTGCATATGAAAGAATCTTGTGGTCATCTTCAGCAAAGACTCCCGCATCTATTCCTCTTTTGATAATTGATTGGAATTTGTGATCGTATTCATCTCTCATTTTGATAATTGTCTTATAATTATCAACGGTTAGCCCCCGGATCTCACTATCAGATATTATCACCTCCTTTTGCCGCTCCATATGAAATAACGTGTGACTATGAATAGCTGTTCGCATCCTTTCTTCTGTGTCCTCGATGCCTTTAAGCTGTTTCTCTAAATTCGCATCTAGGTCGATCATTGTGGTTTTCAAAATGTCAAAGAGAATGTCTTCTTTGTTTGAGTAATGGTAATAGATACTGGATTTTTGAATTCCTGCTGCCCTAGCGATGTCATTGATGCTGCTGGCAAAATAACCCTTCTTATGAAACAGATCGATAGAGACACCCTTAATAGTATCTTTCATGTTTGTCTTAGACATAACTTCCTAATTCTTCGTTACATTGATCTTCAAAAAAGTTGGTTCACTGCTTATTTTGAGAATTTATAGTATCCATCAGTATTTAATAAATACATACTTTTCTAATATTTTTGTATTTAATAAAGTAATAAGATGAATGTAAATTTTATAACGTCCGGTCGATAGATTAATTCTCAAAAAATTTATTAAATAGAGCTAAAGTTTGCATTATTCATTAGACGAGTTTCAAGAAATAAGATTCTAATTTTAATCTTTATTGAGGAGAGGTTTATGAATTATTTTATAATTCGAACGTCCGTTCGTTAGATAATATTTTAAAAAATTATCCTCTGTCAAGTCTTTTTTGTTAAAAAATAAATTTTTTTAAAATTAATTAATGAATTATATACTCAAATAAGAGACCTGGCACAGGGCATTAGTTGCCGCCAAAGGCCGCCGGGCATTTTGCTATCAATGTGCATGCCCCTTTTCGGTATACTTCTGCCATTCAACTTTAAGGATAGCATAAAGCTCAAGATCATCAAACACATCCCATTTTTTGACATGTTCTCTGGCACATCCTTCGTAAATCATTCCGAGCTTTTGTATAACTCGCCCTGATGCAGGATTCCTTTTGAGATGGGATGCGTTAATGCGATTTAGGTTTATTACTGTAAACCCATATTCAAGAACGGCCCGACAAGCTTCAGTACAATATCCATTATTCCAATAAATTTTTCCTATCCAGTATCCAAGTTCAGCGCGATCAAATTTTGACACTATCCTTAAATGTATTGCCCCAATCAATGTCCCATTATCACGAAGGGTAATTGCGAAGGTTGTCAATTCCCCTGCTTCGAATTTAGGTTTGTGGGTAGAAATCCATTGCTCAGCCATTCCATCTTCGTATGGATGAGGAACATTTAGTGTAGTGTCTGCGATATTTCTATCGCCAGCCAAACATTGGACATCTTTGGCGTCAGTTAATTCAAATTGTCTAAGAACTAATCGTTCTGTTTGAAGGGTAGGAAATTGTTTCATGGATGATCTTTATTATACAGCCGAATATTATATATTGAGCAGATTCTCCTTTTTACCAGATACCTAAATCTGGTTCTACATCTGATAATCAAAACCTCAAATACTCTTTTCTTACACAAAATAGTGGATGTCAACCTCTATAGAAGAACAAAACCCCACCTCTCTATGTGAGAAATAGGGCTTAAGTATTCAGGCCATAGCACCCTCTATTAAAACTTATTTCTTGGCTTTTTTATATGAACAATACACTGTTTGTAAGACATGCACAAATTCCCAAAAAAATCAAGGAGGATTTTAGTGGGTATGAAATAGGTATAGGGGATACCTACTGTTTCTTGGAAGGCAAATAACTGCTAAAGTAAAACACAAAAGGCCATAAGGAGACTTACTCCCTATGGCCTTGTAAAAATAGCGAGGTTTATGTTATAAGCAGCTTGCTGTTTTATAGTTGAATCCATTATATGTAACTTTGTTAATGTAGCCCTAAGCACTTAAAAATATAAGCATCTGAAACTATAGACATTTAAAAAAATAAATCGGTGTAACGTTAACTTACTGTACCTTGTTATGTTAATTGATTCTCATGCACATTTGGATATGAAGCAGTTTGACGCAGATAGGGACCAGGTTATTGATAGGGCTGTATCTAATGACGTACTGTATATAATTACTGTGGGCATTGACATCAAAAGTTCTCGGAATGCACTGAATTTAACCACGCTCTACCCTTCTATTTTTGCCACAGCAGGAATTCATCCCCACAATGCTGATAATACAAATAACAATGATCTTGAGCAGATAGCATTGATGGCACAACACGATAAAATTATTGCCATCGGTGAGATAGGGCTTGATTTTTTCCGCAACCGCTCGGCCAGACAAAACCAAATAGAGGTGTTTACACAACAGCTTGATATTGCTATCTCTCTTGATCTCCCTGTTGTCATTCATGACAGAGAAGCCCACACAGAGACGGTAAACATACTTTCCTCTTTCAAACAAAACGGGCTACACGGTATGATACACTGTTTTTCAGGGGACTACAAACTGGCAAAAACATTCATCAATATGGGGTATTATATTTCTATCCCCGGTACCGTAACATATAACAAAGCAAGCCAGACCCAAGATGTTGTGAAAAGAATTCCTTTGAATAGGTTGCTTCTCGAAACAGACGCTCCCTTTCTTGCACCCATACCACACAGGGGCAAAAGAAATGAACCATCCTATATTGTTCATACTGCACAGAAAATAGCAAAGTTACGGGGCATCTCTTTTGAGGAAGTATCGTATCAAACAAGTAAAAATATCTGCGAATTGTTTAACCTTTCTTTTCCTGAATGATGCGCCACCATCCTATTGATATAAATAACCCACTTGTGCTGGCTTCAATCTCACCCAGACGAAAAGCTATCCTGCAACAGATTGGAATTCCCTTTGAGTCGGCTGGAAGCATGATTGATGAGACCCCTTACAAAGAAATGAAACCGGCAGATAGCGCCTGCAATATAGCCATAAAAAAGGTTGAATCAATACAGGACGCGTATAGAAATCGCTGGATACTTGGTGCCGATACGATAGTGGTAATAAACAATACCATTTTTGGTAAGCCAAAGGATTCTGAGGATTGTAAGGATATGCTTCTGAGCTTAAAAGGAA
>JGI2171J19970_10001627_pt1 | contig 12543 bp, 15 predicted proteins | sample DeeMarSWOR324_28_FD_19970 | JGI IMG/M metagenome (IMG submission 19970) | reverse complement strand
TGCCTCGGAGTGTTTGCTTGTGGCTTCTGGGCCCCGGAGGTTCGTTTTCAGGCCTTTCAGCTTCATGTACCTAGGGGTTCTTTTCCTGCTCTTCGTGGTCATGGGCTCCGTGTTCACGGCGTTCTTCAGGAACCTCCTTGTGGAGGCCCTTGGTGTGCCGCCGGAGACTTACGGGGCTGTGCTTTTTCTTAGTCTGATCGGGAGTTACATAAACATCCCTTTGACGACTGTGGAGGCCCGGGTGCCCATCTACACGTACAGGGAGGTCAAGTTCTGGATGGTGACGTGGAGGCTGCCCCAGACGGAGATGGGGATCAGGCGGACCTACATCACGGTGAACCTCGGTGGAGCCGTGGTGCCGTTGCTCATCTCGGCGTACCTAGTGCTGTGGTCCATACCGGCCCACAGCCCTAACGTCGTCCTTAGCTACCTCCAGCTGCTCGCGGTCTTGGCCGTCGTGACCTTCACCACCTACAGGAGCGCCCGGATAGTGAAGGGGCTGGGGATAGCGACGCCCATGTTCGGGCCACCGGTGACCACGGCGCTGACGACGCTGTTCGTCGATCTCTTGAGCCCCATGAGCTGCCCAGCCCAGATAGCTTACGTGGGCGGAACCATCGGCGCCCTCATAGGCGCCGACCTCCTCAACCTGGGGAAGCTCCCCGAGATAGGTGCTCCGGTGGCCAGCATAGGCGGCGCGGGTACCTTCGACGGCATCTACCTCACAGGCCTCATCAGCGTGTCGCTCGTGCTTCTACTCTACTAGGACAAGCCTATTATGAGGTGCACCGGTATACCTTGCCCATGCAGAGGGTGAGCTTCGAGGTGCTGGGCGACCCGGTGCCCAAGGCGAGGCCAAGGACGGTGCGGAAGGGCGGGAGGACGTGGAGCTACACGCCCAAGAAGGTCACGACGTGGGAGAAGCTGATCCGGGAGGAGGCCGAGAAGCACTTCGAGGAGCCCCTCGACTGCCCCGTGGCGCTGACCCTGGGGTTCTACCTGAGCCGCCCGAAGAGCCGCCGGAAGGACAACTACGTGGTCACGACGCCTGATCTTGACAACCTGGAGAAGGCGCTGCTAGACGGGTTGAACGAGGTGGCGTACTCCGACGACAGGCTTGTGGTGGTGAAGAGCAGCGTCAAGATGTACGTGAGGCCGGGGGAGGCGCCCAGGGTGTCGGTGGTGGTGGCGCCCCTCAGGAACCAGATGCGTATGGAGGAGTACTTGGGCGATTAGTTTTATCTGTGGGCGATGTATTCTGTGGTTGGGCAGGGGTAGCCAAGCGGACTACGGCGCCAGTCTTGAAAACTGGTTCCCACCCGGGAGCGTGGGTTCGAATCCCACTCCCTGCGCCATAGCTGAACTCCCTGTATGGGAGAGTTTTGAAGAGTATCTGACTGATGTGAGAGTTAATGCACCTGTCACCGTGAAGAACAAGAAGGTGATTCTTGAGGCTCTGAGTAAACGTGTTTCTAATCTCTGGGATAGCTCAGAGGTTGTACAATACATCAAGAACTCAGCTACATCTGGTGGTCGTAAATCAATGCGTCTCCAAGCCAAATAAGTGATTCATTGTCTTTCCTTAATCCCAACTTAGGCTCGTTTAGACATGAGGGATGAGTCAATGCCTCAAGCAATAGGCCCGTATTCTTAAACTCAACCTCTAAACGCTTTTAGACTTTCTAAATCCATGAATTATAATTTCCTTTTTACAGATTAAGCGACATCCTATAACTAATACACTTTCCTACTTTACAGCCCCACACACGAGAATCCTAGATTTATGGGGCTTCCTCACCTACCCCTGTATAAATGGTAACTATACGTGCTTCGTTTTTTATTCCGATGTTTTGCGGATTACCGTGTCCGTTGCTGTTGGCGCGAAGGCTACAATTCGCCAACCTTTGTCTTTGAACTTAGACAGAAAATAGACGACACCATGAACGGAAATAGCGCTTCCATCAGCACGGAGATGAGTGTTGTTACCACTTATTATGGCTGACGTCTTACTCAATACGCAGACATTGTTCGGCGTATAGATTGCTTCATGCTTATCAGGTTCTGCTTCGAGAACGCTTTTATTATACCTATTATATTGTTCAACAACTTTTTCAGGGTCAGTCGCTACAAATGGTGGTGTAGTCGGAGTGCCCATAAAAGTATAAGGTATGTTCATGATTTCTTTCGGGATGAGGGCGTTATCTTTAGTAGAATAATATTTATTGACTAGCTTAATAACTTGGGCCTTTATTTCGACGATTTCACCCACCGTTAAGTGTTCACCCTCATTATCTACAATTGTTGAAGTCGACATTTCTATCCTGTGAAAGTTGTCTAGTTCACTATATAAACGCGCGCGTAAGCACACAGGGTCACACTTTCCAGTTTTACACCCCCACACAGAAGAACTCAATCAACCAACACGGCTTCATATGCTCCTGTAAACATGTAAAACAGTCGCGTTATATCGGCAAAAAGGAAACATTGGCCACTACACTAGAACCCTTGCATGTAGATTGGGTATTTTTTGGGCTGGTTCAAAATGGTATTCAAATAACTTCACACATTAGGCGTGTAGGAAGCTGTACACAGGAGCAAGTCCTTGAATATCGGTATCTTTCACCCACAGTAAAACATTAAATATCAAGTAAAACGTAGCTGTTTTATGGTGAAATAGGTCATCCTTTCATCAAGACCGCCTCATCAAAATAGATACTATAAATTTAATATTACCATGAATATAAACGCCCAATAATAAGACATCTTACATGCCTGAAAATAGAAGCATTTAATGTAACCATTCATCCTACCACGGGTGCATAAAATATGTTTTTCTGTAAAATTAGGTAAGCCTTTTATTTTTCGAGCAGGTTCGAGTCTCTCACATTGTCGAGACTTGAGGCTGAACGCTTTTCCTTAAGCTGATCGGACATATACTTGAACCAGTTACCCGCGTGGAACCTCTGACCGACGACGTCCACGATGTCCAGATCATCCGGGAAGAGGACCGCATCCTTAGACGCCGTGACTTCTTTAGACATCATTTTTCTCGCCTGCAAGTACCACACGCACCCTATATCTAAAGAACATCGTGGAACGATCGTTTCAAATAATTTTCATGTAAATATACTCAAAAACCGGTTTTTTAAGCTCATGTTATATATCATTAATACTTATTTAACGAAAAAACGTGACAAACAGGTTTCAGATGATGCGAGACACCGGGGTCAAGCGTTTCCGCTGCGGCGAGGAATGGCGCAGATGGCTGCATGAGAACCATGGCGAGGAGAACGAGGCGTGGGTGGTAATCCAGAAGGTGCGGTCCCCCGATGAGGGCCTTAGGTACGAGGAGGCCGTAGACGAAGCCATGTGCTTCGGCTGGATAGACGGCGTGATGAGGCGGCTCAACGACCACGAGTTTGTACAGCGCTTCAGTCCAAGGAGGCAGCGGAGCATCTGGAGCCGCATCAACAGGGACCGGGCGGAGAGACTCATCGAGGAAGGCAGGATGACGGGGGCGGGGCTCAGGGCGGTCGAGGAGGCCAAGAGCAACGGCAGATGGGAAAAGGCGTACACATCCCGGGAGCCACCGGAGACCCCGGACGACTTCCTTGAGGCGTTGAAGAAGAGCCCCGAGGCGCATAGGAACTTCATGGGCTTCCCTTACTCTGCTAGGTTCATGTACATCCACTGGATTAACGACGCCAAGAGGGTCGAGACGAGGGCGAGGCGGATAAGACGGGTAGTCGAGAGAGCCGAGCAGAACAAGAAGCCCGGAATAGACATGTAGCAGCCCCTCGAAACCCTCAAATCAAGATAAACATCATCTCTCAGCCATGGTCAAGGTTCTCGGGCTCATGGGGAGCCCAAGGATAGATGGCAATACAGAGGCATCGCTGCTGGAGTCACTGAAGGCGGCGGAAGAAGCCGGCGCCGACACCGAGCTGGTGAGGCTCATAGAGAAGAGGNTGGAGACCTGCTATGGGTGCAAGGCGTGCCAGGCCACAGGAGCCTACAGGGTGGACGACGACTTCATGGAGGTCTTCGACAAGATGAGGGCCGCCGACGCCGTCATAATCTCGTCCCCGAGCTACAGCGAGTCGGTCACGGCTCCAGTGAAGGCCCTCATGGACAGGGCCGCCTACTACAACATTATGGTGCTGAACAGGTCGGCCTTCACCGACAGGCCCGGCGGAGCCATCGCCGTCACTGCCCGCACGGGCGCCGCCACGGTGTGGTCCCAGATAATTATCTTCTTGCTGTCCCACAGGTTCATCGTCCCGGGGATAGCCAGCATACCAAACACTGTCGGAACCGAGAAGGGAGACGTGCTGAACGACTCGGAGGGGCTGGAGAAGGTGAGAGAACTCGGCAGGGCCGTCACGGAGTTGGCTGTGAAGCTGAAAGCATAGAAATATTGCGAGGAGAGGTGGCGATCTCAGCGACGGGCAGCCTCCCCAGAGTATTAAATCCCTAGGGCTCTGGGTTCACAGCGTCCGAGAACAACATGATAGATGCGGGACGCCAAGGCACCCATCGCCAGAACCACAGCCGTCAGGGCTTCCAGCCGCCCATATTCGCCAACCATCTTCTATTAGGAGTGTTTCTAATAGTTTTATCTTCTTAATAAAAAACATAGATGCTAATTATCTCGGGGAGTTCTGAACACGAATCGACGAATAGACCTATGATGGCTATGTCTCCGAATCGATGCCCTCATATTGGATGCTTACCGATCATTCAGTGAGGGTTAACATGCTCACGTTCGCCATAGTGGGCAAGACCAACGTAGGCAAGACCACGCTCTTCAACGCAGCCACGCTCCTCAACGCCGAGATAAGCAACTACCCCTTTACCACCAAGGAGCCCAGAGCCGGAACCGCATACGTCTGCGACGCCTGCGTCTGCAGAGAACTAAACGTAGATGACAGCCCCAAGAACAGCGCCTGCATAGAGGGCTGGCGCTACATTCCCGTGAGGATCATCGACGTCCCCGGCCTCCTCAAGGACGCGTGGAGGGGCCGCGGCCTGGGCAACAGGTTCCTCTCAGCCATAGGGCAGGCAGACGCTCTCATCCACGTCGTGGACGCCTCGGGCAGCGTCAACGAGGAGGGCGGCATCAGCAGGCCGGGTAGCGGCAACCCCGTCCAGGACTTCATGGACATCGAGATGGAGATGGAGCTCTGGATCAGCCACATAATCGACAGGAACAGGCAGCAGATAGAGCGCGAGGCCGAGAAGTCCAGCCTGGAGGAGGGCCTCACCAGGGCCCTCACGGGGATAAAGACGAGGACCCAAGACGTAGCCCTAGCTCTCGTGGACGCCGAGCTAGCCGACAAGCCGTTCACAGCGTGGACCCCCGAGGAGACGCTGGCGTTCAGCGGCAGCCTCCTCCCCATAGCCAAGCCGACGCTACTCATCGCCAACAAGATGGACCTGCCCACCGCCGAGGACAACCTGGAGAAGCTCATAGACTACCACAGCGAGGGGCTGGTGGCGGCTTGCAGTGCNGAGGCCGAGCTCGCCCTCCGCCGCGCAGACCAGAGCGGCCTCATTAAGTACGCTCCCGGCCAGGAAAAGTTCACCGTTGTCGAAGAGGAAAGGCTCACCCTGGAGCAGAGGAGGGCCATAGACTACATCGAGCAACGTGTAATGTACAAGTACATGCGCACAGGCATCCAGCACGCGTTGAACACCGTCGCCTTCAAGCTCCTCCGCCGCAACATGGTGTACCCCGTCAGCGACGAGGACAGGTACAGCGACGGCCACGGCAACGTCCTGCCTGACGTCCACCTCATGCCCCACGATGCCACCCCTCTCGACCTCGCCGAGACAGTCCACACACGGCTCGCCGAGAACTACATCCTCGCCATAGACGCCCGCACGGGGCTCAGGCTCCCCAAAGACTACACGCTGAGACACCGTGACATAGTCAAGATAATGACCCAGAGACGAGGCAAACAGAAGTAGCGAAACAAATCTGACCCGTATCAAATCACGGCGAGACCACGAGAAGAGGAGCACGCAAAATGGTTTCTAGGAGAAGTACCCTCGCGCATAGTCGCTGAACCCTACATTACGCGTGAGCCCCACGAGGATCAGCCCCAGAAGAATCATCTCGAAGAACGCCTTCACCACGATCTGGATCGCTATGGCGGTCGCCAAACCAGCAGGCAGGCCCGCGACCACAGGCAGCACGTATCTGAACAACGCCAATGTCAGAAGGGCCTCGGGCACGTAAGCGACCACCGTGGAAGCCACCAGCCGCAGAGGACTGCCCTCCACGTACAGCCGCCTGAAGACGTAGCCGGCGGCGACCCCCGTCATGGCCTTGCCCAGCGGCAGACCGATCCCCGTCACTAAGTTGCCCTTGCTGAACCCGAACTCGAAGGCAGCCACCAGCCCCGACAGGAGGCCTGTGAGGCCGCCCACGACAGGCCCGCCGAAGAGGGACGCGATGAACGTGGAGAGGTGGCTCAGGTCCAGCGCGAGGGACACCGTCACGGGCCCCAGAGGTATGTTGGGGGCCAGCGGCGTCAGCTGGATGGAGAGGAAGCTCAGCGCGTTCCCGAGGGCGGCCATGGTGGCCGCGAAGGCAAGGGTCTTGGATTCTATCCGATGATGCATCGATGGTCCCGTGGGATACGGGGCTCTCCACAAAAATACAGGTTGCTACCTAAAATTTAGTAAACTCTGCATCTTTCGATGAGCCTATCCAGCGCCGCGACGGCCCTAGCGGCATCCACCTTCTTCACCAGTATATGGTCCCTGAGGTAGGTGGAGAGGGCGTATATGCTGACTCCCTCATCGGCCAGCACAGAGGAGACCACCGAGAGGAACCCAACCAGGGAGAGGTCCAGGACTATGTCGAAGGTGATCAACGTGTAAGGCCCCTCCACACGGTGCGACCTGAACCCGTCACCGAGCCTCCCCCACTCCGACTCCCTGAGGACCACGGAGACCTCGTCGTGGTCGTAGGTGACGGAGCTCCACGGCTGAAGGCCCTTGAACGCCTCACGGGCGCTCTCCTCATCGGCCCTGTCTATGCTCACGACGACGTAGTCGTCGGGGTGGGTCTTTACCACGGTGAAGGCGAACACCGGCCTCATCTCGGGGCTGGGCTCAACGGGCATCAGCCCAGCTCCTGTATCCTCTTGCCGCGGCTCGTGAGCTCCACGATCTTGGCGGTGAACCTCCTGTTGCGCGTCTTGAGCTCCTTGAGGAGAGCCTTTGGCTTCTCCGGGCTTATCATGTATATGTCAAGGCCGACGAAGAGGTTCATTATCTTGTCCTCGGCGTTGGTGTAGTCCTTGAACTTGAAGCCCGACTTGCGGTAGCCTGTGGAGGCGTCCATGGCGTAGTTCTTGGCGTCGCTGCTTATCTTCTCGTCCAGCCGGAGGTAGACCTCGGCCCTGTCGATCTCCCCGTAAGGAAGCACCTTTCTTCTATGCAGGAAGCGGACTATGGACAGCCCCTCACCCTCAAGCCTGTAGGTGCTCCGGTACACCGGAAAGAAACGGGGGATGACCACTGAGAGGAAGAGGGCGCTGAGGGTTACTAGTAGCTCCTCCAAGAACGCCGCCGAGTTGACGTTGACGGCCCCGGTTTGCACCCGCGTGAGCATCTGGTAGAGGTTCCACCCGAAGAGGGGCATATTGAACGCGGGCACGAGGTACCCCAGTAGCCTCCTCCTGAGCATGAGCTGCACAGCAGGTATCTCTTCGCCTCCAGCCTCAGCCAAACCTATCTCCCAGAAATACGGTTCTGCGAATAAAAAAGGCACCATCCAAGCACATTAATAGACAGGCCCACGAAGTAATCCGGTATGACCGTCACCGTGCTCCGGCTCGGCCACCGGCCGCAGAGGGACAAACGACTAAGCACCCACGTCCTCCTGGCCGCCCGGGCCTTCGGAGCTGATGGCGCCATCTACGCGGGCACCCAGGACCCGAGGCTGGAGGAGAGTGTCGCCAAGATAGTGGAGGAGTGGGGAGGCGGGTTCACGGCGCAGTACACGGACAGCTGGCGTAGAACGGTTAAGGCTTGGCAGGGCGAGGTGGTTCACCTGACCATGTACGGGCTCCCGGTACAGGAAGTCATCCAGGAGATCAGGGCGAGCCCCGAGCCCAAGCTCGTGGTGGTGGGCGGCCCCAAAGTGCCCCGAAAGACATACGATCTTGCCAAATGGAATGTCTCGGTGACGACTCAGCCCCACAGCGAGGTCAGCGCCCTCGCGGTGTTCCTGCACATGCTCTTCGGCGGTGAGGAGATGGAGAGAAGCTTTGAGGATGCCCACCTCAGAATCAAGCCCATGGGCCACGGAAAGGAAGTCGAGACGCTCAGCAAAGATTAAACACCGCGAAATGGCTTAGTATCTAGGTTAGGAAAAATCATGGCGTCGATCTACACTGTGAACGAGGAGACGCTGCTCAACATAGCGAGGGTCCTCGGCGGCGAGGACGGAGTCAAGATCATCGAGGTCCTCAACGACAGGGAAAACATAACGGTCGAGGAGCTGGCTGAGGTCACGGAGATACAGATAAACGACGTGAGGAAGCTTCTCTACAGGTTCTATAACCACAGCCTGGTCACCAACAGGCGTTTCAGGGACAAGGAGACGGGGTGGTTCATCTTCCAGTGGAGCCTCCAGCCCGAGCTGGTCGAGGCCTACGTGCACAGCACCAAGCAGAAGATACTGAAGAAGCTGGAGACCAGGCTCGACTACGAGCTCACCCACGAGTTCTACCACTGCGGAAACCCCCAGTGCCCCAACACCACCTTCGAGGACGCCATGGAGACGGTGTTCCACTGCCCCTACTGCGAGGAGCCGCTGCACAGGGTGGACAACGCGCCGGTCATCGAGTTCCTGGAGAAGAAGATAGCCGAGATCAAGGAGGAGCTGGAGACCTGACTGTCCCAAGCCGGGACGAGGCTGTCGACCTCCTTCACAAGGTCGGCTGCCCCAGCCACATCGTCGATCATTGTCTGAATGTGTCAAAAATAGCCATCAGGATAGCGCGGCAGCTAAAGGAGAAAGGCCATAGCGTAGACATGGAGCTTGTGGAGATCGGCGCGATACTGCACGACATCGGCCGCAGCAAGACCCACGAAACAGACCACGCCGCGGTAGGCGGGAATATGGTCAGGAAGCTGGGCATCGCGGAGCCGGTGGCACGCATAGTGGACAGGCATATCGGGGCAGGCATACCGGAGGACGAGGCCAGAGCCCTCGGGCTACCCGAAGGTGTGTACGTCCCGGAGACCCTTGAAGAGAAGATTGTGTGCTACGCGGACAAGCTCATCGCAGGCTGGCACGAGGTGGATATCAGCGTCACCGTCGACGACTTCGTCGAGAAGATGGGGAGCAACCACCCGGCGATAGAGCGGCTGTGGAGCCTGCACTACGAGATGGAAGCTCTACTGAACGGCTGATGTGAAACAGTTTTAAGTTTCATGTTTACCCCTTTTGGTGGTGTGGGCCGGTCGTCCAGCCTGGTCAGGACGCCGCCTTTACGAGGCGGAGGTCGCCGGTTCAAGTCCGGCCCGGCCCACCATTCCTTGAATGAGCTACATGAGCTTCAGTTAGACACGTGGTCCCTGAGCAATACACCGTAGCAGTCTAGATTGCTTCTGTGGAGCCCCCGTAGGGCGGCCCACATGGTGGCCTGGTTGCTGGTGACGAAGGGTAACCGGTGCTTCTTCTCCAGTTTCTCTATGAGGTGGACGACTGGGAGGTTGGTGCAGCTGACAAATACCGCGTCAGAGCCAGAGGCGGGAACGATAAAAGATTCAAGCTGCTCCATGGAGACTCTGCCGATCCCCTGATTGTCTGTGAAACCAAGGCCCCTTATGGTGTCCACCTTATAACCGTGGGCCTCGAGGAACGACTTCTCATGCATGTTGACCACGTCGGTGTATGGAGTGAACACGGAGACTCTCTTGGCCCCCAGCGTCCTCAAGCCCTCTACCACGGCGCCCGCGGTGGTGACCGCAGGTACTCCGACTATCTCTTCTAGCCTCCTCTTGAGGCTCTTCTCCCACTCGACGCCTCTGATGAGACTGCCGCTGGTGCAGCCATAGGCGAGTATGTCTACGTCGGCGGTCTTCAGGAGCTGTGCCGCCCTCGATGCCTCGCCGGCCATCTCCTCGAGGCCCTCCGGGGTAACGTCGCGCAGCATCATTCGAGCGGTATGGACGGTGACATCCTTCGGCGCCATCCTGTATAGGTCTGGCTCCATGGTGGTGTTGCTGCTAGGCAGGAGAAGGCCGATGCGGCTCATGTGGTTTCAAGATGTAGTTGAGGGGCCTCCGTAATAAGGTGTGCAGGAAGTGGGGAAGCGCATGCGTTGTTTGGCGTGAGCCCATGTTATGCGTGTCTTCCATAGGGAACGGACGGTAAGAAGATACTGGGTTAATGCCTTTTTATGTGGCCCTAGATTTGATGGGCTGATTTTGGTGTAATTTTGAAAAACCCGTAATAAGCGTCATACAACCTGTGTTACCGAGGCAGAATCCATGGGTATAGACGAGGAAGTGAACCACGAAGAGGCAGCCACGGTCAAGCATAGAGGCGGAGGTAGATTGCTGCTGGTGCTCAGCCTTATCATCAACGTCGCGCTGGCTTCGGCGTGCGGATACATGTACAGTCTGAACCAGCAGATGAGCGGCGAGGCGGCGGAGTACGTGTCCAGCCTCAACCAGCTAGCCGAGATGACGGTTCAGCTGGAGCAGCAGCTCAACATGTCCATCAGCCAGCTACTCTACTACAAGGAGCTCGCCAACTACTACGCCGCGTCGGGAGGCGCACCGGGCAACGCATCAGGCATCATCGGGGAGGCGAGCATCCCCATCCTGGCGGTCCAGACGACGCAGACACTCTTCCAGACCAGCTACCAGGGGTATGTGCTACACGCAGACGTCGAGCTGGCTGAGGGGCAGGGCAGAGTCCTCGTCAACACCGAAGTACTCAACGGCATGGACATCCAGACCAGCGTCAGAACCGCGGCCGTGGTGGTCGAGACACTCACGGGGGTCTCCTTCAGCAACACGGACATCATACTGACCATCACGTCGGACGTGAAGGTTGACGCCGTTGATGGGCCCAGCGCCGGAGGCGCCATAACCGTGGCGCTGCTCGCCGCCCTGCAGCGCGTGGAGGTCTTGGACGACGTCTACATGACCGGCACTATAAACAGCGATGGCTCTGTCGGCAAGGTCGGGGGCGTCCCCTACAAGGCGTTGGCGGCTGTTGAGGAAGGCGCCGAGTTGATCATCGTGCCCGTGGGGCAGGGCACGGTGACGCTGTATGAGCCCAAGACTGTCCGAGTCGGCAGACGCACCCTGATCACATACGAGAAAGTGAATATGATGCTGGAGGAGTACCTGCAGGAAAGCGGCTACACCGTGAGGGTCGTGGAGGCCGCCTCGGTTATAGAGGCATACGAAGCGTTCACGGGGCAGCCTTTATAGTTGAATTCTTTGTCTCCTAATCGCTTCTGATGGACGTGTATAGACTCCACGCCGAGATAGCGAGAGCGGCCACGATGAGAGCCAAGTTCACCGACCACAGGGTCTCCCTATCCGATGCGGCGTCGCTGTAGTACCGGGCGTTGACCTGGCGTTCAAGGAGGACGAAGTTGCCCTCGGAAAAGAACGCGACCACATGGACCTTGTTGCTCTCAGCGGTGACGTAGGTCAGGGTGCCGTTGACTCCCTCATGTCTCTCCAAGTATTCTTCAGGCGGAGCCCTCAGGGTGGTGAGGCTATTGTATGCGCCCCTGGTCATTATGTAGAGGCTGACCGATGTGTTGGCGTAGTAGGAAATGTCGATCTCCTTCGGAACAGACGACAGCGACTCGACGATGGTGAGCCTGCCTCCCATGTATGGGCCGTCGTCCATCTTATACGAGTTTACCTGCGTCACATCCGTAGATGACATGCCCCTGAGGTAGACGCTCGTAGCTACGACGCCCAGAATAATCAACGTCGTGAACAGGTTAAGCCAGATCCGTCTCATGGAGGAATTGGTATCGCCGTTGGTTTTATGAACTTTTTGGGTCCACATGGTTTACTATTAAATGCGTAACAGATTCTTACTCCATCATCCATCGATCGACTGTTTTTTAGCCCCCCGTCTCCAGAAAGTGATCAGGATTATCCAGAACGGCTAATAGAGTTGATCAGGCTCATAGAGTGTCAAGAGGAACAAGAAATGGGTAGCGAGTCTCTTCAGCCAAGTTTGGAGGAAAACGACATGGTTGAACCGGAAATCGTGGCGTTATATACAGGAGGAAAAAAGGAGGGTACATATGTTGGATGATACGCGGACATTCAAGGAGCGGCTTCAAAGCATCATGCCCACCAACTATTTCGTGGCATTGCTTGCGCTAAGCATAGTGCTACATTTCGCTTACCCCATCGGTAAGGCGCTGCACCCCCCAGCAACCTACGCCGGCTACCTTCTCATCGGGTTCGGCGCGGCGATAAACCTATGGACCGACGCCCTGTTCAAGAGGAATGACACCACGGTGAAGCCTTACCTAG
>JGI2171J19970_10001622_pt1 | contig 12567 bp, 9 predicted proteins | sample DeeMarSWOR324_28_FD_19970 | JGI IMG/M metagenome (IMG submission 19970) | reverse complement strand
TTCCGCTGCAGAAAGGGTTGGCACAAGGTTTAACGTTTGAAAGATGTGCCCGACAACCCGACGTCTATACATGACCAACTGTCTTCGATCAAGGAAGGTTACATCGACGTCGCCTACTTTTGCTTCCCCTGCGGTTGACCGGTCGAGTCCTCCCAAGATATTCAGTAACGTCGTTTTGCCTGATCCGGAAGGACCCATCACAGAAATAAGTTCGCCTTCACGAACGCTCATGTTTAGCCCGCGAAGAGCCCGAACTTCTACGTCACCCATCCGGTAAACACGAACTAAATCCTTGACTTCAATATATGCCATTTNNTTTTTTCACCTCAAAACTGAAAGATCATAACGGGCAACCCGTGCCTCAATAAGAATCGGAATAAGCGTAGTAAGCAATAACATACCAGTGATAAGACCTGTCTGGAGCAGAAACATTCCTAAAAATGAGGGTGCCAAGAATTGTGGAGTTAAGAGTGGTGGTTCAAATGAGGTTGTTCCACCGCTAACCAATCCATAGTAGATAATTAACCCCACAACATATCCAATGATGATGGCAAACACCATTATCGTCATAATTTCTGCCATTAATATTACCACGGTCTGAGAATAGGTCATACCCCGTGCACTCATCAGGGCGGTAGTTGTACGGCGTTCACGCAGAGTCAAGTAGATGATAACAAATGAACCCACAGATGCCAGTAAGAGTGCAAAAATCACGCCCATCTGCATCATATTCGTCGTAGAACTGAGTAAAACATTAGCATTATACTCCTCAATCTCCGTTATCGCCGAATCTACATTCAGGACATCATCTAAGGCTTCAATAGCTTGGATAACGGCTGCATTGTAACTCGGTGAGTCAAGGGCCACCAAAATATGACCCGTCGGGTCGGTTTCGTTAGAGAATTCTTCCACCAATTCTATCGGGACGTAAGACCAAGTATCCTCTGCTAGCCATTGCCCCCCGCCCCATGGATACTGATAAAATTCAGGGTCTGGACCCATAAATCCCACAATCGTCAGTGGATGATAGGATCCCATCGACGAGAATTGCATCAAAAATTGGTCACCGATACCTACACCGTATCTGACAGCATGTTCCTTTTCTAAAATGATGGTCCGATTCTCATCCCCGAGTAATTCGAAGGTAGCGACGGGGGAAACTCCAGAAATCCAGCCTGGCTCCCAATATGCCACGTCCAACCATTCACTCACATTTATCGCCCTAATATCAATGATATCGGCAATCGTTTCAACTCTAAATGTGAGTTCCCCGGTAGCTCCGCGGACACCGTCAAGCGCTCGTACTGTCGGGAGTAAATCCGAAACGTTCTCAGGAAAACTTACAACAACATTCAGGTCAGCACCCACAGAGGTAAAGGCATCTCTCACAGCAAGGTCCTGACTACTTCCTAGTATTCCAACTGTTTGTACACTATAGCCCAGTAAAAGGGCAGTAATGAAGATAATCGCCGCTGTTCGACTTGGTCTCCGTCGAATGTTATGAGACGCAATACCACCCAGTTCACCAAGGATGCGACTGATGAAACTTTGGGAATATTGGTAGAAACCTTTCCAACCTTTTACAATTATCGTAGTAAGGCCCCACAGGAAAAGGAGTGGAGCCCAGAATGCGATAAATGAGTCAAAAATTAGCCAATAGGCTGCCAGCGATCCTAAAATCGGATTAGTAAACATGATCTGAATTACAATCTCTTGAACACTAATGCCTAGCAACCAAAGAATGAGCTTATAGCTTCCCAAAATCAAGGCTGTCCATGCCAACATTTTTCGATAATCCAATGATTCTCCTGCCAATGTATATTCCCGAATGGCTTCGGTCGTAGGGATTTGCGATGCCTTACGGGCAGGCAAATATGAGGCAATAACCGCAAGAAGGACGCCAAAAATAATGGTCAAAAAAATCGTATCAACACCAATACCTGTGGTGATGATTGCAGCCCATGTTACCGTGGAGATGAAGAATGGAATAAGAAAGATGGCAAGTAAAATTCCTAGAACACTTGCAAGGAGCCCGACGAGTAAAGCCTCCCAAACAAACAGACTCGTAATGGTGCTTCGGGTCACACCTTTCGTTAGAAGGAGTCCCACTTCACGACGCCTGATAGAATAGGAGACATCATTTAATGTAACACCCATATACAAGGCAATAAAGAAAACAGGCATAGACACTTGCAGAAAGACCGCTCGAAAAGCCTCAGAGATGTTTACAAATGATAGAAGCGACATCGCAAGTACATTATCAAGGTACCCCTCATATCCTAGGGCAATTAATGAATTTTGAATCTGATAACCCAGTTGTTGTAGTTCCTGTGTCGACGTTTGAATATTATACGGATTAATGTAGGTAGCCCGGTCAATCCAGATGTTGAAATGCGTTTCGAGGTTAATATAATGCGCATCCGGATTAGATTCAGCATAATCATAGATTGGTAGAAAGGTTGAGTTGAGATCAACAATGAAATATGTTACATGTTGTTCTAACCAACTCTCATATTCATAACCCCAAAAGGGGAAATAGGTTCCCAAAAGAAAAATGTCCCGGACTTGACTAGTAAGTTCTACATGTCCAATAACCTCAAGGGTTAAATTATAGAGAATGGGTTCGCCAACTTCTGTCCAAATATTAACCTCAATCGAATAATTACTCCCTATAGGATAATCTGAAATTTGGGCAGAACTCCCTGTTATAAGCGTTTGATTGGCTCCAAGGCTCATATTCCCCGCGATAGGTAAGATGCCATCATAGAGCGTTGAGTTATTTTGAATGCCAATAGTGAATTGATATTGCTCGTCACCATCATAGTAAGTCACATTTTGATGTCTGCTTATGAGTTCAGCACTAGTTACGCCTTGAATACTCTCGATTTCCTGACGCATTGCCAAGAAATCTGAACTATTCGGTATATCTCCCCAGTCATACGGGCCCCAAGTCATATCAGTGGTAACTGAGTCAAGAATGTCGAAGAGCATTGCTCCCATCATGGAATTAGCGCCGATATTTGAGGTAGCAAATAGGGTGGTTGCTATCATAACGCCGACAAGGATAGCAAAAATGAGTTTTTTGTTCCGCGTTGTTCGTTGGACGGCGTACCGATACACACCAAATCCCTGCTCGTTGGCTAGTTTGTGCATCGAACCTAAAAGCTTTAAGGTTCAGGTAATCATTCCCAACCTGAACGGTTTCAATTCGATTGTAAGTTGGAGGCGGAAAGTGTGTTCTCCGAAAAAACCACACCCGTCAGCGAGCTCGTCAAAGGAAATCCTGATCGACCGATCCGAGAACCTGCTCTCGTATTATTAATCTGTCTTTTCAATGTCTTTCAAATCTATCAACTTGTAGAGATGAGCATTCAAGGACCGGCTTTCGGTTTCGATCCTTACTTGGGGATGTTTATGATGATGATGGTTGGTATGCTCTCTGGGTTAATCATTTGGTATGCAGTATTCAGTGTTCTTCTCTTAATCGGAGCAGGCGTCACCTACTTCATCAATCGACGGGCTGGGGGGGCGCTCATTCTCGTCATTTCAATAGTTGGGTTCCTCGTTGGGTTTGTAGGTTTTGCAATTTCGGTTATGTTTGCTTTCAGTATTTTCTTTGTAGTCACTACCTTTCTTACTCCCTTCTTAGGCTTACTTGCCGGAATCTGGGGGGTCAGAGCTGAAAAACCCCCAACGAGAGCTGACATGCAAGAAATTATCTAAACAAAATAGGTTTGATTATTCTAAAATTCATTCTTCTTAATTTATCCAAAAAAAGTAAATCATGATCGAAATAAAAAAGTGGGTGTAGGAGGCTCATAGCCTCCTGACCCAGAGAAACTAACGTTCACTTTACTATGGGATTATTTCCCTCAATGACAAAAACGAATTCAACAATACTCAAATGTGGAGGAGCAAAGAATATTAGATAAATCTCTTCGGAAATGCCATCGTTATGATCAGCCCCGTGCAAGTCAACACGCCTAGCATCACCAAGCCATAATTTCCACCGTACTTGTCCTTGTGTTGAATGAATGGCAGAAAACAGTGGGAGTTGAACTACTATTCCTTCTGTTAATCGTCCTAATAATTGCACCCTGTCAATGTGAGAGATAGTCTGAGGATGTTCAGTAAGGCGTAAAAGATAAAACTGGTTAATTTTCGATGGAGTGTTTTCAAGAGTGTGGCTGTAAATAACATCGAAACCATCAGGATTATGGATATCAAGAAGTCCTTCTGTTTGAAAGGTATTCCCATCATAAACTGCAAGAATCGGACAGCCTCCACCTGGTGGTGGGTCAGGATCTGGATCTGGGATTTCAAGTGGAATATCATCAATGAAGTTCCATCCTGTGCTTAAAGGTGTAATCCATGGAATAGGCCAATCTCCTGGACCAATTACTACAGGCTGGTATACATAGCACCACATCCAACTTCCAACCTTCTGGTACCAAGTATAGTACCAACTCCAGGGCCAAGGATGATGCAAAACACCATCTTTAAAGAAAGCCCAACCACACGTTCCTGTTTCATCGATAACATAATCATTGACCCAGTCAAAAAGTGCCACAGCTGCTACTGTAAGCATCCATTCAAGAATTTCGAATATTGTAGCCAATGGAACCTCTGCAACAGTGAAAATCCTTGAAAGTATTTCACACCAATCTGCTGCCACTAACATTGAATCAATTGTTTCCATCAAATCAGCAATCATATACACACTCATATGTCCAGCTATGAAATCATTACCTTCAATGTGGTCCTCACTGCCTGGATTTATATTGTACACTGTTCTATCTGGGTGTTCATATTTTGCATATATTGGGTATTCATTCCATGTATCAAACCAAATATCACGATATTTTGCAACCCACCAATAGGTAGGGTGGCAGTCATCAAGGAAACGGATTTTGCTTGGATTTTCCTTTTTATACTGGATAGTGGTGTATAATTCTTTTGAAAAATGGATGTACTTTTGATAGTTACCATGTCGCCAGTGATGGTGTGCTAGAATTGTTAACGCCGTTAGATCTGCCTCAGTAGTTCCTGTGAAGGTCATCACAGGTTTCTGTGTCTTTATATTTCCGGAATAGCACATCGCAAAATAATGGAGTTCACTTCTGGACAAGTCAACATAGTGACTGAGTTCATTCCAGGAAATCTCACGGTATCCGACATTTACGCCTTCTTCGTGTCCATGTCCAACATAAAACACTTCACTAATGGCTCTAGAAAGAATGAAGTTTAGTTGCCGTGGATCATTGATTTTCACAATCTGGGCGCCATCGATATTTTGTTTAAATGTTTGCACAATGTCGCGTATTGTTATATCATCTGACAATTGTAATATTACAGGATCCCTTATAGGAGTTGGGATTCCCGTTGATATCGGAGTAACGAAAAGTGACAAAATTAGAACACTTGAAACGGCTAATAGAGAAAGGGATCTTATATCATTTGAAGTTCGAAACATTCCTAGAAATTCCCTCCACGGAATGGTGCTTTATAATAATCAATCTCACATATTAAATGTTATCTAAGCGTTATTCTCATCTATTCTTCACATAATAAATTAAACTATTATTCCTTTTCTATGATATTAAGGAAATTCTTTTAATAAATGCTGTTATACGGTCAATAGCAGCAACGACTATTTTCTCTCCTTTCTCAGGGTCTGCTCGCGTAGCATAACCAATTATTCCTGAATCTGAAAAATCAGTTGTATCCCAAACTGGCATGATATTTGGTTGAGGTGGGAACATGGTGGCTTTTGTGAAACCAAGGATTGGTTCTCGCCCGGGTTCATCAATGCGTTTGTCTTCGAGGACGCGTTGACCGAGGGCCCAGGCTACTGAGGTTTCCATTTCATCGGCATGGAAGTGTGGCGGTTCAAAGGTTTCCTTTACCACATCTGCGGTGATTTTCCACCATTCTATTCCAACACACCAGAGTCCTTCTTCGTCGTAGAGTTTACGGAGAGCGATAGATAGGGCTGCTGTGTTTCCGCCATGGCTGTTCATTACGATGATTTTCTTCGCACCGTGTTTGGCGAGGCTTTTTCCCACGTCGACAATGAGGTCAATGAAGGTTTCATGGCGTAAAGTGATGGTGCCTGAAAAGGACATGTGGTGTGGGGATACGCCATAGGAGATGAGTGGAGTTACTGCTGTCTTTATCTTGGGCCATAACCGGTCCGCAACGAGGTAGGCAAACTCTTGAGCTTGGAAGGCGTCGTTGTCAAGGGGAAGGGCTGGACCGTGTTGTTCTTGGGAGCCAACGGGGATGATGGCGATGTCTGTTTCTTTGAATAACGCCTGGGATTCCTCCCATGTCAGCTTCCCTAGCATGTATGGTTTTACTTCTGGCAATCCAAATCCACCTGCAATTAGGGTTGACAGATTAGACTACCTGAACTGGTTGAAAAGTTCTCGGAATAGGCAGATTTTACAGGCTAGGTGCCTTCTGCATAATCCATGTGATAACGTTCTTGTTCAGGGGTGAGCTTGTCGATTGTAATCCCCATTGTTTCGAGTTTCAATCGGGCGATGGTTTCATCGATTTCGCGTGGAAGTACGTATACTTGGTTTTCCAGCTCTTTGCTATGGTCCTTCAGGTACAACATTGCATGGAATTGGTTAGAGAAGGAGAGATCCATTACAGAGGATGGGTGACCCTCAGCGGCTGCGAGGTTTACCAGTCGTCCTTCGCCCAGTAGATAGAGACGGCGACCATCTTTCATAATGAATTCCCGGTTATTTTCGCGAATCACTCGTTCTTTCTTCGCCATTTTTGCTAATTCCTCGGCATTCACTTCGACATTGAAATGACCCGCGTTGGCAAGAATTGCCCGATCCTTCATCACTTCGAAGTGTTCCTTGGTGATGACATCTCGCATACCCGTCGAGGTAATGAAGACATCCCCGAGAGGTGCNGCGTCAATCATGGGCATGACGCGATANCCTTCCATTCGGGCTTTCAGGGCTTGTAGATAATCGACTTCAGTGACGATGACATCAGCACCCATACCGCGTGCGCGTTGAGCGATTCCTCTGCCACAATGTCCAAATCCCCCGACAACGAGTGTGCTTCCAGCAAACAGAATGTTGGTTGCTCGTAACACACCGTCAAGTGCAGATTGGCCCGTGCCAAAGATGTTATCCATTTCCTGTTTGGTTACAGAATCGTTCGCCGCAATGACTGGGTACATGAGTTTTCCATCAGCAGCCATAGCTCGTAGACGATGTACGCCTGTGGTGGTTTCCTCGGAGGCACCAANTACTTTCTTCGCTAGATTCGGTTGNTTTGTGTGCACCGTGAAAATGAGGTCTGCCCCATCATCTAAAGTGAGTNGNGGATTAATCTTGAGAGTCTGGTCAATGCACCAATAATATTCGTCTTTGTTCAGATTGTGCCANGCATAAACAGAAATATCGTTAGCGACTAATGCGGCTGCCACATCATCCTGAGTAGAGAGGGGATTGCAGCCACTCCACGACACTTCAGCACCTGCTGCAACAAAGGTTTCAACCAGTACAGCGGTTTCTTTTGTGACATGTAAACAACCTGCAATGCGCATGCCTTCAAGGGGTTTAGATTTTGAATATTTCTTCCGAATACCCATTAATACGGGCATCTGGGATTCTGCCCAATCAATTTTCTTCCGTCCTTGGTCAGCTAGAGCAAGATCTCGAACCTTATGATCAGCCATTTTTGAACACCTATCTTTGTCAATGCAACCATCTTTCCTTTAAGGATTTCACCACTTTTTAGAGTAGTAATTAGATGAATCCCCGAACAATCTCATATCTATTTATGACGGCATAGCAAGTATGATACGCAGGTGTTCAAATGAGCCTAATTCTCATCCTTGCATCAATCGGTGGAAGCCTTATCGCAATTCTACCCGCCTTCATAATATTTCTCTACATCGCCCGCTTCAAAGGGAGCATGTGGCTTTCAGCCATCATTGGGGGTTGTTTTTGGCTTATCGCCCTACTTGCTCGCACACCGATTCTTGTAGCCCTCGAATTCTGGGCATTAACCATCCCTCCAGCATTCTACGTGGCTTTTGCCGCCATTATGATTTTTCTTGGTGCACTCATGGCGGGGCTATTCGAAGAAGGGATCAAATATGGGTTTCTCAAAAAGGCTCCTCGATTTGTTAACACGGTGAAGCATGCTCTCTGTTTTGGTTTAGGCTGGGGTCTGTGTGAGGCTCTTCTCTTGTATGTGCTTACTGTACTGCTTTACGGATTTCTCTACGAATGGTTGATAACCATTGTCATCCTTCCCCCCGAACCAGTTCTAATCTTTAACTTCATGACTGGCGCAATTGAACGGAACATCGCCATTATCTTCCATGTGTCTGCTACGATCATCGTCGCTCTTGCTGTTTGGCATCACCGGTTCCTCTTTGCTGGTGTGGCCATTCTCGCCCATTTTCTCTTTGACTTCATTCCCCTAATACTTCTGCAATTCGTTTTCTACCCATTTCTACCATCCACAATTGCACTAATACTCGTTGAAGGTCTCTTCGCAGTTTTCGCTATCTTCTTTGCTGTTCTCGCCTACTACCTCTTGAAACGGGAAGGCGGTCCACCCAAACTGGACCCTGAACCTGAAACGGAAATCACATAAGAGTGGAAGTGCAGGGAAAGCCTGCGAGCGGAGCACCGTGCCAGAATTACCCGACCTTGAAGTCGCAAAGAATGTCTTAAACCGCACCTTAACAGGCCGCACTATCGAAGAAGTTGAAATTGGCAGCCCCGTGCTCCTTCGACGACCCACAGCTGAAGTATTTGCAACTGAACTCCAGAACCGTTCTTTCAAAGAATTTTCTCGGTTTGGTAAATTCCTTATCTTTCATTTAGAACCACCTGCACACTTGTACATCAATTTCATGCTTGCCGGTCGCCTCCGTCTCCAATCACCATCAGATCCCAAACAAAAGAAACTAGGTTTCCGGTTCCAGCTGGATAATAACCAGGATATTCGCTATCATGATGCTAAGAATATGGGGAAACTCTATCTGCTTTTACAGGATGAATCCACTTCTCTTATTCCCAACTTTGATGATCAAGGTCCTGATGCCTTAGATCCCAATCTTTCTCTAGAGGTCTTTCGTCAACGAATTCAGAAGTTTCAAGCAGTCATAAAGCACGTCTTGGTAAATCAACGGTTTATTGCAGGACTGGGGAACGCGTACGCTGATGAAATCCTTTTTGCCGCTCATGTGTTGCCTTTCCGAAAACGGTCAACCCTCACTGATTCTGAAATCGAAGCCTTGTTTTTTGCCACAAAATCAGTTCTTCAGAATGCCATTAATACCATCTCTGCAAGGGCTGGTGACACCCTCCAATTTGAACTCCGTGACTTCCTTCAAGTTCACGGGAAGGGCAGTGAATCCTGTCGGATTTGTGGGACGATTATTTCTTCAGTTAAATCGGGTGTACGTGTCGCCAATTTCTGCCGGGAATGTCAAGAATAAACTGTTACGCGAAATTGTATTTTCGACTGAAAATTTCTGGGTGACGGACATGAATATAAGGGATGTTCGGGCAGGCTGAATTGCGGAAGAACGAATGATTGCGGCTTCATCCGTTTTTTCGTAAATATTGGGAACGAATAGACACACGTCATCTAAGTGATGAAATCAAAGAGCGAGGTGTAAAACCCACATGGTTCTTTATGGAATCTGGCTCATCGATGCTAACAGTGGACTCCTCCTCTCCCACATCACAGTACCTGGGTTCTCTTTTAACCCCGATTTATTTTCAGGATTCATCGCCGCAACTCACGACTTCGCGCGAGAAACCTCGGGTGGAAAACTAGAAACCATCGCTCTTGGCAATTTCAAACTCTTAATCCGAAGAGGTCGTATTCTTATGAAGGTCCTCGCCGTCGGAGCCAGAGACCCTGAAGCCCGATACACCCAGTTTTTTGATAATCTTGAAGTGCAAGTGGATCCCCTTCTCGCTGATTTACATCGTGAACCTAACGGATTCAAAGCCGTAACTATTGAATTCCGTAGAAAGCTTCTCAAAATCATCAGCTCTGAACTCGAACGCTTTGCCACACGAAAAGCTCCTTCAGATTTGTCAGAGTTGACAATCTTACAGGAGAAAGAAACCCGGTCACTAATTGGAGCCATGTTACAGCGAAACCGGGCAGAACTAGTCCCAGAACTAGCGACAACCAAAATTGGCTATTCTTATCCTTTGGCCTCATCGATTACGAACCTAGATGATGAACAGTCTATGCGATTACTTGAGCGTCTCGGAGACTATGGTCTGCTATTAACCGAACCTACTGACACTGCACTCGCATGTCCTAAATGCAATTCCATCCACCTTCATCCTCACATACTGTGTCCCAATTGCCAGACTCCAGCCCAGCCTGTGGATCTCTACGAACATATTTCATGTGGACATATCGCCATCAAACCCAATAATGACCAAGAACTTCATTGTGAAGGGTGCGGTGCTCAAGATGATAACGGTCCCGAATTTCGTAATTTCAGAGGTTATCAATGCCACCAATGCAATGCGTCATTTAAGCAGCCCCAGATGGTATTTATCTGCCACTCTTGCCACGCAATAACCGAACCAGAAGAAACAGCCATCACTGTTCTCAAGAAATATGTCTTAAATCCTGCTCTCATACCGGAACTCGAATTCCTCATGACTAGAACTAAACACCTGACAAAGAAATCTCCAAATATACAACAAGCTGAGAAAAAAGCGAAAGCGGAGGAGGTTCTAAAAGAACCATCAGCTCCGCCTCTTCCCACAACTCAAACTGAGACACTGGAACAACTTGAATATGAAGAACTACCTCCTGCTCCTGCTCCGGTTCCAATGACTATTGAAGCTGCAAGGTCAGCAGGAGCCCCTGCAAAGCCGCTCGAGAAGATAGTAACCGGTGATGAAGCGCAGCTAGCTGAGGAACTCAAAAAACTCGAAACTGCTCTCAAAGACGGTTCTATCACGGAAGCTGAATATGATCGAAAGTTCGTCCGTATCCGACTGCAACTGCGTCAGCTTCGAGCCCAAACCTCTCTCTAACTCCTTTTCTTTGCATTCTTAGAAGCGCCAACATTTTACTATTCGTGTGATTAAAATAGGACTTCCTTGCTCCGCTTAGTCAATTCATCCCACGCATTCGTTGTTCAAATTTAAATCAAGGTGAAAGAAATTGGAAATCAAACGAATCGCCGTAATCGGTGCGGGTGCCATGGGCACTGGTATTGCCTACCAAGCCGCTCGATTCGGTATTGAAGTCAATCTTAATGATATCAAACAAGAATTCATCAACAAGGGCATGAACACAATCAAATCAATGGTTAAAACTGGTGTAGACAAAGGGAAAATCGATCTTAAAGGCGCTAAGACTATCGTCGATAGTATCCATCCTGTTCTTGATGTAACAGAAGCTGTCAAAGACGTGGATATGGTTGTCGAGGCTATCTTCGAAAATATGGAAGCCAAGAAAGAGCTCTTCAAGAAAATGGATGCGGTTGCTCGTCCAGATACAATTTTTGCCTCTAATACCTCAAGCCTCAGTATTACAGAAATGGCCACGGTGACTAAACGTCCCGATAAAGTTGTTGGCACACACTTTTTCAACCCTGTCCCAGCAATGAAACTTGTCGAGGTCGTAATTGGTGAAAAATCCTCTGATGAGACAATCGAAATGGCTGTCGCATTTTCCAAAAAGCTACAGAAAACACCGGTGAAAGTGAAAGATTCACCGGGATTCATTGTCAATCGCATTCTTGGTGCCCTAATGGGTGAAGCTATGAAAATTTTTCAAGAAGGCCTTGCATCAGGAGAGGACATCGACACAGCAATGCAACTCGGTGCCAATCATCCTGTTGGTCCACTTACCCTAGCGGACTTTGTGGGTTTAGATATCGCTAAAGCAACGGCTGAAACACTCCACAAAGGCTATGGTGATTGCTATTCCGTGCCAAAATTGTTGGTGGAAAAAGTGGAAAAAGGCGAACTCGGTATGAAATCTGGTAAAGGATTCTTCGAGTACAAGTAAAAATCAAAGAAATAGGAGGAAATATCAAAAATGGCAGATTATGAAACCATCACCTACGCGGTCGAAGGTCACTTCCTCGCTGAAGAAGAACAAATCGGCGTTATCACCCTCAACCGCCCAGGAAAACTCAATGCTATCGGGCCAGAGCTCATCAAAGAGATGAACGATGTTCTCGATAAAATCGAAAAAGACGACAATGTTCGTGCTGTCATCATCCGTTCCGCCTCTGAGAAAGCTTTCTCGGTGGGTGCTGATCTTACTGCTGCTGCACAAATGGCTCAAGACAAACCAGCAGCTAAGGCATTCATGGAATCCGGGCAAGCCCTCTTCCGACGGATCGAAGCCTTCCCCAAACCCCTCATTGCAGAAATCCATGGACTATGCATGGGTGGAGGCTTAGAAATGAGCTTAGCTTGTGATCTCCGTGTCGCGTCAAAGGAAACCAAATTCAGTAATCCTGAAGTGAAATTAGGTCTCATTCCTGGTTGGGGTGGAACCCAACGCTTACCGCGCGTCGTGGGC